>Ga0182027_10011434_pt1 | contig 12542 bp, 10 predicted proteins | sample 712E1DmetaG_FD_121300 | JGI IMG/M metagenome (GOLD analysis project Ga0182027, IMG submission 121300) | Permafrost microbial communities from Stordalen Mire, Sweden - 712E1D metaG (Illumina Assembly) | ecosystem: Environmental > Terrestrial > Soil > Wetlands > Permafrost | place: Sweden...
AACTTGCCCCCCGTCGTCGTACGCGCTTTATCGAAGTCTGGCCTGCGGCCTTAGGGGCGACGGCCGTTTTAAAAGCGGCCGAAAGCCTCTTCATACTCTATGTCAAATATTTCGCGGGCTTAAATGCGGGTTATGGCGTTTTCGGCGGGATTATGGCGCTTTTACTTTGGATTTATTATTCCGGGTACATTTTTATTTTCGGCGCATGCGTAAGCGCAGCCCACGCCCAAATGCGCCTATTGCCGGTAAAAGTCACCTGAACTTTACCAAGGATACTTAATGGCGCGGTTATTGCGTGATAATAAAGCCGTGCGACATAAACTTTTCAAAGAAACGAGATACAATGTCTAAAATTAAAATCCTGAGATTTGAGGTCAAAACCAAAATCAAAATATCAACCGTTGAAATAAAAAAGCAGGAATTATGAATTCAATAAAAAATAAAACTCCGAAACAATCGAAAATTTATTTAATTGGAAGCGGAATCGCTTCTCTTGCAAGCGCCTTTTATTTAGAAAAAGACGCGGGGGTCCCTGGAGACAATATTCACATTTTAGAAAAAAACACCGTGGCGGGAGGAGCGCTTGACGGGGCCGGCGACGCTGAGCACGGATTTGTGACCCGAGGCGGAAGAATGCATGAATTGCATTATACGTGCTATTGGGATTTGCTCTCCCAAATTCCATCCTATGAAGATCCCGCTGTGTCGGTAAGGGACGAATCCTTTGATTTCAACAAAAGATTCGTTTCCAATGCCCAAGCAAGGCTTTTGAAAGACGGCAAGAAGTTGGATGTTTCTTCTTTTGGGCTTAACCTGAAACAGCAAACGGAACTGCTCAAATTGACCTTTCATTCTGAAAAATCCTTAGGAAATAAAAGAATAGAAGACTGGTTCGAACAGGATTTTTTCTCAACCAATTTTTGGCAAATCTGGACGACGATGTTTGCATTCCAAAAATGGAGCAGCGTGGCGGAAATGAGAAGGTATATAAAGCGATTTATCCATCTTGTGGAAGTACTTCCCAAATTAGGCGGTATCCTGCGGACAAAATACGATCAATACCATTCCATTATAATTCCCCTTAAAAAATATCTGGAGGCAAAGGGAATAAATTTTCATTTTGATACGGAAGTTGTGGATATCAACTTTGACCTGTCGGCCGATAAAAAAACGGCCACCCATTTACTTCTGTTAAACGACAACGAAATCCAACTGCAAATGAACGATTACGTTTTCATTACTAATGGCTCGCTAACCGAAAGTACGGAAAATGGAAGCTGGGGCAGCCCCGCCCAATTGAAAGGTATTCAAGAATCGGGTTCCTGGCGGCTATGGAATAAAATCGCGGTGAAAGATCATGCATTTGGGAACCCCAAGCCGTTCTGTGACAATATCGATCTTCAAAAATGGTTTTCGTTTACCGCGACTTTAAAAGACAAAACCTTCCATGATTATATGGAAAACTTTTCAGGAAATACGGACGGGACCGGAGGCCTGGTCACCTTGACCGATTCCAATTGGCTGATGTCGTTCGTTATTGCCCGGCAGCCCCATTTCCCCAATCAGCCTGATGACGTTAAAGTGTTCTGGGGTTATGGATTATTTGCCGACAGAAAAGGAAATTATGTAAATAAAACGATGGCGCAATGCTCCGGGAAAGAGATATTGGATGAACTTTGGTTTCATTTAAAGATTCAAGATTTAATGAAGCCCATTATAGAAGCGGGAAAGGTAAATTGTATTCCCGTTGCAATGCCGTTTGTGGACAGTCTATTTATGCCGAGAGAAATCGGAGACCGCCCTGATGTTTTGCCGAAAGGCGCGACCAATTTCGCGTTTTTAGGGCAATTTGCGGAGGCGCCCGATGATTGCGTATTTACCGTCGAATATTCAGTAAGGACAGCTCAGATGGCCGTATATGGATTATTTGAAACCGGAAAAAAAGTATCCCCCATTTACGATTCCATTCACAAACCGGAATTTCTCATTAAGGCTGCACAAGCCATCACTAGATGAATACTCGTCGAAGGGGACTCAAAAACACTAAACCCATGACTTATCATAGCGCAAAATACATGGTCCGAGATTTCCATCCGCCATAGAAATGCGCACAAGAGGAAAAGAGCCAAAGTCAAGGATAAAATGATCAATTACTACGATCTGTCAATATTTAAACATATTTATTAAAAAGGTAAATTATCATGAAAAACAATGCTGACCTACAAAAAGACGTTCAGGACGCAATTAAATGGGAACCGCTCTTAAACGCGGCGGAAATCGGCGTTACGGTCAAAGACGGTATTGTCACGCTCACGGGGACCGTTGACAGCTTCTCCAAAAAGTCGGAGGCCGAAACCGCCGCCAAAAACGTTGCGGGCGTAAAGGCAGTTGTTGAAAAAATAGAGATTAAATTCAACGATGCTTGGGCAAAAAAGGACGACAACGATATTGCCAAAGAAATTATCAATGCATGGAAATGGGATTGGCAAGTCCCGCATGAAAAAATACAGGTACGGGTGGAAAAAGGATGGGTCACGCTGGAAGGCGAGCTTCAATGGAATTATCAGAGGGAAGCCGCAAAAGACGCAATAAAAAACCTTATGGGCGTAACCGGCGTATCGAACAATATCACCATTAAGTCCGAATCGCATGACCGACTTGAAAAAAAGGACATAGAAAGCGCCTTAAGGCGTAATTGGTCGATCGACGGAGAGGATATTGACGTTAAAGTATCTGGCCATAAAGTGACGCTTACCGGAACGGTCAATTCGTCGTATCAAAAAGACGAAGCCGCGGGAATAGCATGGGATGCGCCGGGAGTTTGGAACGTTGACAATGAATTAGTCGTCGAATATCGCTAAAAAGGCGATTACGAAAGCGGGAAGCCCGGCTTCCTGCTTTCTTTTTCAACAAATAATCAACCGAAGAGGCGAATCGATACCATTATGACGGACTCTCCGATCGTTCAGCTTACCGATGTGCGCAAGGAATATTTCCTCGGCGAAACCAAGGTCGAAGCGCTCAAAGGCGTTTCGCTCAGCGTCAATAAGAAAGAATTCATAGCGGTTGCAGGCCCATCCGGCTCCGGCAAAAGCACCATGCTCAACATTATCGGGTGCATCGACACGCCGACTTCCGGAACGGTAGTGATAAACGGCCTGGAAGTAAGCAAACTCTCCGACAAGGACCTCACGCGCTACCGGCGTATTACCGTAAGTTTTGTTTTTCAATCGTTCAATCTGATACCCGTGCTTAACGTTTTCGAGAACATCGAGCTTCCGCTGCTTTTGCAACATGTTGCCGATCCCAAAGCCCGGGCAGCCCGCGTCATGGCCCTTATCGAAGAGGTGGGATTGGCGGACAGGATCAAAAACAAGCCCAATGAGCTTTCGGGAGGTCAGCGCCAGCGCGTTGCCATTGCCCGCGCTTTGGTGACCAACCCGGTCATGGTGCTTGCCGACGAGCCCACGGCAAACCTCGACTCCGCCACCGGCGGCAGAGTTCTTGACCTTATGCGCAAAATAAACGGTCGCGACGGAACAACCTTTATTTTTTCAACGCACGACCAGCGCATCATGGATTATGCCCATCGGATCGTGCAAATTCAAGACGGTCAAATAATCGTCGGCGAACAAAAGGCCAATAAAGCATGATTACTCTTACGATAGCCTTACGATATCTGCTGAGACGAAAAGTCCGCATGGCCGCCATCGGAGCGCTGGTATTTTTGGGGACCGTGGTCATCATTCTCGGCGAAACGTTTTGCTTATCGGCGCGGCATTATTCCGAAGCGTCGATCATCAATTACTTTACCGGAGATTTTATTCTTTTTTCGGCAAAATCAAAAGAGAAGCCGTCGCCGTTCTCGTTTACAACTCCCCTGCCGGTCATTGACAGGCCACACGCCGTCGAGGCATGGCTCGACACTAATCGGTTGGTATTGTCATATGTATCCATTGCGCAAAATTACGGTTTGCTTTCTATTGACAAGAACGGCAGAAAAACCGAAGTCCCCTTTATTTTTTATGCCGTCGACCCTGCGCGGTATATGGCCGTATTCCCTAATATCGCCCTTGTCAAAGGATCGTTTTTTACGGACCGATCGGGAAATGCGACCAAAGGGGTCGTTTTAAGCGATTTTCAACGGACTATTTACGCCAAAAATTACAACGTCGATTTTTCTCCGGGCGACCGCGTCACGCTTTTAAGCCTTACCGACGGCGGGTCCGTAAACGCTTATCCATCCCAAATCGTTGGAATATATGAACCGAAATTTTACAAAAACGTTTTCAATTACATCAATTTTCTCGATATAACAAGCTATTCGCGCCTGTATAATTTTACCGGCGTGGACACGGCTTCATTGCCCCCGGGTTTTAACCAGGCGCTTGCTTCGGGTTCCGACCAGGAGATTTTTGACCTCGCAGGCAAAAAGAGCTTCGGCGAAATCGACACCAAACTTCTGGTTTCACGTGAATTGACCGGATATACCATGATCGCTATAAAACTCAAGCAAGGCGGCGCCGCCGCATCCTTCCTTGCAAGCCTGGACAAAACGGATTTCGGAGTAAAGGCCGCTAACTGGAAAGACGCCTCCGGCTTTTTCGCGAGCGTGGCGGTTATCATTCAATCGATCATTTACGGCGCAACGTTCCTCATATTCCTTATCGTGGTTTTTATCCTGATGAATACGCTTATTATCGGCGTTCTCGAACGGACTGCGGAAATAGGCACGCTTCGCGCGATGGGCGGAGAAAAAACGTTCATCACCGCCATGTTTCTCTGGGAGTCGGCGCTTCTTAACGGCGCGGCCGCGCTTATCGGCATGATCGTCAGCTTTGCCCTCATTCTGACGCTTAAGCAAACGGGCGGCGTGAGGCTTCCCGACATTATGGCGCAATATTTGGTCGGGGGCGGCGCTCTTGAGCTTCTCGTATCGGCGAGGCCCTTTGCAGAAGCCGTTGCCGTTGTACTCGTCGTGTCGTTTGCGGCAACGATATACCCGATCAGTGTTGCCGTTAAAATTTCTCCACTTAAAGCAATGTCAAGCAAGTAAAGGAACATCCCGGTATGCCGTTTTATCTTATTTTGGCCTTTAAAAATATCTTCCGCGACCGCAGGCGAAGCTTTACCCTCGGAATCAACTACTTTTTTGTATCGCTATTGCTCTTTCTGGTTTTCTCGCTTACGCAGGGCGTTAAAAAAAATATTTCGGAAAACATCGTCGCCTCCGCTGCCGGGCACATCACGATTTCGGGTGAGTATATCGTCAAGGGCCGCACCTATCAGGGAATCCGAAATTATCCGCGTATCGATTCGGTAGTGCATGCGGCTTATCCGCAAGCCCGCATTGAATCGCGCTATACGGTCAATTCCGCGGTATATTACCAAGGTCTTTCCAAGCGGCTTTCATTCGTGGGAATCGATTCGGGTTCCGGCAAAGGCCTGCGCGACCAGATCACGATCACCGCGGGTTCGTGGAATGCTTTTGTCAATCAGCCTAATGCCGTGGTCTTGCCGACGTCCGTGGCCGCATACTTCGGCATCAAAAATGCCGACGAGCTCTTGCTCGCAACGCGGAGCCGTTTCGGAGCGTTCAATACCGGCACGGTACAAGTGCGCGGCATCTATAAAACGGGCAATTATTTTTTGCGCGAACAAATCATCAGCCATTTTGATTTTATTCGCAACCTTGATTTGGCCGACGCACGGACCGCCTCAACCACCTATATTTTTTTCAAGGACCTTCGCGCAATTCCACAAAAGCGCGACCGCCTTCTCCTTTCTCTTAATAACGCCGGTTTTATTGCCGAAAAACCCGCCGGTGGTAGCGATGCGCTGAGCGCGGTTTCTTCGGCGTCGCCCCGAAATAAAATTCAGGATGAAAGCGTCAACCAAACCCGGCTTACCCTTTCGACCATCGACGAAGTTACCGGCATCGTGACCAAGGTCGTTACTGCGATCAACGGCATCGGGCTTTTTGTGGCGTCCGTCATGCTGTTCATCATTGCCGTATCGATTTTCATCAATATGCGCATGACCATTACCGAACGCATGCATGAAATAGGCACGCTTCGGGCCATCGGCGCGGAGCGCAAAGACGTGGTTGCTATGTTCATCGCCGAAAGCGTTTTTCTGGGCCTGGTGTTTATTGCCGCCGGAATAGTGTTCGGCATGGTCCTTATCGCCGTATTTTCGACAATCGCAACATTTCCTTCGGAAGGGACGCTCGGACTATTTCTTAACAAAGGACATTTCGTGCTGAAGCCCACGGTTGCCGCGGTCGGGGGCATTGTTGCGGCGCTCGTCGGTTTGACTGCGCTCTTTTCGTTTTTTCCGGCGCGTTATGGAGGAAATATCTCCGCCGCGCAAGCGCTTAATAAAGCGAATTAACGTTAAAACCTTTTGAGGAGAACATACTATATGAATAAAAAACGCCATGCTGTTAGTTTGTTTATCGCGCTTGTGCTTGGCGCATCTTCAGCTTTTTCGCAAGGAACCGACTCGAAAGCCGCCGGAATCATAGCTCTTATGGAAGACAAACTCAACCTCGAAGGCTCCGACGTTACGAGCGTCTTCTCCCTTGTCCAGCGCAAAGCGGGCGAAGCCGACCGAGTTATTAAGATAAAAATTTACCGGCGCGACGCGGCCCAAAAATTTACCCTTCTTTTTCAGTACCCCGAAAGTGAAAAAGGGAAAGGCTATTATCGTAGCGGCGACAATCTCTATCTCTATTTGCCCTCGACGCGTGAATTCGTTTTTCGCAATCGCAAAGACGACGTCGGGGCGACCGACGTAAGAACCGACCTTTTCGGCAAGCTCGATCTTCTCAAGCAGTATAGCGTTACCTACGACGGGGTCCAAAAAATAGCCGCATACGACTGCGACGTCATCGGGCTTAAGGCCACGGCCCTTGATGTTTCGTATCCCGTTCAAAAATGGTATATTCGCAAATCCGACAATCTTCCCGTTAAAGTCGAGAATTTTTCAGCTTCAAAAACGTTATTACGAACATCGTTTTATATAGACTACAAGCCGGTAAGGCCCGGCAAATTCCTCTTTACCAAGCTTCTGGCGGTTAACAATTTGGAAAAGGACCAACGAACATTGCTCAGTAACGAGGACATCAAAACCGCGGCAATACCCGACTATACTTTTTCTCAGGCTTTTCTCGAAGAGCAGTCGAGGTGAGCATGCAAATTAGATTTTTCCTCATAACCTTATTCGTCCGGTTTGCGATAGTTTCGGCCCAGGATTCGCTTACCGACGAAAACGCCTTGGACACGGGCGCTTTTAATCAAACCGTATCCACGGGTAAAAAAGCGGACGACAAAAACAAACTCGAATATCTTCCGGGAGTTTTTTTCGTGTCGGAGGCCGATGAATATAAATCTTCAGCCGGTTACGGTTCAAACGTCCAATTCTACGGTAAGGCCTATTTGAAAGCCACCAAAGCGGACATCGGGTCGCTTTATGCGGGATTCAATTTCAATTACTTTTTGTATGCCGCGGCCGACAATCCGTTTTTTCGCGCATTTTATCAGCTTCAAAAGCCCGATCCCTCGCTTGTCAGCGCATCGCTTTCCGAACTGCATTTTTCCTTTGATGTCGACAAACTCGTTTTTGTGCGCATCGGCAAACAGCTCATCAGCTGGGGCGCGTCATATTTCTGGACTCCCGAGGATTTCATCAACATGCAGCAAGCCCAGCCCACGGTCCTGAGCGTTGTTGACATAAGAAAAGGTAAACCGGGCTTGCGCATCCATATTCCCCTGCATTCGGCAAATCTGTTTCTGTTTACCGATTTTTCGTCAATCGTCGTTCCCGGTCAGCCAATTGGCACGCTTGCCGAAACGATCGGTCAGGCTTGGCGGCTTGACGGAGTTATTGCCGGAGTTAATCTGGGAACCGTGGGGTATGCGTCTAAAAACGGCCCGACGCACATTGGATTCGACGCAACGGGAAACGCATTGGCCACGGATATTTATGGGGAACTAGCGCTTAACATGGCCAAAAAAAACTATTATACGCCGACTTATGCTTATAGTATCGGGGCAGCGCATCCTTTTGGCAAGGAAAAGAACTGGACAGGACGAGGGGAATTTTATTATAACGACACGGGCTACGCCGATACGAAACTATCAACGCTTCCACCTGGCGCTTTTACGCCGTTTTATTCGGGGAAATATTATGCCTACGGCGAAATAAGCGGAACCGAACTACTCTCCACGACGCTTGATGTATCTCTATTCGCACTCATTAACCTTGCCGATCTTTCGTATTCGCCGACGATTCAATGCACCATCGATTTGCCCGGAGTTCTTCCATTTACAATTTTCGCGCGGTATTTCGGGGGAAGAAGCGACCGCGAATTTACCAGTGCGTTCGGCGGAAGCGCTTGGCAAGTTGGAGCGCGAATTGTCGTTGATTTATAGAACATGGGCCAAAAACAAAACGTGGCTTGCTAGTGCATATTTAAACCGTATCAAAGGAGGGAACACAATGGATCAATTATTGTTTTCAAAAACCGAAATCGGTCCGATCGGGCTTAAAAACCGAATGGTTATGGCGCCCATGACGCGAAGCAGGGCCATCGGCAATATTCCTAACGCGCTCATGGCCGAGTACTATGCGCAGCGGGCCGAAGCAGGTCTCATTATTACCGAAGGTACGTCGCCTTCGCCGAATGGATTGGGTTACGCGCGAATACCGGGAATGTTTTCTTCCGACCAAATTAAAGGCTGGAAAAACGTTACCGCGGCCGTTCACGATCAAAACGGCAAAATATTCGTGCAACTGATGCATACCGGAAGGATTTCTCATTCCGCGAACATGCCCGCCAAAGCGCGCATCATGGCCCCATCGGCGCTCAGGCCGAAAGGACAAATGTGGACCGACTCCTTGGGAATGCAGGATTATCCGACGCCAACGGAGATGACCTTAAACGACATAAATTCGACAAAAAATGAATTTGTCAAGGCATCCCAAAATGCGATTGAAGCCGGATTTGACGGCGTCGAGTTGCATGGCGCCAATGGATATTTGCTGGAGCAATTTTTAAACCCCGACGCGAATCGCAGGACCGGCATGTACGGAGGAAGCATAGAGCATAGGTGTTGGTTTGTTTTGGAGACCGCCTCCGAGGTAGCCAAGGCCATCGGAAAAGAAAAAACGGGTATTCGACTTTCGCCGTATGGGGCTTTTAATGACGTTGGGCCTTTCCCGGAAACCGAAGAAGAATATGACTATTTGTCGGAAAAATTAAATGCCCTCGGAATTTTGTATATCCATTTGGTTGACCATTCTTCCATGGGAACGCCGAAAGTCGAATTGTCAACCGTCCAAAAAATAAGAAATAATTTTAAGCAAACGCTTATCTTAAGCGGCGGCTATACTCGGGAACGGGCGGAAAAAGATTTAACGTCGGGCCTGGCCGACCTTATAGCCTTCGGACGCGGGTTCCTATCGAATCCGGATTTCGTGTCGCGATTGCGTAATAATTCCGAACTCAATCCGATTGCCACGGACACGTTTTACACGCCGGGTGCAAAAGGCTATACCGACTATCCGTCGTTTTCATTTAAAAAGGCGGTAGATTTTAGCATGGCTATTGCGTAGCAATGATATACAAATGTTTCGCTTTCCGAACTCGAATATGAGCCACGCTAAAACCAAGAGGAGATTATTATGAAGAGTTACGAAATCCAATTAAAATCTCGACCGAATGGGCTTCCAACCATGAATAATTTTACAACCGTACATACCGATTTGGGGCCTTTGAAAGATCATGAAGTTCTGGTACATAATCTTTTTATGTCGGTTGATCCCTATATGCGGGGCCGAATGAACGACGGGAAATCCTATGTGCCGCCGTTTGAAATAGGTAAACCGTTGAGCGGCAGCGCCGTGGGCGAGGTCGTCGAGTCGCGCGCGGGAGAATTCAAACGGGGCGACACGGTTTTATCCAACTTCGGTTGGAGGGAATATGTTGCCGCTTCGCCGAAAGATTTGCGCCCGGTGGATTCCGCGATCCGGCCGCTCTCGGTGTATCTTGGAGCGCTCGGCATGACGGGCATGACTGCCTGGGCGGGGCTGAATTTAGTGGACGTTAAAAGCAGTGACATCGTTTTCATTTCGGGGGCGGCCGGAGCAGTGGGTAATGTTGCCGGGCAACTGGCTAAACTACGCGGGTGCCGCGTCATTGGATCGGCCGGATCAAAGGAAAAAGTGCGGTTTTTAAAAGAAAAATGCAAATTCGACGGCGCTTTTAATTATAAAGCAGGACCGACGCTTGAACAATTGAATGCCGAAGCGCCGGAGGGCATCGACGTTTATTTCGACAACGTGGGCGGCGAAACACTTGAAGCGGCGCTTTCGGCTATGCGCGTGCATGGCAGGATCGTCGCCTGTGGGAGCATTTCGGGTTACAACGAAGAAAAGCCCAAGCCTGGTCCGAATAATCTGTTTAACATGATCGGCAAACGGTTGACCATGAAAGGCATGATCGTGGGCGACTGGATGGACAAGCGGGATGAATTTGCAAAAGAAGTCGGCGGATATTTTCGATCGGGTAACCTTAAAAACCATGAAACCGTCGTGGAAGGTATTGACAAAGCAGTAGAGGCATTTATCGGCCTTTTCAAGGGACAAAATATTGGTAAGATGATCGTGAAGTTGGCTGAATAAGTTTTAATGACGAGGAGATTACCATGGGAAATAGCAACTGGACGTCGGTAAACATTCCCGACCAAAAAGGGAAAACCATACTATTAACGGGCGCTAACAGTGGAATAGGACTTGAGGCGGCAACGGTATTATGTCAAAAAAACGCAACCCTCATCATGGCCGTTCGAAATCTTGAAAAGGGAAAAGAAGCGGTTGCAGGAATTAAAGATAAAACCCCGAATGCATGCGTGGAATTGATGCACGTGGATTTAGCGGACTTGGATTCCGTGCATAAATTTTCCGATGAATTTCACGCCAAATATTCCTCTTTGCATATACTCATTAATAATGCCGGTATCATGCATCCGAAAAAAAGGGAAGAAACGAAACAAAAATATGAAATTCAATTCGGCACGAACCATTTAGGGCATTTTGCGTTAACCGGGTTATTGTTGGACGTCATTAAAAAAACGCCCCAATCAAGAGTGGTAACGCAAAGCAGCATCATGCATAAAGTTAAGGCCGATATTCATTTCGATGATTTAAATTGGGAAAAATCTTACGATACCACGCGGGCTTATGCGCAAAGTAAATTAGCGAACCTGTTGTTCACCTATGAACTGGACCGCCGATTTAAAACGTATAAAATAGACGCCATTGCCGTGGCCGCTCATCCGGGATATTCCAATACGAATCTTCAAAAAACATCGGGCTTTATTATCAAAATAATGAATAAGATAATAGCGCAAAAAGCGTACATGGGCGCGCTGCCGATATTGCGGGCTGCAACGGATAAAAATTTGCTCGGTGCAGAATATTTTGGGCCGACTAAAATGTTTGAGATGCGCGGTTATCCTGAAAAAGTAAAATCCAGCGACAAATCCCACAACGCTCAATTGGCAAAAGAGTTATGGGAAGTTTCCGAGAAAATGACGAGCGTTTATTTTGATTTTTAATAATATTTCGCCACGATTCGTCATACAACGATCAAGCATGGGATTTATGGCGTGGTTATTGCGTAGTAATGAGATACAAAGGTTTCGCTCCGAAATTCCGGATAGTTACCCCGTTAAAAAGACGAAACCGATTGAATTGCCGATAAACACAATTTTAAAATAGGAGCATTTTATGGGAAAGATCATTGGAATCGATTTAGGGACCACCTATTCGTGCGTTGCTATCATGGAAGGCGGGAAACCCGTCGTTATACCCAACCCCGAGGGAGAACGAACGACGCCATCGATGGTGGCATTTACGAAGAGCGGTGAAATTCTGGTTGGCTCGATCGCCCGAAGGCAGGCAATCACCAACCCCGAAAACACCATTTATTCAATAAAGCGGTTCATGGGAAGGCGTCACAATGAAGTCGAGCAGGAAGAGCGGCGGGTCCCCTACAAAATTACCGGCGGTCCAAACGATTTGGTAAAAGTCCAGGCCGGCGGCAAAGAATATACGCCGCCAGAAATTTCGGCAATGATCCTTCAATACCTTAAAAAGGCCGCTGAAAATTACGTGGGATCGGAAATCAAGGAAGCCGTAATCACGGTCCCCGCATACTTCAACGATGCCCAGCGCCAGGCCACCAAAGACGCGGGCCGCATCGCGGGGCTTGACGTCAAGCGCATCATTAACGAACCCACGGCCGCTTCACTCGCCTATGGTCTTGATAAAAAGAAAAACGAAACAATCGCTGTATACGACCTTGGCGGAGGCACCTTCGACATATCCGTTTTAAATATCGGCGACGGCGTCTTTGAAGTCCGTTCGACCAATGGCGACACCCACCTTGGCGGTGATGATTTCGACCAGGCGCTCATCGACCATATCGCCGATGATTTCAAGAAACAAAACGGCATTGACCTGCGAAAAGACCGCAT
>Ga0182027_10011435_pt1 | contig 12540 bp, 9 predicted proteins | sample 712E1DmetaG_FD_121300 | JGI IMG/M metagenome (GOLD analysis project Ga0182027, IMG submission 121300) | Permafrost microbial communities from Stordalen Mire, Sweden - 712E1D metaG (Illumina Assembly) | ecosystem: Environmental > Terrestrial > Soil > Wetlands > Permafrost | place: Sweden...
GCCTCCATCACCAGCGCACCGGCGATGGAATCGCTCCAGTAATCGCGGGCTGAGACGCCATAACTGTCCAGGTCGCGCGCGAAGATCTGTCGGGACAGGCTAAGGTTGACCGCCCGAACGACTTCCCGCAGACCAATTTGGCTGACCGCGGAGGTCAAGTTGCCATGGAATGTCACCGGAGCAAAGTAGGCACTGTTGCTAATCCGGATAATGTCAGCGGCCAGCAGCCCATCATTCCGCAGCAACGCGCAGATAGCCTCGAGGTCCGAATTAGGGTCTCTCGCCAGCTCCACAACCTTGACCAGCACGGCGGGTGTCGCCCCCAAGGCGTCAATGGCCTGGATGGAACGTTTAAAGTCTTCGGGATTCAATATATCTTTTTGGTTTGGCGGTCTATTCATTGGCACTAGTGCGTGAGGTTAACGGATTGATTCAAAGCTGGGTCAGACAAAACCGGCTGGGTTGATGACGAGGGCGACCCGCCCATCGCCCATGATCGTGGCCCCTTGGAAGGCCGCGATGTTCGCGAAATCACGGCCCAGGGGTTTCACGATCACCTCGACATCGCTGACAAACCGGTCCACGACGACCCCAACCCTTCCCTGATTCGTTTGGATAATGGCCATCGCCACTTCTTCGGGCCAGGCGATTTCCCCGGACTGAGCTTTGATGGCAAAGTGGTCTGCCAGGCGCAGCAAGGGGTAAACCTCGTTCCGAAAGGTGGCGAAATGGGCTTGCTCATGGCGATGGAGCTGTTGGCGGGGCAGGCGCACCATCTGCACCACGGACGCGATCGGGAAGACATAGGCCTCACCGTTGGCCTCGACCAGGATTCCCTTCGATACCATGAGGCTGGCCGGCAGCGTGATGGTGATCCGGGAACCACTTCCCAGGCGGCTTTCGAGCGTCGTCGTCCCTTGAAGTTGACGGATATTGCTGCGGACGACATCCATGCCGACGCCGCGTCCGGATATGTCGGTCACCGCCTCCGCCGTCGTGAGGCCCGGGAGGAAGATCAACTCCAGCGCCGCGCGATCATTCATGGCCTCCGCAGCGCCGGGAGTGATGAGTCCTTTCTCCACCGCCTTCGCTTTGAGCCGCGCCGGGTCCATGCCAGCGCCGTCGTCGAGAATTTCGATGACGACATTGTTCTCCTTGTTGTAGGCCTTCAAGGTGACCTTGCCGGCGCGCGGTTTGCCCGCCTCCACGCGGACTTCCGGCGACTCGATGCCATGATCCGCCGCATTGCGCACCAGGTGGACGAGCGGATCGGCGATCTGTTCAATCACCGTCTTGTCCAGTTCCGTGTCCTCTCCCTCGAGCAGCAGTTCGGCCTCCTTGCCCTGGGCGCGGCAAATATCGCGCACCATTCGCGGGAACCGTTGGAAGACCGTCCGGATAGGCATCATCCGGATGGACATGACGGCCGCCTGCAAATCTTCGGCAATGTGTGAAATGTGGTTGCTGGCATCCTTGACCTCCTTGCCCATCGCGCTCAGGCCGTGCTCCAGCGCGAGCCTTTTGGCCAGGATGGGAAAGGCGTTCCGGGCAACCAGCAACTCCCCCGCGGACTGCATGAGCCGATCCAGCTTCTCCTGATCGACTCGGATCGAGGCAGCGGCCCGCAGCGCTGGTGGCTTCGATCCGCCGGCCGCGGAGGCTGCCGGCTGGGAGGCGGCCCCGGATGGGAGTGTCGGCAAGATTGCCAGCTTGCTGCCGCGCTGATTGTTTTCGCGCACGGATTGAATCAGAGCCGCCAGCTTCTGGTATCCTTCTGCCAGGTCGCACTTGGCCTCGTCCGACAAAGCCGCCTGGCTGGTGACGGCCTCTTCGAGGAGTTGAATCTGTTCCTCCACCAGCGTGGCCGGCGCCTCCTGTCCTTGGTGGCGCGCGGCTGCCTGAAAGGTTCGGAGGATGCGCAGATAGTTCTTGCAGCATCGCAAATCCGGTTCTGTGGCATCGCGAAGCTGAGGCAAGAAGCCGCTCAAAGCCTCCAAACTCTGTGCGGCGATGTTTAGAAAAGCAGTCAGCGGACCCGCCTCCCCGGCTTCGCTGGACGCCGGCTCAAGGTGGCTCTCAATCCGAATTTCGCTTTCGTCTTCGACGAAAAGAAACACTTCCTTGATCTTGGCGAGCGGGAGCGCACTCAGCAAATTTACCTCCCAAGCCAGGTAGCATTGCTCCGGATTCAGGCTCTCCAGGGTTGGAACTCCATCGACCCGCGCGGTCACGGCGGCCTCTCCCAAGGCGCGAAGCTCGTCCACCACGTTGACCGGATCGGTGCCGCTGAAGAAGACCTGCGGGTGCGGCTTGAAGAAGATCTTGTGTCGTTGTCTCTGGGAGGGGCCGTCGCCGGGTTTTGCCTGGCCGTTGGAACTTGGCTTGACTTTGTGGGGCAGAAACTTGGCCAAGGCTTCGACAACTTGGGCGCAAGCCGGCTCCAGGGTGGCGGCGCCGTCAGGCTCAAGCAATCGCCCGATCAAGTCCTTGGCCTTCAGGGCGAGGTCAATCATCTCCGGCGTGATCGTCAGCCGCCCCATCCGCGCTTCATCGAAAAGCTCCTCGACATGGTGGGTGAAGGCGGCCATCTCATTGAAGCCAGCGGTGGCGCCGGAGCCTTTGATGGTGTGGATGGCTCGGAAGACGCGGTTCAGCAGGTCCGGGTCCTGGGGGCGCGATTCCAGTTCCAGCATCGACGAGTCCAACTCGGCAAGCAAGTCGGCGGCCTCCACGCGGAAGGCGTCTCGCATCTTGATCTGGAGCGCGGCTATATCCATATATCCTCGTAGTTCAGGCCAGGCCAGGATTCCTCACGGGCAGACCCGTCTCACTACCGCCAGCAACTGTTCCATGTTGAACGGTTTGATGATCCAGCCGGTGGCGCCGGCCGCCTTTCCCTCCATTTTCTTCTCTTGCTGGGACTCGGTCGTCAACATGACAATCGGGGTGAACCGGTACGGCGCGGCGGCGCGCAACTGGCGCGTAAGTTGAATCCCATCCAGGTTGGGCATGTTGAGGTCTGTGATAAAGAGGTCCAGTTTTTGGGCGTTGAGCTTCGCAAGAGCATCCACCCCGTCCGTGGCTTCCACGACCTGATGACCCGCGGTTTCCAAAGTAAACCTGACCATTTGCCGCATTGTCGCTGAGTCGTCCACTATCATAATGGTTTTGGTCATAACGCTTCTATGTCTGTCCAGACCGGTTGGCTGGCGTTCCAGTGTCTTTGCTTCTTGCGAGGGAGAGACCTACGCGAGCCTCGGCCGCCCGAAACTCTTCGGAGACCTGTGTCACTCCGAATTCTGGCACCGCTTGCGACAGGGCATAGAGGGTTTGCATGATGGCAAGGTGAATGGATGTAACCGCGCGTGCGTCCACGCGCACCGCTCCGCTGTCGGCCAAGGGCAAGAGCGCCTGGTGAAAGTCCGCGGCATTTAGGATCCCAATCTCACTCTCCAGTACCAGAAGTGTGGCACTCCCCTCTTGCTTGATCTGCCAGCTCATGTCGTTACCTCTCGCTTCCCGACGTCCGGCTTCTCGCTGCGCTTTGTGTAGTTTGGCAATAGCATATTCAGATCAGTTGGTGAAAGACTTCACTGTGTCCCCAGCAACATCTTCATGCTTTCAACGATCCGGCTGGCATCCGTCGGCTTAACCAGATAGAGATTGGCTCCGGCGCTAAAGCCCTTTTGCTTGTCCCCTTCCTTGGCTTCCGTGGATATGATGATGATCGGCACTTCGTCGTAGTCGGGATTCTGCCGCGCACGCCGGATAAACTCGTAGCCGTCCATCCCCTGCATGTTGATGTCGGTGAGGATAATGTCGAACTTCTCCGCCGTCGCCTTTTCCAGCCCCTCCATCCCATCGGCGGCGGTGACGCAGGCGAAGCCCGCATCTTTCAAGATGTGCGAGTGGAACTCGCGGGTCAGCGATGAATCGTCAATGATCAGGACTCGGGTCATATCATTCCTTGCGATAAACGAGGTGTTGGCCGAGGCGCAGCAGCTTGAAGGAGGTGCTGATGCGGCCCACGGATTCCGAGTGGCCGAGGAAGATGAAGCCTCCCGGTTTGAGGGCGTTGTAGAAGTGATCCACCACTGCCTTGCGGGAAGCGTCGTCGAAGTAAATCAGCACGTTGCGGCAGAAAATGAAATCGAATTGCCGCATGCCGCGCATCGCCATTCGGTCGCTCAGGTTCAGGTGCTCGATCTCCACCACTTTCGCGGTCTCCGGCTTGACGGCGAAGTAGCCGGCGGGCAATCGCACGATGTGGCGGTCGAAGTACTGGGGGGGAATCTCCCGCACCGAACGCTCATCGTAAACCGCCCGGCGCGCCATTTCCAAACGCACCTGGTCGATGTCCGTGGCTTTGATCTTGATGTCCCAACTGCCGAAGTCATGCATGACTTCCTTGAGGATGATTGCCAGCGTATAAGGCTCCTCGCCCGAGGAACAACCCGCGGACCAGATCCGCAGACGCCGGTCATTGGCTTGCTCGCGCGGCTTCAAGATCATCGGCAGGCAGTGGTCGGCGAACGCCTGAAGCTGTTCGAACTCCCGAAACATGTAGGTCTCGTTCGTCGTGACCAGATTGGCCAGCGCCTGGATCTCCTTGCCTTCCTTGTCGCCAAAGCGCAGCAGAAAACCATAATCCGCGAACGACTCCATTCCCAAGGTCTCCATCCGCCTTTCGATCCGCTTTTGGATGAAATAGACCTTGGTGTCCTCGAAGTAGAGGCCCAGCCGGCGGTACACCTCATCCCGGATGGTGGCGAAATCTTTCAGCGCGAGTGTCATATCGGTGTTCTCAGCACTCTCCCAGGGCCTCGGCGACTTCGGCATCTGGCTCATTTTTACGCCATTCCCGCAGTCGCGTCAGGAGGTCTGGCCGCCCGAGGCGCTTGATGCCCTCAATCGCTCCCAGCCTCGTCACCCGTTCGCTTTGCTCCATCAAAGTAAGCAGGTAGTCGCCAATGGCTGCTGGCGCGCCAAAGCCACCTGCCACACGAAGCAATTGGAGTTTATCCTCAGGCGCCATCGTGTCCTGGAGCGTTTCCCGTAAAAGCTGCCAGAACCCCTCGGTGATGTCCACACGGCCATGGCGGACCTGAAAACGCTCGAGCGCGTCGATCATGTCCGGGGCCACTTTGCCGTCGTGGGTCCGGAGGAGGTCGTGAAAAACTTCCATGTCGGCAGCCGGACCTAACTCTCCCAACGCGCGAATCCACCAACCCAACTCCCAATTCGGAACGCTCGCCGCCGTGGGATAGCGCTGGCGAATGCATCGCCACGAAGCCACATCACCGATCTGAAGCAGCGTAGCGAACGCCGCGCACACTAGCATCGGTTCCGTCGCCTTCAGGAAGATCTCCTCGACGGCAGACTTGAACCGGCTTATGCGCTGCTCGCCCACATATTCCAGCGCGGCGATCAAGACGTTTATATCCTGATCTCGCATCGCGGCTTCGTAGATCGGCTCGACGTCCGGCGAGGAGATGCCCGCGGCCGTGTCGAGCACGAACTTCCGCACGTCCGGGTCGGCATCGTGCATTCTCGCCAACAAGACGGGCGCCGCAGCCGCTCCCTTCCGCTGGAGCAGACCGATGGCTTGGTTGCGCAGGAAGGCATCATCGCTATCCAGAAGCGCCGCCACTCGGCTGAGGACCTCCGGGAGATCGATCCTTTCCAAAGCGAGGAAGATGGTTTCGCGCACCTTGCGCGAGGGTTCGACGGCCAATCGCTCGACCAAAGGCGTGATGGCCTCCGCGGCGCCGGCATAACCCAGGTCCTCGGCTGCGTCACTGCGATCGGCCTCGTCTTCCAGGGCCAGGTTGGCAATCAGTGTTTGAACATTCATAATCTCCTCAGCACGGCCCGGGCGATTTCCCAACTCGGCCGCACTTCACAAGCGGCACCGCGCTCGATCGCCTCGCGCGGCATGCCATAGACCACACAGCTTTCTTCGCTCTCGGCGATGGTATATCCGCCCGCTTCTTTGATTCGCATCATTTGGTCGGCGCCGTCGTCCCCGATGCCGGTCATCAACACGCCGATGGTCTCCCGCCCATAAACGGCCAGCACCGATTCCATCATCACGTTGACCGCCGGGACAAAGAGTGTCTGCGGCGTCGTGGGCATGCGGATGAACACCTGGCCGGTGAGCTTGCGGTACAGGGTCAGGTGAGAGTCGCCGCGCGCCACATAGCAGTAGCCGGGCTGGACTTCCATCCCCGATTCCACCTCCACCACTGTCAAGTCGCAGGCGTCGTTGAGCCGGCGCGCGAACGTATTGGTAAAGGAGACCGGCATGTGCTGCACCAGGAACACCGTCCCCTTAATGTCGCGCGGAAGCTGCGGCAGGACTTCCATGATGGTGGCCGGGCCGCCGGTCGAGATGCCAATCGCGATTGCCTTGAACGTGCCGTTCTGCTTGAGCCGGTTAAAATCTGTTCCCGTGAGCGCCGGTTTAGTGCGTATGATTGCCTGGCGAAGTTCGCGGCGCTGCTTGCCGGTTCGTTGAAGGGCGCCCACGCCGACAGCCGCCTTGAGCTTGAGAATCAGCTCGCGCGCCACGCTGCCGAGGTCCGAACTGACCGTGCCATCGGGCTTGCCCACGTAGTCAAAAGCGCCCAATTCCAGGCACTCAAAGGTTGTGACCGCTCCTTTGTGCGTCAAGGAGGACAACATCACGACCGGACAGATGTTCTCCTCCAGGATCATCTGGAGCGCGGTGATGCCGTCCATCTTGGGCATGTTGATGTCCATGCTGATGACATCCGGCCTGAGCTCGCGGGCTTTTTGCAGGACATCCTCCCCATCGCGCGCCGCGCCCACCAACTCAAACTCGGGGTCGGACTCGATCACATGGCGCAGCGTTCGCCGCATCAAGGCGGAATCATCAGCAACCAATACGCGGATTCGTTTCACAGAGTTGATTATGGAAAAGTCCAGAAGATGGAAGGCCGCCTTCCGGACCTTGTGGATGCTGCAGGCAAGTGTTGCTAGCGTTGGAGAATCTTCTCCACGTCCAGCAGGACGATCATCCGCTTGTCGCCATCCACCTTGCCGATGCCGGAAATATACTGGCGGTCGATCGTGGTGGAGAGCGATGCCGGCGGCGGGGCGATGTCTTTGCTGGCGAGGTTCAACACCTCGCGCACCGAATCCACCAGCAACCCCGTCTTCACGCCGCCCAATTCCATGATGATCACGCGGGTGCGCTCGTCGGCCTCTTTCTGAGGCAGGTTAAAGCGCTTGCGCGCGTTGATCACCGGGACCACCTCGCCGCGCAGGTTGGTGATCCCATCCACATACTCCGCCGTGCGAGGCACGCGCGTCATCTTCGAGGCCCGGTCGATCTCCTGGATCTTCGCGATGGGAACGCCATACTCGCCGTCGCCGAGGCGGAACGTCACGAATTGCTGTTCGCCCAGCGACGCGCTCGCGCCGCCGACTTGGTGCTTTTGGGCCTCGTTCGCGGCCGAATCGGTCGCGACCGCGCCGAGCTTCTGAAGCTCCTGGTCTTTGATGAGGTTGTCGGCATCCAGCAGCATGATCAGCCGCTTGCCGTTTTCCAGCTTGGCGATGCCGCTGAGTTCGACGTTCCTGGTTTCCGACAAGTTTTGCGGCGGCGGATCAATCTGGCGTTTCGGCATGTTCAACACTTCGCGCACCTTGTCCACCAACAGCGCCAGCAAAGAGCCATGCGCCTGCACCACGATTAGCCGCTGATCCTCGCGGATGTTTTCCTTCACGCTGGTCTGGAATTCATCCAGCAGCTTGATCACCTGTTGGGCGGACGCCTCCACTTCCTGCTGGAAATACTCCCGCGCCTTGGCCGGTTCGGAGTCGGCCAGGCTCTGTGCCTGCAAAACGCCGCGCAGCAGCCTGTCGTTGGCCGTGCGCATCTTGCTCAGCACCTCCATCAACGCCTGGCTCGAGGTGTTGCATTCGGCCATCCACTTGCGCACGGTCTCGGCGCCGGACGCCTCAAGCTTGCCCGCGCCTGAACGCACCGTTTCGCCGGCGGCCGCCAGCCACGCTTTGAAGCGTGCGCTCAGATCCGCCGCCTCCGCGACCACTTCGGATTCCAGGCTGCTCAGACGGAGCAGCAAGCGCAGGTCGATCACAGGCAGAATGTTCCCCCGCACCGTCAACACACCCAGCACATGTTTGGGTGTGCCCGGCACTTCGCTGGGCCGCTCGACGCGCAGGATTTCCCGCACGCGGTCCATGTGAAAAGCAAACTCCTCCAGGCCGAGCTTGAACGTGACCAACTGGGTGACCGACTGATCTTCGGCGGCGGTCTTCGCCTTGTCTATCGTTGCCGCCGTCTCGGTTCGCGCGGTTGCCTGCTGCTTCCCCAATTGTTCCTGTGACACTTTGCAGATCGTCTTGGGATTGAGGGCCATGATGATCCGTTTACCTTCGTCGAGTTTGACGACGCTCTCGAGGTAGTCGGAGTTTATCCCCTCGCGGATCACCGGCGGCGGCGGTTCCATCTGGCGCTGGAGCACGCGCGTCACCTGACGCACGCGGTCCACGCGCAAACCGGTCTTGTTGCCGTCCACGTCCACCACCAGCACCCGCGTGCGGTCAGTGTCCTCCGCGCGCGGCATGCCGAAGCGGGTGCGGGTGTCAATGATCGGCAGGACCATGCCCCGCAGATTGGCGACGCCCTCAACATAGGGTGGGGCCATGGGAATTCTCGACAGCTTCGGTTGCCGGATGATCTCCTGCACCGACATGATGTCGAAGCCGAATTCTTCCTCGCCCAGGTAGAACGTGACCAACTGGCTCTCGTCCTTTTGGGCGGACGTAATGGTTGCTTGTTCGCTCATACATTTGTTCTTTCGTAAGAATTAATCGCCGCGCGCCAAGGCACTGGCAGGGCAGATGCCCGACCGGCGCCCGGGCGCGCAAAGCGTTGGGGTTAACCATGCTGCAGTTCGTCGGCCTGCGAGGCGATCTCTTCGATGGCCTGCGCAATCTGAACGGCCGCCTTGCTCGCTTCCTCGGCGGCGCTGGCGCCCTCCTCCGTGGACCGGCCCATTTCCTGGGCGGCGGTGCTGATCTGCTCCGTCGCTTTGCCGGCCTGGTCCAAAGCCTTCATGGATTCATTGGCGCCGGTGCCGATCTGTTGGATGGTCGCCAGCACCCAGTCCGCGTCCTTGGCGATGGTATCCAGGTTGCCGCTGGAAATCTTGGCTTTCTCCGCTTCCGCGGCCGCCGTCTTGCCGGCCAGTTCGATGTCGCCCGCGACCCGGACAATCTGCGCCTGCACCTGCCGTACCAGGTCTTTGATGCGGTCCGCGTTCTCGCTGCTCTCGTTGGAGAGCGAGCGAATGTCGCCGGCCACGACGGAGAAGCCGCGGCCGAATTCGCCGGCCCGCGCCGCTTCGACGTTCCCGTTGACCGCCAGCATGTTCGTCTGCACGGTGACCATGACGATGGCATCGACAATCTTGTCGATTTTCCTGGTGCGCTCTTCCAGTTGCATGACGTTCTTGGACGAAATTGCCGCTGCCTCGGCTGCCTTGCCGACGTTGACGATAAGCACATCTACATTGGTTTTGTTGCGCCCCAGAAGCTCCTTGATCCCACCCATCTTGTCCGTGCTGACCGTGGCGCGCTCGTTCATTGCTTTGGAAGCCTGAAGCAATTGGGCCCCGAGGTCGGTGGCCTTTTCCGCCGACTTGGCTTGGATGGCGGCGGCCTTTTGAATCTGGTCAATGGCCGACGCGATCTGCGCGGCGGAGGCTTTGACTTCTTCCGCGTTTGCCGACAATTGCTCGGCCGACGCCGCAAGTTCCTCTGCGGACTTCTGCGCGTTCGTGGACGTTTTGAGTCCTTCGGCCAGGTCGGCCATCGAGCGGGCGGCGTCGCCCATCTCGTTGTACGCCTTGGCTTGCTCCTGCACTGACTTCTGGGCCTCTTCGCATCCGGAGGAAGCCTCTTCCGCCGCCGAGGCGACTTGCTCGGCCCCTTTGAGGTATTCGCGGGCCCCAGCGACCGCTTGCGTGGCATTGGAGGAAATCACCTCGCAGCTTTGCTGGATGACGACCATGTCCTGGGCAATCTGAGAAAGGTCCTTCGTGATGACCTTGGCCTTCTCGACCTCTTCCAGGCCCTTTTTTCCCGCCCCTTCGGTGTCGGCCGCGACGACCTTCACCTGGTTCTGGATTTCGTTGACGACCTCCTGAATGCCGCGAGCGCTCTTTTCGCTGATCTCGGCCAGGTTCCGCACCTCGTCCGCGACGACGGCGAAGCCTTTTCCATGTTCTCCGGCCCGCGCCGCTTCGATGGCCGCGTTCAGCGCCAGCAGATTGGTCTGGTCCGCGATGCGGGCCACAGCATGCACGATCTTGCCGATCTCATCCGAAAGCCGTTCCAACTCGACGATCATCTTGGCCGACTCCATGTTGGCCTTCGCCGCGCCGCCAACGCCGGCAATCAGGGCTTCGATATCAAGCGTGGTCGTCTTGGCCAACTGCTGCAAGGTGTTTACCTTGTCCTTGGAGAGGGACGCGGTTTTGTTCGCCTCGTCGGACGCCTTCTCGATCTGGTTGATCGCGGTGCGGGATTCCTCCGCCGCCGCCGACGCTTCCTGCGAGCCGGACGCGACCTGCTGCATCGTTTTTTCCAACTCATGGATCGCGCCGCTCGCTTCCTGAATCGCCGAGGACACCTCCTCGGTCGCGGTGGAAAGCTTCTCGGCTACCGCCTGCGCTCGCGCCAAGGTGCGCGCCTTCGCCTTTTGCTCGGCCATTTTACGCGCGGCCGCCCGGTCATCAGACAGTTCGGGAGCGTCGGGTTTAGGTCCGCCATTCGAGCGGATTTCGGTTTTGCGCGGGGCCGCCAGGGCGATGTCGCCGTCGCGTCGTGGGATTTCGATTTCAGTTGTTGTTCTCATTATATGGATCTTTCGTTAGTTTTTTTGAGCATAGCATTTGCCTGTCCAACTGCAGGGCAGGGGTTAAGAAGGAGAGAATGCTCCCAGTGAGCAAAGACACCTGATAGACGAACCTCTGTGAATCAGTCTATTACCCTAGCATCGAATCTTTTATCTGCAATCTTCATTGCAGTATGTTATTTATCTGTTCGCATTATGTGGCGAAAGCGGCGGCGGGCGGCGAAATCGCCCGGGGGCGAGCGACGCCCCCAACAACCCAACAATTGACCCGGCAAGTTTTGCCTTGGGGGAAGGCCATTTCTTCCGGTGGTAACCGATGGAGGCGGAAGCATCCGGGAGACACAGTGCAGCTTGCAAGATTGGGGCTGCTTCGTCGTGCATTTTGCACACGCAACCGAGGCCTGGCGGGGTCGGGGCTTTCGACCCGGTCCGGCATTCTCCGTTCCTGGCTAAATCGAAGGTGCGAGGCAGGTAGTTGCCGACAGGGGTTTGCGAACTTTTCGGCGACGACTTTACGGAACTCGATTACTTGCCCCCATCGCGGAGCCCCCGTGGCATACCTCAAGCTACGCACCACGGAGAGCCACAAAAGAGATGGCTCTTTCGCCCGGCGTTTTGCTTCGAGGAAGTGGGCGAGGTGATATGAGCAAAGCACTCCGCATCCTGATCCTGGAAGACCAGCCGGCCGACGCCGAATTGGTCGCGCACGAACTGCGCAAAGCGGGATTCGATTTCGTTGCGACGACAGTCACTACAGAGAAGGAGTATCTGGCTGAACTGCGGGCCTCCGCGCCGGATCTGATCCTGGCTGATTATTCCCTGCCCGGCTACGACGGATTGTTGGCGCTGGCGGCGGCACAAAAGCAATGTCCGCAGACGCCCTTTGTCTTTGTATCCGGCTCGATGGGGGAGGAGAAGGCGATTGAGACCTTGCATCTCGGCGCGACCGACTACGTGCTCAAGCAGCGGCTGAAGCGGCTGGGGCCCGCCGTGCGCCGCGCGCTGCTCGAACAAAAGGAAAAACGGAGGAATCAGCAGGCCGAGCAACAGGTCCGTGAGTTGAACCTGGTGCTGCGGGCTACAGGAGCCATCAGTTCGTTGATGGTGCGAGAGCGCGACCCGAAGCGGTTGCTGAGCGAGGCTTGCAAGATCTTGGTCGAGACGCGCGGCTACCAGTTGGCATGGATCGGACTGGTCGAACCGGGCTCCAAACGGGTGGTGCCGGCGGCCTGTGCCGGCAAAGAGGGCAACTTCCTTGACTCGGCGAGCATCACGTGGGACGAGACTCCGACAGGGCAAGGACCGATCGGCATTGCTCTTCGGACCCGCCAGCCGGTGGCGATTCAGGACACGTCCGCCGATCCACGCTTCGCACGATGGAAGGAAGCGGCGAAGGCCCGCGGTTTGGCCGCTATGGCCGCGATGCCGATGGTTCACGATTCCCGCGTGCTGGGAGTGGTCGCAGTCTATTCTGATCGCGCCCGGATGTTTGATGCCGAGGAACTCGATCTGCTGAAGGAGTTGGCCTCCGACCTGGCCTTGGCTTGCCAGAGTATTGAACACGAGCAAGAACGCATGCGTGCGGAGGCGCGCCTGCATCTGTTGAGGGAGGCTTTGGAATCCGCGGCCAA
>Ga0182027_10011436_pt1 | contig 12540 bp, 6 predicted proteins | sample 712E1DmetaG_FD_121300 | JGI IMG/M metagenome (GOLD analysis project Ga0182027, IMG submission 121300) | Permafrost microbial communities from Stordalen Mire, Sweden - 712E1D metaG (Illumina Assembly) | ecosystem: Environmental > Terrestrial > Soil > Wetlands > Permafrost | place: Sweden...
ACAAACAGCGCGCGCTACTGGGTGGCTTTGGCGGATTGTTACGGGGAGTGGGGGGAGTGGGACAGCAAAATGTGGTTGCTGGATCAGGCCGTCAATGCGGTGGAACGCGATAAAGCCCAGCCCGGCGCGTCTTTCTGGCTGGCGTCCGCCCTCTGGCGCAAACGTCAAATGTCGTCCTGGGCCTGGTTCTATTCCCATGCCTGGACTTGGAATTACTCCGAACATCCCTTGACCAACGACTTCGCCCGGCTTTTGGCATGGTTCCCCAGCAGTCCCGAAGCCACCACGGCACTGGCGGAAGTTGCCCGCAAGTCAGGCATAACCATCCAATCCGACCCCAAGGACGGGCATTTTATGGCTGCGGTTTTCACCAACGTCGGGGTTGCTTCCAAACGCGCCCCGGTGGCGGCCAGCCTCCCGACCGCCCCACAGGTCACAGAGGCCCAACGATTGGCCCGGCTAAAAGAACTGTTGCGGCAGGGGGAAAATGCCAAAGCGTGGCAGGTCGCCTATTCCCTCCGCGAGTCCACAGACCCGGCCATCCACGCGGAGGCACAGCGCGCTACCGATGAACTTTTCAGACATCTGCTCAACGAGGACCTGCAAATCAAGGAGTTCAACGCCGCGTTTGAGAATCACGAAAACGAAGCCGCGTTGAAAATAGGCCGCTCGATCTTGAACAATATGGAGCCCAAGACGCGAGTCACACTCATCCAACGCTGCTCCCAGTTGCTACAGGCGAAAAAGGACGTGGACGCGTATTTCAAGTTCGCGTTTGACCAGGCCGAAAAGTACAAAGAGGATTTCAACGCGGATCCCGTCACTGGCGCTCCGGAAACCGCAGTCCAAGATTTCAGAGTGGATGAAACCCCGTTCCGAGTTCAATATCTGCAATGGTTATCAACAATTAGGACCGACCTCGAATATGCCCGTCTGATGGCTGATCTAGCCCAAGAGATGCAGGGGGAATTCCGGCCTGATCTCTCTGCCAAAATCTTCGAAGGCATCCGCGACAACAACGCGCTGACGATAAGAACCCGGCTGACAGCGGCCTACGATCTGGCTGAGGCTCAATATCAGCAAGGAAAGGTCTTTGAAGCCTTGGAAGTGCTTAAGGAATTGGTTCAGCAAACCGAAGGCACCGGCATTCCGATTGAAGGCCATAATTGGTGGAAAGGCGAGCTACTGGAAGAGGCAGGATTCAATCTGATTAAGAAAATCCGACTCTTCAGTGACGAAGGGTTGGATTTCACCAAGTGCTGCGGCGAGCCGGTGCCAGTGCCGGCTCCCGACCCCGCACTAGCGAAAGAAATGACTCAATTATTTGACGAGTTGAACAAGAAAATTACACCAGGCCCAGGAGGGGTCGTTGATGAGCCAGTCCGCGAAACACTTCTCGCGCAAAAAGACCGGGTAATGCCAGTATTATTATACAAACTCTGGAAAGGGGAGGATGCCACGCACTTGCTGATTTTCTGCTATGACATGGGGACTAACGGGGCCGCTGCAATCCCCTACCTTCCAAGATACTTCTGTTATGGCGATAGTTTTCCTGAATACAACAATGCGCTCCTAACCTTTGGCGGCATCGGCAAGCCCGCCGCCTGCGCCACGCCCCTGTTGATTTTGGCGGCGGAGGGGACTACCTCCGTGTTCAACGCCGAGGCCTCGTTGCGCCGGATTGGACCCGCTCCAAAAAGCGTGATGCCCTATCTGGCAAGGCTCCTTTATCACCAGAACCCCGGCGTTTGCCTGCGGGCGGCCAAAGCGATCATCGCCAGCGCCGGCCTCGGCAACAGGCACTTTCCGGAACAGAATCTTGTCGAATCCGTGGCCAATTGGTGGGAAGAAGAAGGCTGCAAACAAGAATGGAAAGATTAAATACTTTTCCCAAAGGAATTGATTTTGTGAATCGTCTCATTAAGTAGAAATGAAAATTGCATGCATAAAAACGCTGTTGGCTGCGGCCTGCTGCTCGGCGGGCGCGGCCCGGGCGCAAATTGAGCTTGTTACCAACGCCACGCCGCAATGTGTCTTTTTTGGGGACGCACGAAGCATTGCCGCTACCTTTCACAATCCGGGCGGACAGGATTTTGCGCAGGATGTCCGCGCCGTGGTTTCGCAGGCCAGTTCCTCGACGGCGGTCGCCTTGGGCGAAAGGCCGTGGAAATTCCTCCGCGTGTTGCCGGGGCAAACCATTCTGGAGTCGGCGCGATTGGATTTTCCCCCCGTGAGAGCGGAGACGAAGTTCATCGTCCAGTGGGTGGGAAACGCCAATCACATCATCGGCAAGACGGAGGTGCTGGTTTATCCGACCAATTTGCTGAACGAGTTGAAGCAGATGATGGACGAGAACGAGGATAATCTCGGCGTGCTGGATCCCCAAAATCAGATCAAGCCGGCCTTGAAACTTGCCGCGATTCATTTTGTGGATTTGGAGGAAACCGGGATGGATGCCTTCCACGGAAGACTGGCGCTGGTAGGGCCGAGCGGCCCCGATGACCCGGAATGGCGCGGGTTGACGGATCGCATCGCCAACGTGGCCCAAAAAGGAACGCCGGTGGTTTGGATTCAATCGCCGCCCCAAAAGCGGGACAAAATCTGGCCGTCCTTTTTTGTTGTCCCGGAAAACACGAATGCCGTCGTGATGGTCCATCCCGAACTGGTGTCCGATTTGCCCGGCAATCCCCAGTCGCAGCTTAACCTGATCTTTTTTTGCCGGCAGGCGCTCAATCCGCGTCCGCCGGCACTGCCTGAAATGTCTCCGAACCCATAAACCACAAACAAAATATGAAACATAAAATCACCCTGGCACTTGCCACCCTGTTGCTCGCCGGCGGAATTGCCCGCGCGCTGGCGGGGGACGTTCTCACCGTCGCCGTCTTCGATTTTGACTCGAAAGACGAAGCCGTGCGCGACCTCGGGCCTAAAGTCTCCGCCCTGGTCAGCGCGAATCTTTCCGCCGACCCGCAACTTATCACCGTCGAGCGCGAGGAGTTGGTGAAGGTCCTCGGCGAACAGGAGCTTGGCCTTTCCGGCACGGTCAGCGCCGAGAGCGCGGCCAAGGTTGGCAACTTGACCGGCGCAAAAGTCCTCGTCACCGGACGCGTGATGAAGATTGACAACGAAGTGACGCTCGTCGCCAAGATCATCGGCACGGAAACCAGCCGTGTCTATGGCGAGATCGCCACCGGCAAGCCCGGCGCGAACATCGCCGAATTGTCGGCGGAACTGGCAAAGAAAATTGCCGCCGACGTGACCCAAAAAGGCGATACGCTGGTGGCCAAAGTCGAAACGCACGGGGACCGGGTCGCAAAGATCAAGGAGAAGCTCTACGGCAACAAACTGCCTTCCGTTTCGGTGAAAATTCCCGAGGTTCATTTCGGCCAGCCTGTCATTGATCCGGCGGCGCAGACCGAGTTGCTGCTGATCCTGCAACAATGCGGCTTCACGATTGTGGACGACAATTCCTCCACCAAGGCGGACATCGAAATCACGGGCCAGGCGTTCAGCGAATTGGGGCTGCGCAAAGGCAATCTGACAAGCTGCCGCGCGCGGATTGAAATCAAGGCGCGCAACCGGATGAGCGGAGACATCATCACTGTGGACCGCCAGACCAGCGTCGCCGTGGACATTGCCGAACTGATCGCCGCCAAGAACGCCCTGCAAAACAGCGCCGGCGACCTGGCCGAGCGCCTGTTGCCCAAGCTGGTGAAGAAGGGCGAACAATAATAGAAGAGAACACCCTTCGAGCTTATGTGTGGATTCATGGCAGGCAGCGGAGTGATTTGGGAGCGCGACCGTCCCGGTCGCCGTGCGGCGCGTCCCGCGCCGCACTTCCCCTTCTTCCTCCGCATGGCTTTGATAATACGGCGCGTGGAATGTCGGCATGCGCGATGGCGGATTGGAGGAAGATGTGTTTGGCGGGACGCCAAACACCGCGTGCGAGACGCACGCGCTCCCCGGGACTTGCGATAATTCACTCCAACCCGCAAAAAGTGTCGAGAATCCAGAAAGAACCAGAATGAGAATTTCCCTTCGCGCTGCTATGCTGCTGGCCGCGATCTTCGCGGCGGCGGCGACTGGCAGAACTGACGCCGCAACGCGCGTTGCCCTTGTGGGCGGCGAGACCAATGCCGGCCTGGAAAACGTGCTTGACACATCAACGGCGCTCCTCAGCAAGGACGTCGATTTGCAACTGCTCGACCGCGCGGAAGTGGGCCGCGTGTTGCGCGAGCACGAACTTTCGCTGGCCGGACTGGAGGGCGCGGAGCACGCCGTCAAGGCCGGACAATTGCTTCAAGCCGATTTGTTCGCGGTGCTCGAAGGCAGCTTGACCAATGAAGTTGGCGGCGCGATTTCCCTGGGCCTGGTCGTCTTCGATGCGAAAAGCGGAGTGCGCTACGCCGACTCCGCGCTTTCGGCGTCCAACGCCATATCCGCCGCGTTGGCCACTGCGGAGGCCGTTCGCGCGGCGGTTGCGAAAACCCACCGTGGGGCAGGGGACTTGCACACGGTGGGCGTCCTGCTGGTGCGCAACGCGGACATGCCGCGCCAATTCGACGGTCTCTGCGACACTGTGGGCCTGTTGCTGGAACGCGAATTGACCGCCTCACCGGGAATCGCTGTGCTGGAGCGCCGCCGTCTGGAACAGGTTACAAAGGAGCGCAGCGTCGCCCGGGACGCGGAAGGAAACCGTTTGTTGACTTCACTGCGGATGATCGAACTGGACATCAGCCGTGACGGCGACGGCCTGCGCGGAACGCTTGCCCTTGCCGGTGCGGACGGCGTCCGCTCCGCCCCGATCACCGCCACCGTTCCCACGCGGGATGCCGCGACCCTGGCGCATCTTCTGGCCGACAAAACGGAACGATTCCTCAATGCCCCGTCGGACGTCCTCCCGGCCAACCGCGCCGCCGAGGCCGCGCGATTTCATCGCGAATACCTGCTGTTGCGCCAGCATCGCGATCTTATTGCCGCTGTGCATCCGCTCGACGCCGCCATAGCCCTGGCCCCGGAGCAAACCGCCTGGCGGACGGAGATGGCCCTGCTGCTATTCTCTGCCGCTATTGAATCTTCAGGAGACTTGGCATCGTGCCTGCCGTTGGGTCAGCGAGGCGCTGATCTGATGCTGGACCTTGCTCGCGAGGCGGCGCAGGGGTTCAAACCGGGCCAGCCGATTCCCGAAGCGTTGAAGGACTCCAATCGTTCCTATTTAGTCACGTTGCTCCAGAAACTGCCGGACGTAAGAAGAGCAAACCCCGTCAGTGCCGCCGAAATCGCCGCCTTGGCCGGCAAGGAACGAACTCTCCGAATGGATATCATGGAACCCTTCCTGTCAGAACATTCGCTGGATAGTACCTCGTTTAGAACTTACGGCCAAACGGTCTTTGACTGGTTTTATCCGCCCAGTGTATCTGACGAGAGGCACCATGATGACACACTGGCTCTGCGTCATTGGGTTGAGATGTCGCACAAGGTCAATCCGCCGGATGGCAGCGGAGATTACTCCCCCTTCGAGAGATTCGGGATCGAAGGATTCTTCTGCGAATATCGGGGGAAGGAGGCCGAAGTGTTCCGGCAGCGCTTGGAACAGGATCAAGACCCGGTCATCCGCCTCTATGCCCGCGCGGGCCGGGTAGTTTCCATAATGGCAGAGGGCGGTGCCGCCGCTGCCAATAAGGTGTTGGCAGCCGAACACGAATTTCGCCTATATGCGCAGGACCTTCTGGCGCGCGGCGATGCCGAAAAGTCAGCCCCTTTGCGCTACCATCTCTGGCGGACAATCGAGACGACTCTTTCGCTGAGGCTCACCCCCCATCCCGAAGCCTGGAGGGAGATCGTGGAAGGCTGCCGATTCGCTTTGGCTCAAGGGCGCATCGAGCCAAATTTGTTCTACCATGCGGCGGGGGCACTAAACGATGCGAGCCATCAGGATTTGCCTGGAGAATTGGAACTGTTGAACAGGGGGCTCAAACTGATCAACGAGCACCCCGAGGCAATTGTCACCAACTATGCCTTCCGCAACGAATTCATCCAGGATCTGCAACAAAAGCGCGACCAACTCGCCCGCGAACTTGCCGCAGCCAATACCAACACCGTGCCTCCTTCACCCTGGAAACAGAATGTCTGCCTTTTTGACTTGGCCAAACCAATCAATGGCTTTGCCTGGCTCTTCAAGCCTGTCGTTCAGGACGGGCAGGTCTTTGCCCTCGCGCTCGGCTTTCACGAATGGGGATTGCCCGAGGACAGCCTGCAATTGGTGCGGGTTCCGCTCGAAGGCAGTCCTACATCCTTTCTTGGCCGGGCGAAGATCACCGGGATCGAGTGGAACAACCGCACCTCTTTCTTGAGCCAGACACCAACGTACAGGCTGACCGATTACAGGAGTCGTCTGGATGTCGGATGCGCAGCCTGTGTCGGAGCTGGCTGTTATTTCGCGGCGACGTGTTCGGGCATCTACATTTTCCCCACGAACGGCGGCCCCGTCGAGCATTTGGGCACGACCAATGGCCTGCCCTCCGACGCTACTTACGCGTTGACCTTCCTCGACGGCAAACTCTACATCGGAGCGGGGGAGGCCCAGCGCGGCGGTTATCTCGCCACTTACGAGCCCGGCTCCCGCATTATCGCTATTCTCGCCTCCAGCCGCCGTAGCGAGCGCCTCTCCCCGTTTGATGATCAGCCGGCATTCTATACCATCGGCCTTGTACCCGATCCGATCCGTCAACGGCTGTTGATGGCGGTCAGTCAATTCAACATACCCAATGGCAGACTGTCCGAGATAGTCTCTTGCGAGGGGATCTGGTCCTATCTGCCTTCCACTGGCGAGTATAAACGGCTTGTTCCTCTCCGCCTTCCAACATTCCCGTCATCATTTATGCTGGCCCACACATGGGCCGGATTTGCGGACACGAACACTCTGGCAGTGGAGGGCCCAACCGGGCTGGCCCTTTTCGACCTGCGCAATGAGCGCCTTCTGGCGGCTACTCATCCCATATCGGATCAAACGAATACGCCCATCGAACTTTATAGAAGGCCAAAGCCCGTCATGCTGATCGGCGATACCCTCGCGCCCATGCCTGTCACAGGTCCATTCCTTCTCCGCGACGGATGGTTCTACTCAGCCCACCCATTTGAGCGAATGGCACTGGCAGATGGCACGCGGGAACAATTCCCGCCGCTGCGAACCGATTACCCATTCGAGCCAAACGAGGCATTGCAACTCATGGACGACGGCAAGCATGTCCTGGCCGCCGACCAGTTCAGCCTCTGGCTGCTGGAACTCAATCCGGAGCCGGCCCGCGCCCCGGCTGGGAACGTCAACAATAATTCAGCTTCCGCCAAACCCTCCAATCCCGCCTCCTCTTTCGCTCCGTAGAGCCTTGAATATAGCCCAGCCATTTATGGCTGGGTACACCGGCCAAATAATCCATATAAGTCCCGTCAGGGACGACAGGTCTTTCGTCCCTGGCGGGACTTGATTTGTCTTCCTTCGCGATGAGCCTTCACCTTCCCGGCAGGGCAGTGCTGTCGCTCTGCCCTGAATTCTCGGGCGGCGCAGCAGCGCCGCCCTACCAAACACATTTAGATTTTTGGCCTGCACCGCGCTAAAAACGGTTGCGTTTTCGCAATGGACGGGGAGCGGAATATTTGCCACATTAGAGGATGGATAATCGCATGAGTGAAAATCTGATAATCGGAATAGCCGGCGCCGGCGGGGATGGCGTGGTTTCCGCGGGCGAGTCTTTGCTCACCGCCGCCGCGCTGGAAGGCTACCACGGCATTATGACCAAGAGTTTCGGGTCGCAAATCCGCGGGGGCGAAGCCTCCTGCCGCCTGCGCCTGGCAACCCGGCCGGTGCTCACCCCCAACGGCCCGCTGGACGTGGCGGTCGCGCTGAACTGGGAGGATTTCAAGCGGTTCGGCTGGGAACTCCCCGTCGAGCCGGCCACAATCATGATTTACGAAAGCAACACCGGCGTCGCTCCCGACAAGCTGCCGCTGGAAGGGGTGACGCCGGCGGCGGTGTTCAGCGTGCCGATCACCGAAATGGCTGTCAAGCACGCCGGCACGGACAAGGCCAAGAACATCGTGGTGATCGGTTTGCTGGCGGGGTGGTTCGGGATCGGGTGCGAGAGCATGCTGGAGGGGATTCGCAAGAAATTTGCAAAGAAAGGCGCCGAAGTGGCGGAAGGAAACGCGCGGGCCTTTCAGGCGGGATTGGAGTTTGCCCAGGCCCATCCGCTCGCAATGGACCGCAAGCTGGCAGTCCCGCAAACGGGCCGGGAAGCCAAACTGCTGACCGACGGCAACGATATGTGCGCGGCGGCGGCGATCTTTGCCGGATGCTCCTTTTTCGCCGGCTACCCCATCACGCCCTCCACGGAAATCATGCAGTTTCTCGACCGCGAGATTTGGAAGTATGGCGGCACGCTCCTGCAGGCCGAGGATGAAATCGCGAGCATCGGCGCGGTGGTGGGGGCGTCGTTCGCCGGCAAAAAAGCGATGACCGCCACCTCCGGCCCCGGCATGTCGCTGATGACCGAGATGTTCGGGCTGGCGAGCATTGCCGAGTTGCCGCTGGTCTGCGTGGACGTGCAGCGCGGCGGCCCGTCCACCGGCATGCCGACCAAGGCCGAGCAGTCGGACCTTTTCCAGGCGGCGTTTTCCGCCCACGGCGATGCCCTGCGGCCCGTGCTGGCGCCTACAAGCGTTGGCGACATGTTCGGCGTCACGGTGGAGGCTTTCAATCTGGCGGAGTATTACCAGACCCCGGTCATCGTTTTGTCCGACCAGGAAATTTCGCAGCGCAAGGAGACCGTGGAACCGATCCGCACGACCACATTCAAGCTGGTCGAACGCCGGCGTCCCACCGAGGCGGAACTGACGGACTACGCGCGGTTCAAGCTGACCGAGTCCGGCATCAGCCCCATTAGCCATCCGGGGATGCCCGGTGGCAACTACCTTGCGGCGGGGATTGAGCACAATGAATTGGGCCGGCCCACCGCCAGCGGCGAGTTGCATACGCGGATGAACGAAAAGCGATTTCGCAAGTTTGCTCCGCTCCAGTCCCGCCGCGATTTGTTCGAGATGGAAGGCGATGCGGACGCGCTGATCGGGCTGGTCAGTTGGGGCAGTGTGGCCGGCGTGGCCCGGGAGGCGCTCCGGCTGGCCCGGGCGGAAGGGCTGCGCGCGAAATTGCTCGTGCCCAAATTGCTTTACCCGGTGGCCGAGCCGGTCTATCAGGACTTCTTCGCGTCGGTGAAACGCGGGTTGTTCGTCGAGCAATCCTACCAGGGGCAACTCTACCGGCTGGTGCGGATGTTCGTGGAAGTTCCGGCCCTGGTCCAGCCGCTGGCCAAGAGCGGGTCCAACCCGATTCGGCCGGCGGAAGTGCTCGAACGCCTGCGCGAAATGGCCGCCGCGCTTCAGCACAACCACGCATGACCAATCTGGCTGCTCCCATTATTCCCATTACTCCCATTATTCCCACCACTCCATCACTCCCTTCCGCCCCCACAGGACAACCGCTTATGACTCCCCCAGCCACCCTCGAACCCCTTCCGGTCGCCGCCTTCCAGGCGGGCAATTTCAAGAGCGACCTCAAACCCATCTGGTGTCCGGGCTGCGGCGATTTCGGCGTCGTGACCGCCATCACGCGGGCGCTGGCGGCGGTCGGGCGGCCGCCGCACGAGATTGCCTTCATCTCGGGCATCGGTTGTTCGAGCCGCATTCCGGGTTACACGACCGCTTACGGGTTCAACACCGTTCATGGGCGTTCCCTGCCCATCGCGCAAGGCATCAAGCTGGCCAACCCGGAGTTGCTCGTGCTGGTGGCGGGCGGCGACGGCGACGGCTTTTCCATCGGCGGCGGCCATGTGGCGCATGTCATCCGGCGCAACATAGACCTGACCTATATCGTGATGGACAACCAGATCTACGGCCTGACCAAGGGACAATTGTCGCCCACATCCCCGCGCGGGCGCAAGACAGTCACATCAACCTTTGGCAGCCTGGAGGACCCGGTCAACCCGCTGCTCTACGTCCTGGGCTACGGCGCCTCGTTCGTCGCTCAAGGTTCCCCGGCGGACATGCCGGGCCTGGGCCGGATCATCGAACAGGCCATCCGCTTTCCCGGATTCGCCTTTGTCAACGTGCAGTCCCCATGCGTCACTTATGGGGAGGCGGAACAGCAGCTCAAAGCCCAAAAGGCCAGGATCGTGAGCCTGGAATCCATCGGCCACGATCCGGCGGACTGGGCCTCGGCAGCCGAACGGGCGCGCGAACAAGCGACCAAATTTTACACGGGAATCTTCTATCGCAACCCCAACCCGCCGCCGACTTACGGCCAGGCGGTGTCCCAGCGCCAGCAATCCCTCCAGAACCAAGCCGTCCCGCGCCACGACATCCTCAACTGCTTTGTGCCAAACCACTGACCGCATTGTTAGCTGTCGGGCGGGCCTCATCGGCCAATCGAAACCGGACAATCAGGGCGAGCTGATGCGGTAATAGCGGCTGGGACTCCCCGCCTGCAAGGGTTCGCTGAAATGGAACAACCCGTTGGTGAGCTTCCCAGTCGTCAGCGGCGTCCAAACGGGACTGGCCAGATTTGTGGAGGCTTCCACCACGATGGGGATGCCGGCCGTGCCCTTGATGTCGAACCCAAATTGATTGTTCTGCACCCCAAAATTGCCGTCGCCGGTTTGGATGAGCGGGTTCCACAAGACCGGAGAAACTCCCGTAATTGAAGAAAAGAAGCCCCAGTATGCGGTGCCAGGCAGACAATAAACTGTGACGTTGGGGTTGTCGCTGAAAACTTCTCCCGAGTCTGGCAACCATGAAAGAAAGAAGGGGCCATTGCCCATGAAAAAGACTTCGGTCAAGCTGGGGCAATATTCGAACGGATTGCCGACGATTTCGATAATGCTGGCAGGAAGTGTGACACACTCCAGGCTCGTACAATAGATGAATGCCTGTGCTGGCAACGTGGTAATACCGTAGAGCTTGGCGTTGGTTAAGGCACTGCATGAGGCAAATGCATCCACCCCGATGCTGACGACGTTGGAGGGAATGGTGAGACTTGTCAGGTTGATGCACTCTGAAAATGCATCATCCCCTATGCTGGTGACGTTAGTGGGGATCGTGATCGTGGCTAAGGCGGTATCATTAAAGGCAAACTCCCCGATGCTGGTGACGCTGGCCGAAATCGCTACGTTGGTCAGTGAGGTGCAATCAGTGAAAGAACAATATCCAATGCTAACGACGCTGCTGGGGATCGTCACGTCGGTAAGTGTTACATTTGGACGGAACGGCTCTGCCCCGAAGGTGTTATAAAGTCCGGTCACGGGGAGATTGCTGATGCTCGCAGGAATCACCACTGATCCGCCCGGCCCTGTGTATCGCGTCAGCGTGGCGGACCCATCGGCATTTGTCTGGTAGTAATACGGCGCAGCATAGAATTCTTGTTGTGCGCTCACCATTGCCGGAACAGCCAGCGGCAACATGCACAGAATCGCGCGCGCTATTCTGGTGGCCGATTTCATTGTCCTTTTCATGCGAATTTCAAAAGGGGAAAGGAGCATAAAAAGCCTCATGGCCACGGGCTTGCCGTGTGTCTGGTTAAAGTAGAGATTGGCAATATCAATTGCTGATAAATTGGTGCTCCAAATTTGAGGGAGCCACAGGTTGCCATCAATATCGCTTGGCCCGTAGACAGAAGAGACCAACCCGAATACCAGATAGTTCGTACTGGGAGCCGGACTCTCAAACATCCCGGTCGTTGCCTGAAGTAAGGCATTGACGTAGATCAAAAATGACAGTTGTGGGATTGAATCTTTCACGCTATGGCTCCGTGCTCACGGTGAGCCGATGCGGTAGAAGCGCCCGGCGCTGTTCGCCTGCGCCGGTTCGCTGAAATGGAACAGGCCGTTGGTGAGCTTCCCATTCGTCAGCCGCGTCCAAACCGGATTGGACAGATTCGTGCATGCCTCCACCACGATGGGGATGCCGGCCGTACCCTTGATGTCGAATCCGAATTGATTGTTCTGCACGCCAAAGTAGCCGTTGGCGGTTTGGATCAGCGGGTTCCACAGAACAGACGGAATCTCCTGATATGTGCTGCTCCAGCCGGTGGTGCCGGGCATATAGTACGCGGTCGCGCTGCTGTCATAATAAAACACCGCTTCCGCACCCCCGCTCACGCTGGGAGCGTTGCCCTTGAAATAGACGTAGGTCAGGACGTTGCAAAATTTGAAAGCGTCGCCTCCAATGAGTGTGACGCTGGCGGGAATTGTCAGGCTCGTCAGCGGGTCCTCGTAGAAGCTATATACACCGATGGAACTGACACCATCGTGGAACGCCACATTCGTCAGGCTGCCGCAAAATGCGAAAGCATACTCCGTAATCGTGTTGATGTCTGGGGGGATCGTGATGTTGGTCAGGCCGGTTGAGCTGAACTCCCCGAATCCCAAGGTGGTGATGTTGCTCGGAAGCGTGGTTATGGGAGCGCCGGATAATATCATCCGGCCGATATTGGTC
>Ga0182027_10011437_pt1 | contig 12539 bp, 13 predicted proteins | sample 712E1DmetaG_FD_121300 | JGI IMG/M metagenome (GOLD analysis project Ga0182027, IMG submission 121300) | Permafrost microbial communities from Stordalen Mire, Sweden - 712E1D metaG (Illumina Assembly) | ecosystem: Environmental > Terrestrial > Soil > Wetlands > Permafrost | place: Sweden...
GTCCAACAACATGCCTGTTCCGCGCACCACCGCGGTTAATGGATCATCGGCCAATCGGACAGGAATTTCCGTCGCTCTCGCGATTAGATAATCGATTCCTCGGAGCAGAGCCCCTCCGCCTGATAATAATATACCTCGTTCATGGATATCGGCCACCAATTCCGGCTGAGTAATTTCCAAAGTTGACTTGATGCTGTCCACTATAACTTTGAGGGATTTGCTTAAAGCATCTCTCACCTGATCGTCGTTGATCATCACTTCCTTGGGCAGTCCGGAGATAATATCGCGCCCGCGCATGGGAAATTGCATGGCTTCGTTCATATCAACCGCCGAACCGATTTTAATTTTAATTTCTTCCGCTTGTTTCTCGCCCACCAATAAATTAAAATTCTCACGGGCATACTGCATAATGTTGCGGTTCAGCTCATCGCCGGCTATTTTAATAGATTTTTTTACCACAATTCCCCCCAAAGAAATCACCGCGATTTCGCAAGTGCCACCGCCCATATCCACTATAAAATTTCCGACCGGTTCCCTAATCGGCATTCTGGAACCGATTGCGGCCGCCATGGGTTCTTCCACAATCCAGACTTCCTTTCCCCCAGCATTGAGCACAGCGTCATTCACGGCTTTTCTTTCCACTTCGGTTATTTCCAAGGGCACGCCGATAACCACTCGGGGACGGGCCAAAAAACTTAATCCCCCTTCTTGAAGTTTATTTAAGAAAAAAGTTAACATTTTTTCCGTCACTTCAAAATCCGAAATAATCCCATTCGTCAAGGGCCTGGTGGTGGTAATATGAGGAGGATTTTTGCCGAGCATTTCCTTGGCTTCGTTGCCCACGGCCAAAATCTGTTCGGTGCGGGTATTGATGGCTACAACGCTTGGTTCATTAATAATAACTCCTCGGCCCTTAACATAAATAAGAGTGTTGGCAGTGCCAAGATCAATGCCGATTTCCCGGCGGAATTTATTAAAAAATTTATTTAACATAGTCGTGATTGCTGAATTTTCTATTAGCGAAAATTATGCTTTCCAAAATTAAAAATAAAAACAAGAGTAGTAAAGAATTCCACCAGGTGAGTAAATTCTGATGAAGTAAAATTAAACTGAGAATTAAAAATATGGAAACAAAAATTCCTTGCCGGAAAGTGCGCTTGGCATGGCGGAATACCACTTCATCTTCCTTAACCACAATTCTTCTCAGCAAAAATCCAATCACGGAAAAGGTGCCGATTACCGCCAAAAATAAGCTGGTATAAAAGAATAATACGCCGGGAATCCCCGCTTCTTCCGGATTGGCGCCGAATAGCACGAAAAACCAAGCTGTCCAACAAATTAATGTGCCTGTTGACATGAGGATCAAATATTGTCGGAGTGTCATAAATATTTAATATTTAATATTATAATGGAAATTTTTTAAGCCAGATATCTAATTTTTTCCACAACATTATCTCCCAACTTCTTATTGATTTCCAGCAATAATTTTTTTTCATTCAGTTTTATCTCCTGGGCGATCACCGAGCTTAAACAGGTAATGGTTAAAATTTTATTTTTAACATAAATAGCCCGGGCATATTTTTTCGCTGCCTCGCCTAATAGACTATACAACACCTGGTTGGAAGTGTCCACCATCATGGAGGCCGCGATGCTTTTGGCGACAGGACTGCGATTGTATTTTATTTTTAAGATATCACCAAGCGCTTGCATAATCAAGATCGAAAATCGCAAATTTCTTTAAAGTCACAAAAATTACAGACCTCTTTACCGGGGGTAGCCGCAAAATTTTGGCTTTTAATCAATCCCGCCAAATCCAGAATTTTGGCCTCGGCTTTCTCCATTTCTTCCTCTTTGCCAAGAAAAGGCTGTTCGGTATTGTTATCTATATAATAATACACCAACTCACCAACTTCCCCCAAATTTCTGATTTCAAAAACTCCCCGTCCGGCCAATTGATAAATCAAAAGCTGAAATTTATCCTCAAAAGTCAATTTTTCCTTGGGTTTTCCGGTCTTGTAATCAATGATCTTGATTTTGCCGTCTATTTTTTTATCAATTCGGTCAATGGTGCCTTTTAAATAGATGTCGCCCATCTTTAAATGAAAACCATTTTCCAGGCTTAAGGGTATGGTCCAGCCATTAGCCTCCTCTTTTTTATAAAATTCTTTTAGCGCTTCCAAACCCTTGCTATAGTATTCTTTTTTTTGTTCGGCGGAATAGTACCAATCATCTTGCCAAGATTCTTTATATATTTGTAACAGCTCCTCCAAGCTCGGAACTTTAATTTTGGGTTCTTTGGATAATTCCACCGGGCTGAAAAGATCGTCCTGCTTAAAACTGTTTAATTCTATCAGCTTGGCGTAGAATTTTTGCAAGGAATTGTGAATGGTTTTGCCGTAATTCATCGTGCCCTTGCCTAAAGTGGGAATCCGGAGAACAAACTGGTAATAATATTGCCGGGGACATTTTTGATAGGCCTGAAGCTGGGAAAAGGAAAAAGTGTCCGGTATTTCCAGATTGTTTGGTTGATTTTTTTCCTGTTCCGGGGCTTTTATACTGATTTCGCCGGGCAGAGATACGGCCTCTTTGGCAAATTCCCGGCAATTGGTTTTTTCCAATTCCAAAATAAATCTGGATAATTTTTTATCCCTGGCGCCGCCGTAACTTTTGGCCGCTGATAAAAATACGCCGTATTTGGCGCGGGTCAAAGCCACATAAAATAATCTTCTTTCTTCTTCCAAATGAGCATCGCCTTCTGGCAAAGATGATTCCCGAATGAGCGCTTCAGGCAGTTCAATCGCTTCATGCCGTTTAACGCTGGGAAATCTTTGATCTACCAAATTGGGAATGAAAACATAGGCAAATTCCAAGCCTTTGGCCGCGTGGACAGTCATCAGCTTTACGGCTTCACCGCCGTCGTTATTGATTTCTTCCGGCGCTTCACCCAAAGCCCCGGCTTCCACGATAAAATTATAATAACCGAGCCAGGCTCTGACCGTGCGGTCCATATTTTCTTTTTCAAATTCCGCAATTTTGGTAAAAAATGATTGCAAATAAAAAATATCTTTGGAATATTTCTCCACATTATCGCTCAATATTTTTAAATAGCCGGAATCTTCCCAAAAGGTATAGAGAACGCGGGAGACCGGAGAATTTTTGGCAATTTCTGAACACTTCGCGATTATCGTTAGTAATTTTTTTATAGCCGTAATCCCCTCTTCACTGATTTTTACCAAGCCTTCATCCGTGCGTTTTACAGCTTCATAAAGAGAAGTGGATTGCCGCTGGCTCAAATGCAAAATCTTGGAAAGATCCTCGTGATTTAAATTGACGGGTGGGGAAATAAGCAAACGATAGACTGCGGTGGACTCGTGATAATTATCCACTAATTTTAACAGCGCCGCGCTATCCAATATCACTCTTTCCCTGTATAAACCTACGGCTGATAAAAATTGGTATGGAATATTACGCCTCAAGAGAGCTGGCGCGAATTGCTCGGCAAAATGATTAGCCCGGCAAAGAATGGCAAAATCACTCCACTTTAAAGACGCGTCAGCTGATTTTAATTCCTGAATTTTTTGTACCAAAATTTCCGCTTCTTCGCTGGCGGAACGGCCGTAAAGAAGACTTACCTCACCTTTTTTTTCTTCTTTCGCCGCTATCAGTTTTTTTTCAATTCGCAGTTTAGCTTCCAGCCGGTCCGGATTGTTTAGTTGAATAAAATTATAGGCGTGATCCAAAATCAGCTGGCTGGAGCGATAGTTTTCAGTCAGCACCACCTCCTTAGCTTCGGGAAAGTCAGTTTTAAACTGCATAATATTGGAAACCGAAGCGCCGCGGAATTTATAGATGCTTTGATCATCATCGCCGACCACGGTTAAATTGGTCTTCTTATCCGGCCCGGCCAAAAGCTTGATCAATTCATATTGCGCCCAATTGGTATCTTGAAATTCGTCCACTAAAATATATTTGAATCTTTGCTGGTATTTTTTCAGGATATTGGGACGGGACTTAAAAAGTTTGACGGCATAAAACAACAGGTCGGCAAAATCCAATACGCCGTTTTCCAACAGTAACTGATTATAAACATGATAAGAATCAGCCACCTCGGAAAGCCTTTCCAGATCCAGCCCTTCTTCATCATCGTCGTTTTTAACAAAGTCTGCAGAATCGGTATTCAATTTCAAATTTTCCACATAACTCAAATAGTTGGCGGGATCAATCAGCTCGTCTTTACAGCGATGAAAGTGTTTAATCAAGTCGTGGATAAAACGCGACGGATTGCCCAGCGGCCGGTAATAATTCAACTTGAATTTGGAAAAATTTTTCCGCACCAGGAGCCAGCAGGAAACCTCGTCCAACAATTTGAAATTGTTGGGAATACCAATGTCCAGGGCGTGCGCTTCCAAAATTCTTTGCGCCAAACCATGAAAAGTGGAAATCCACAAATCAAAAGTGCCGGCTGATAAAAGCCGGCTTACTCTATCATCCATCTCGGCCGTGGCTTTTTCCGTAAAAGTTACCGCCAAAATTTCTTCCGGCTTGGCTAAATCATTCTCTATCAAGTAGGCGATTCTTTTGGCAATGACTGTGGTTTTTCCAGTGCCGGCCCCGGCCACAATCAAAAGCGGCCCTGCTTTATATTCCACAGCCTCTTTTTGCGCGGTGTTTAGTGTGGTCATAATTATAAATTGATTTCAAGTTAACCCAAGCTTATCCTTTTTTCCATCAGAAATCAATGTTTTGTGTTTTTCTTTCCCTGATCTGACGATTAAAGCATGAAATTCTTTAAAAATTTCTTTTTTAGACCCCAGATTTTTTTCAAAATATTTCTTATAATGATCATAATCCTTAAATTGCATTTTAAAAATTTTGCACAGCCGTTTAGTGTACTCGTCTATTACAAAAGTAGGTTTATTTAAAGCGTACAGCATAATGGAGTCGGCTGTCTCCCTGCCAATCCCCCATAATTCCAACAATTTTTCGCGTATAATTTTGTTGTCCAAATCGCCTAACTCTAAAATATCACCATCAAATTCATCTAAAAGCCACTTTGAAAATATTTTTAACTTCTTGGCTTTCTGCCGAAAATAACCAGCCGGCCTGATCAGCTTTTCCAAGGCGCTTAATTTTAATTTGTAGATGGCGCGAGGCGTTAAAACTTTGGCTCGATAAAGATTAACAGTGGCCAAGGCCACATTTTTCCAAGCCGCGCTTTGGGTGAGAATCGCCCCCGCGGCAATCTCAAAATATGGATCACGGGTTTTAGTGTGATAATCTTTTAAATTTTTATAGGCTATGCCATAGGCTAAATTATTTTCCCAATATAGACGAAGTTTTGCATCATTATCCTTCTTGTCAATAAAAATAGGCCACCATCCTTGGTGACCGTAAGTTTTTTTTAAACGATTGTAAACCTCTAACAATTCCATATACCTTTGGTATATAGCCAGAACTAAATAGATTTATTTTTTACTCACCATGACATTCACAGGCGCAGGTCTTGCAACCACAACCGCATTCCTTGTCGCACTCGCAACAATTGTAGCAAATACTCTCTTTGCAAGCGCAACGGTCCTCCTCCAACTCCAATGGCATGGAGCATTTGGCGCAATTTTCCATAAAAGTAAATTAATTAACAAGCTACGATTATTATACCAAAACCGCAAAAAATGGACAAGTAGGGACAGGGCAGTGCCCTGTCCTCTCTATCCCTACAATTGACAATTTTGTCAAGATGTGTTAGTTTTTACTGTTAAAACCGATAAATTTGACTATGTTTATAAATGTAGCTCTGACAATTTTAATCTTGGCTTGGTCTTTCGCGATTTTAAGCTATTTATTTTTCGTTGTCCAAAGCGCCAAAGTGACTAAAATAGCCCTCTTTACAGCCAATGTCACGGCAATTTTAGGGATCTTGTTTCTCTGTATTCGTTTTTGGTTTAACTTAAACAGTGGAGAATTTATTAGTCTGCTCAGCAAATTTTCTTTGGTAATGCTTCTGATTATCTCCGGTCTGCTTTTAGCTCTCTATTTTCAAAAACAAAAAAACTTGCCTAAAAATAATAAGGGATTTTTTTCCAAACAATTACTGTTTAGTTCCGGGAACGGGCGGTAATTTCTTGTATTTATTACCCACTTTAAGCCGATTGAGTTCTTTTTCCATAGCAGCTTGAATGGAAACAAAATCCACATCCTCTTTGCTGCGAGACTCTGTCATTAATTTAGCTGCCCTTTCTCGGGCCGCTTCAGCGCGAGTAATATCTATTTCATGGGCATGCTCGGCAGAATCAGCTAAAATCCTGACGGAATTATCCGGACGAACTTCCGCGAATCCTCCGGACACGGCCATAAAAAATTCCTGGCCGTTTTTTTTGTATCTTAATTCTCCCGGTTGTAGAACCGTCACCAAGGGAATATGATGCGGCAACACGGTAATCTCTCCGTCTTTGGTCATCATGGATATTTGATCCACGCCATCGGAGAAGACCACGCGCTCCGGAGTTATGATTTCAAGTTTTAACATATTGTATGCGAATTTAATAGGCTTAAAAGGCCTAAGAGGCCAGCGAGGCTAAAAAGGCCTTTAAAGCCTCTTGAGCATTGTAAGCCTTTTAGGCATCTTAAGCCTTTAAAGCATTTATTTTACTTCATCTATGGAGCCTTTCATATAAAAAGCCTGTTCTGGTTTATCATCGTGTTTTCCCTCCAAAATTTCCTTAAAGCCGCGGACAGTTTCAGCCACTGGAACATATTTGCCTTCGGTGCCAGTGAAAGTTTCAGCCACGAAAAAAGGCTGGGAAAGGAATTTTTGGATTTTTCTGGCGCGCGAGACAGTGATTTTATCATCGTCGCTTAATTCTTCCATGCCGAGAATAGCAATAATATCTTGCAAATCTTTATATCTCTGCAACACTCTTTGCACTTCACGTGCCACGCGGTAATGTTCTTCGCCTACAATGTTCGGATCCAGAATGGTAGAATTGGAATCCAACGGATCCACGGCCGGATAAATACCGAGTTCGGACAAAGAACGATTCAAAACTACGGTAGAGTCCAAATGAGCAAAGGTAGTAGCCGGGGCAGGGTCTGTAAGGTCATCAGCTGGCACGTAAACGGCCTGTACCGAAGTAATTGAGCCTTTATCAGTGGAGGTGATGCGTTCCTGCAGGGCGCCCATTTCAGAGGCTAGGGTTGGTTGATAACCTACGGCCGACGGCATGCGTCCAAGCAGAGCAGATACTTCTGAACCGGCTTGAGTGAAACGGAAAATATTATCAATGAAAAGCAACAAATCGCGGCCTTCTTCATCCCGGAAATATTCGGCCATGGCGAGAGCGGTCAAAGCTACACGGGCGCGGGCTCCGGGCGGTTCGTTCATCTGGCCAAAAACCAGAGCGGTCTTGGCTAAAACTCCACTTTCTTTCATTTCCCGATACAAATCATTGCCTTCGCGGGTTCTTTCCCCCACTCCGGCAAACATGGAATAACCGCCGTGTTCCTGAGCAATATTTCTGATCAGTTCCTGAATAACGACGGTTTTGCCCACACCGGCGCCGCCAAACAGACCGACTTTGCCGCCTTTCAAAAACGGGCAGATAAGATCAACAACTTTAATACCAGTTTCCAGCACTTCTGACTTGGTGGACTGTTGGTCAAAATCCGGCGCCGGGCGGTGAATCGGGTATTTTTTCTTGCTTTTATTGTCGCCGATACCGTCAATCGCATCTCCGGTCACATTGTACATCCGTCCCAAAGTCTCCGGCCCAACCGGAACCATGATCGGTTCTCCGGTATCCACCACTTCCTGTCCCCTTTCCAAACCATCGGTACTGCTCATGGCAATGGTACGGACAGTATTGGAACCCAAATGCTGCTGCACTTCCAAAATTAATTTTTCTCCATCAGGCATTTTGGTTTCCAAAGCGTTAAATAATTCAGGCAGTTTTTCTCCAAATTTTACATCAGCCACTACGCCGATTACGCGCGTTATTTTTCCTATGTTCTTACTCATACCGTATTAAATTATTTATTATTAAAAAAATTATTAAATGATTTCAGCGTTTTCAAAATATATGGCTTTGTGTTTATCTATTGCCTCCAGACAATTTTCAACTCTTTTTCCTAAATTAGCACTAAGCATTTTTGTTGCCTCACTAATTTCTACAAATTTATACTCTGATAATTCTGAAAGCTGCAATTTTATTTTCTCTATTTGTTTATTGGACAGCGCTCCGCCGTAAAACATAAAATGCAAACTTTCTGAATATTCCTCTTTTTTTTGGTAATCAACACCGATAAATTCAATTTTTGAAATATTAATTCCAATCTCTTCTTTTACCTCCCTTAAACAAGCTGCCCTAGGTGATTCATCAGCATCCACAGTGCCGCCTGGCAATGACCAACCTTCTTTATAAGTGGGTTTAACAATAAGCAACCGACGTTTTTCATTAAAAATCATAGCCGCGGCTCCCATTCTTTTCTTTGGTAAACTTTCAATAAATTCTTTCGTACTTTGCATATATCAGTCTAAGGAAGCCGCCCCAGCCACAATCTCAGAAATCTCCTTGGTAATGGCGGCCTGGCGTGCTTTGTTAAAGTTAAAATTTAGTTCTTCAATCATATCTTCGGCCGCGTCCGAGGCATTTCTCATGGCGAGCATGCGGGCGCTATGTTCGGAAGCATCAGATTCCAAAATGGCCTGATAAATTTGCATTTCAGCCAAACGCGGCAAGAGTACATCCAGGACTTTTTTGGGACCGGGTTCAAATTTAAAATCAATATTTTGATCATTGACATCAATTTTAGCTTCAAAAGGAAATAATTGTTTGATTTTAGCTATTTGTTTTACTGGCGAGGCAAAATGCATATAGGCAACTGCCAACCGATCATATTTTTCTTTAACATAATCTTCAATCACCGCTTGCGCCATAGGCAGTATTTCTTCAATATGGCTGGTTAAGTCTATTTTTTCAAATTCCGCCACTACCGGATAACCATAATATTTATAAATTCTCCGGCCGCGTTTTCCCATTAACACAATATCTACTTCAACATTGTTTTTGGCCTTTTCTTCTTTGACATATTTATCCACCTCTTGCAGTAATTTAGTGCTGAAACCGCCGGCCAAACCGCGGTTGCTGGTAATTAAAATCAAACCGATCTTCTTCAATTTTCTTTTGGCTAAGAGCGGATGCAAGTTAATATTCGTTCTTTTGGAAATATCCAAAAGCATTTCCCAAGCCAGATTAGAGTAATTTCTGGTGGCCGAGACATTATTCACGGCCTTGCGCATTTTTACAGCTGAAATCATCTCCATGGCTTTGGTAATTTTTTTAGTATTGCCAATGGATTTGATGCGGCGTTTGATTGTTTTGGTGTTTAATACCATAGATTAAACTTGAATACTGCCTTTAGCTTCTTCGCAAGAAGATTTTAATTCTTTTTCCACTTCTTCGTTCCATTCTCCTTTGCTAATTTTTTCCAGCAAACTTTTATTGTTTTTATTAAAATATTCATGGAATTTTACTTCCCAATCCCGGATTTTCTTCACTTCAATTTCAGACGCATAACCGTTGGAAATAGCATAAATAATCGTCAGCTGATTAGCTACCGGCATTGGTTGGTATTGCGGTTGTTTCAAGATTTCCATCAAACGCTGTCCCAAGTCAATCTGTTTTTTAGTATCCGGATCCAAATCGCTTGCAAACTGAGCAAAAGCTTCCAATTCGCGGAATTGAGCCATGGCCAGTTTCATCTTGCCGGCCACTCTTTTCATTGGTTTGATTTGAGCATCTGAACCGACACGAGAAACTGAAATACCGACGTTCAAAGCCGGCCTGATGCCGCGATAAAACAGATCGCTTTCCAAAAATATCTGGCCGTCGGTAATGGAAATTACGTTGGTGGGGATATAGGCGGTAACGTCGCCAGCCTGAGTTTCTATGATCGGCAAAGCGGTAATAGAACCGCCACCGGCATTTTTATTACGACGGCAAGCACGTTCCAACAATCTGGAATGCAAATAAAACACATCTCCTGGATAAGCTTCTCGTCCTGGTGGTCGGCGTAAAAGTAATGATACTTCGCGATAAGCCCAAGCTTGTTTAGAAAGGTCGTCATAAACGCACAACACGTCTTTACCTTGATCCATGAAATATTCAGCTATAGCCACTCCAGCATAGGGAGCTATGTATAATAAGGATGCTGGATCGGAAGCACTGGCATTTACCACGATCGTATAATCCATGGCGCCAGTCTCCTTTAACTTGGCCACTATTCTGGCCATTTTTGACTCTTTCTGGCCGACTCCGACATAAACACAGATCATGTTCTGCCCTTTTTGATTAATAATTGTATCAATGGCGATAGATGTTTTACCAGTTTGGCGATCGCCGATAATCAGTTCGCGCTGTCCGCGGCCGATAGGAATCATGGCGTCGATTGCTTTAATGCCGGTCTGCACCGGTTGACTGACTCGTTCACGAGACATGACGCCAGAAGCGATTCTTTCGATTGGATAAAACTTCTTTGATTTTAATTCCGGACCTCCATCTACCGGCATACCCAATGGATTGACTACCCGCCCAATCAATTCTTCTCCAACTGGAACAGACAGAATACGACCGGTACGTTTTACCGTATCGCCCTCTTTAATATGTTTGTATTCACCTAAAAGCACCGCGCCAACAGTTTCATCTTCCAAGTTTAAAGCTACACCAAAAATTCCACCAGGAAATTCTAACATTTCATTGGATTGGCATTTAGAAAGTCCGCTCATGTGGGCGATCCCATCTCCAACGTCAATAACCGAACCGACTTCTTCCACTTTCACTTGTTTTTCAAATTCACCGATATTCTTTTTAAGTTCTTCAACAATAGAATTGATGGACATACAAAATATCTTAAATTAAATTTTGTTTTAAATTTAAAAGCTGGGTTTTTAAACTGAAATCAAGTATTCTATCTTCAGTCTTTATGATAAGCCCTCCGAGAATATCAGGATTAATTTTTTCTGTCACTTCAATTTCTCCTCCAAATATCTTTTCGATCTTTTCTAAAATTTTAATATCAACTCTTCTGGCGCTCTCCACTTCCATTTCAATAATCCCTTCTTGTTTTTTGGAAAATTTCACGAATTCAGAAATAATTTGATCGGCTTGGCTCAGCTTATGATCGAGAGCTAACAGACCGGCGAACTGCTTTAAAGTTTTGGATAATTTTTCACCCTTTAATCCCTGAATCGCAAGATACAGAGCTTGGGCGTATTGTTTATTGCTGTTTTTCATATAATCTAAACAGACAGTTTCTTAAGCGATTCTTCAATCAGCTTGCGATCTTTTTCGCTATTCATTTTTTCAGATAAAACTTTCTCCATGGCCGCTACCACCAAATCCGCCACTTCCAATTTAATGCCGGCCACCATTTCTTCTTTTTCCAACTTAATATTTTTTTTGGTTTGTTCCACTAATTTTTCAATTTCTTCCTTGGTTTTTTTCTTTAATTCCTCGCCAACTTTTTTGGCGTCTTCTGTGGCTATGTTTATCACTTTATTAGCTTCGGCTCGAGCCATAGCTATTTTTTCTTTGTAGTCCTTCTCGCTTCGGGCGACTGTATCCTCAATTTTTTTAGCGTTTCTTAAGCTTTGGTCTATAATTTCTTGTCTCTCAGCCATTTTTTTCAATAACGGTTTCAAAATCAAAAACCAAATAATACACGCCACTACGGCAAAATTAATCAGCTGAAAAATAAACAATTGCAGGTTGATTCCCAATGAAGCGGCTACCCCTTGGTCAGCCACACTACTTGTTTCAGCCGCATAAGCTATATCTATAAAATTATACATAAACTGTAATATTTAATTATAGTTTTTCAAATTTAATTCCGCTGGAAAAGACATTTGGTTCAATGACGACGGTTTCTTCTTTCTCTTTCCCTTTCACCACTATACTGTCAATTGCCGTATTCCTGGGCGGATATTCCAATAAAGCTTTAAGTCTGCGCAAATTATTTTTCTTGTCGTTCAAATCTTTTCCAAAATCGTCAATATTAAAAACCAAATTCAATTCCAAATTATGGCCTGTTTCAGATTTATACAAACCTGCCAAAGCCCCCAATATTTCTTTAAAAAAAATCGGTTGTTTCAAATCAAGAAATAAAAATTCAATATCAGAGTTGTCAATTGCGGTAATATCTTTTTTTAGGGCATCCAAAGAATTTATCAGCCTGTCCGAACTGCCCGCAGTCATTTTATCAATCTCATCAAATTTCGATGCCAATTTTTCCATACTCATAATTAGAATTAATTCCATTCCACCGGACTCTGAAATCCGGTGAATCGAATTACTTCAAAGTGAAAACAACTACCAGGGAATAGATGGCGATAGCTTCAGCAAAAGCGGCGCCGAGTAGCATCGGTACAAATAACTTTCCGGCTGATTCCGGATTTCTACCGATGGATTCCATGGCCTTGGCCACCAGTTTTCCGATAGCTAGAGCCGGAAAGGCTCCACCTACCGCCATTGTCAAACCTTTGACTA
>Ga0182027_10011439_pt1 | contig 12538 bp, 9 predicted proteins | sample 712E1DmetaG_FD_121300 | JGI IMG/M metagenome (GOLD analysis project Ga0182027, IMG submission 121300) | Permafrost microbial communities from Stordalen Mire, Sweden - 712E1D metaG (Illumina Assembly) | ecosystem: Environmental > Terrestrial > Soil > Wetlands > Permafrost | place: Sweden...
CTAGCATGGCTGCGGCCGCCGGCGCCAGGCTACGCCCCATAAATTCGGTGTACTGTAGCTTGCGATGTGGTCGTCATCGATTCGTGGCGCCGTTGTGGGGGTTGCTTTGATGGCGCTGTGGATCGGCGTCAGCAACAATCCGCCGACCACACGAATGTCCGTTTGGCTTCTTCAACGATAGGCTTCGCGACGGTTGCGGATGCGGGTGATTTCGATTGCGTCGCCGAGGTCGCGGAAGAGGACGCGATGATCCTGGGTGCGGAGGCGGTAGAGCGGCGGATCGGCGCCTTGGAGACGCTTGACGTCACCTTCCTCGGAGTGGACGAAGCGGGCAATGGTTTTGAGAATTTGGAGGGCGGTCTGTCGATCGATGGCGCGGAGGTCGGCCTTAGCCTGATCGGTAAAGGCGACGCGCTTAGCCCTTGACGTTCGGTTCGTCCGGCGTGGGCGTTTGCCCCATTCTTTCCCAGTCAGCCATATCGAGGCCGAAATCGGCGAGGACGGCTTCTAGCGGAACGGGGTCGTTGTGCTTGCGCCATTCGTCGGCCTCGGCTACAGCTAGGCGGTCTTCCTCGGTGAAGGGCTCATCGTCGAGCGGCGCCAGCGCCAGCTTGCGGGAAGGCGGATCGAGCATCGATTTCAGGAGACCTTCGAGCGCAGCCAGTTGCCCGGGTGGCAGCTTATCGACAAGGTCATGCACGTGGAGGCGGGCGTCGGCGTTCATCCTTCTCTGAGCATACCCTGTTACGCCAGGGCCCGCCAAGTCCATGGATTCGCTCACTGCCCTGGAACTCTTTCGGAACCCTCTAGCATGGCTGCGGCCGCCGGCGCCAGGCTCACCATGGCGGACAGCAGGGCGGTTCTGAAGAAGCCGAATACGGGAACGAACCAGGCGGCGAATAGGACCGCGCCCAGGCACGATCCGGCCAAGTCGAGGGCGTAGAGCGTGCTGGGACGCTGGGCGGCGGGATCTTGGGTGGGCGCCGGGCCAAAGAAGATGCGGCTGGCGACCGGAAACGCGTAGCCGCCCAACATGCCGGAGGCGAGCGCCAGCGCGGGAAAGGCGATCTGACTGGCGACCAGGCTGGCGGCGGTGTTGGCGCGGCCGATGGCCTGGAACATCCCCAGCAGAACCAGCGGCGCGGCGGCGGCCAGAACTTGCGCGATGGCCAGGACGCGCATCGCGCCGCGCGGCGACCGCCGCATTCCGAGCCAGGTCCCCAGCGCCATGCCCGCCATGAATGCGGCTATGACCACGGCGAGCTGCCGGTACACGTAACCGTACACGGCCTGGAACGCCAGGAGCAGGAGCATCTCGAGGCCGATGGCCGAGAACCCCATGGCGGCGGCCGAAAAGCCGGCGGCGAAGCGGCGGCGCCGCCCTTCGGCCAGGAAGCGGCCTGCCACAACCAGCGCCAGCAGCGCCGCCGCGAGCGCGGCCGCCACGGTTCCGAAATCGACGCCGGCCATGGCTCCGAAGAGCCGGCGATAGCCCTGGCTGAATTGGCTGCTCCACAAGGCCACGTCGAAGTAGAAGGCCACCGGCGCAAAATCGCGATTGACCGGGGTGGCTGCCAACGGCCGGATTTGGGCGTCCAGGGCGGCCACGCGGTCCGGCGACATCCGATAGGGGATGAAGTACTCGCTCACATAGCTGGTGCGGAGGTTGCGCGCGTGGAGGCGCGCCAGGAGTTCGTCGGCGCCCGCGGCCAAGGCGCCCGGCCGCCGCGCCGCGAAGAAGTGGACCGTCTCGCCTGGGATGACCGCGACTTCCGGGAACACCTCGCGCAGGCTCTTGTAAATCGAGCGCAGGTATTGCCCAAGCTCGACGCCGATGTAGTCCTCCGAGGCCCTCAACTGGAAGGACAGGAGGCCCGATGGGGTGAGTTTTCGCGAGACCTCGCGGAAGAACTCGACCGTGTAGAAGCGATTCAGTTGGGCGTTGCGCGGCTCCGGCAGATTGACGATGACGACGTCGAAGGTGGATGGGGTGGTTTTCAGGAACAAGCGCCCATCCATCACGTGGATATGGACGCGGGGGTCCGCCTGCACGGCGCGCCACTCGTTCGGGAAGTACTTTTGCGCGAGGTCCAAAATAGCGGGGTCGAGCTCGACGTAATCCACGCGTTCGAGGGTGGGGTGGCGCAGCGCCTGGGCGATGCTGCCATCGAGGCCGCCGCCGATCAGGAGGAGACTGCGGGGCGCGGGATGCTCGAGCAAGGCGTAGTGGACGGCCTCCTCGGCGGCGGGCGGATCGGGCACGGTGAACAGGACCACGCCATTTTCGTAAACGGAGAGGCTCCCTTCCGTCCCGATCACGGCGAGGTTGCCGTAGACCGAGTTGCGCGTGGCGACCAGGCGCAGGCCCCGCCAGAAGCGCACCTGGGAGATGGCCTCGAGACGTTGCGGCCAGCCGGAAAGACCGGCGACGGCGGCGATGCAGATCAACGCGGCCATGGCCGCGCGGCGCAGCGGGCGGGCGGCGATGGCCAGGCCGGCTGCCGCCATCAGGTTCAGCGCGGCCAGCAAGAAGGCGATTTCGAGCGAATTCCAGTAGCGGACGAGCGCCAGGCCCGCCACCAGGCCGCCGCCGGACCACCCCACGGCTTCCCACAGGTAGACGGAACCGGTGGCCTCGCCGGCGGAGGTGGCAGCGGCCGCCTGGTAGACCTGGCTGCCCACGGTGAACAGGGCGCCGGAGAGAACGCAGAGCGGGGCCAGCGCGCCGAAGGAAGTCAGCAGCATGGCGCCGGGTCCCAGCACCTCGCCGGGCGCGGTCTGAAGCAGGGTCTTGGCGGCGCGCACGGCCAGGATGGTGCAGGGCAGAATGGGGGCGACAAGCGTCTGGATGGCGGCCATGGAGCGGCGCGGTTGTCCGAGGGAAGTGAGGAGGCGTCCAGCCAGGCTGCTGCCCGCGGCCGTCCAGAAGAGCCAGCTTGCCAGCATCAGGCCGATGGAGCTTTCGTTGCCATGGAACACCACCATCAGCTCGCGCAGGAGCACGATCTGAGCGATGGCGGCGGTGACGCCAATCAGGACGAGAACCGCGCGCACTCCGACGGGGGCCTTCACACCTCCACAATTAGACGTAAACTGGTGCTGAAGTCAAAGGCGGCCGAGCTATGGATCCCGAAGCCAGTGCGGCAGGGCGGCGCGAAGCCATGATCCGGCTGCTTCGCCTGGGCGGGGTAGCGGCCGCCACGGCCGGGTTGGGCGTGTGGCTGAGCGAGCGCGGGCAGCGCGCCGCGCCGGCCGCCGCAGCCGCGGTGCGCACGAATTACCGGGTTCCGGCGGACGCGGCTCTCCCCGAGATGGCGGTGGTCCAGGGCGAGGACCCGGCGGGCATGGCGCGGCGCGCCATCGAGGAACTGGGCGGCATCCGCCGCTTCGTGGCGCGCGGCGACGTGGTGGTGGTCAAGCCCAACGCCGCCTGGGACCGCACGCCGGAGCAGGCCGCCAACACCAATCCGCTGGTGGTAGCCGAAGTAAGCCGGCTATGCCTGGAGGCCGGCGCCCGGCGGGTAATCGTCACGGATGCGAGCATCAACGATGCGCGGTCGTGCTTCGCGCGCAGCGGCATCGCGGCCGCCGCCCGAGCGGCCGGCGCCGAGGTGATCCTCCCCGAGGAGCGCCTGTTCCGGGAGGTCGATTTACGCGGGCAGACGCTCGGCGCCTGGCCGGTACTGGAGCCTTTTCTGAGCGCCGATAAGATGATCAACATCCCCATTGCCAAGCACCACAGCCTGACCGGCGCCAGCCTGGGGATGAAGAACTGGTACGGCATTCTGGGCGGCCCGCGGCAACGGCTGCATCAACGCATTCACGAAAGCCTGGCGGATCTGGCCGATTTTATGCGTCCCACGCTGACCATTGTGGACGCTTACCGGGTGCTGCTGCGGAACGGGCCGGGCGGTGGGAATCCGGCGGACGTGGCGCTGAAGAAGACCGTGATTGCGGGAACCGACCCGGTGGCTCTGGACGCGTACGCCGCCAAGGCCTATTGGGACCTGGACTGGCAGGCGCTCCCCTATCTGAAGCTGGCCGCCGAGCGGCATTTGGGGACGCCCGATTTCGAGAGCGTCCGAACCCGTTTTGCGACGCTCTGAAAGCTGCTACTTTGAAACCGGAGAAGAAACATGGCTGCACTCCCCGAGGAACTCAACGAACGCATCCGCGCCTTTCAGGAAAGCCGCGTGATCCTCACCGCGCTGGAACTGGACCTGTTCACGGCCATTGGGGATGGCGCCGGCGGGGCGGAAGTGGCCGCCAGGCTCGGCGCGGCCCCGCGCGCCACCGAGATGCTTCTGAACGCGCTAGCGGCCATGCGCCTGCTGGACAAGCGGGAGGGAGTCTTTTATAACTCGGCGGAGGCGGCGCGCTACTTCGCCGCCGGGTCGCCCGATAACGCCAGGCCGGCTTTGCTTCATACCGCGCATCTGTGGCAGACCTGGTCGACGCTCACCACCTCCGTGCGTCCGGGGACCGAGACCGCCGAGGACTGGACCGAGGCCTTTATCGCCGCGATGCATCGCAACGCCTCGGAACGGGCGCCGCTGGTGGTGCGCGCGGTGGGCGCGGAAAAGGTTCGCCGCATGCTGGACGTGGGCGGCGGGTCGGGGGCCTATTCGATCGCCTTCGCGGGCGCCAACCCGGCATTGCTGGCCGATATATTGGACAAGGCCACGGTGGAGCCCATCGCGCGGCGCCACATTGAGGCGGCCGGAGTGGGGGAGCGCGTCCAGGTGCGCGCCGGCGATCTGCGTTGCGGACGGCTGGGGGAAGGCTACGACCTGGTGTTTCTCTCGGCCATCTGCCACATGCTCGACGAAGCCGAGAATCTGGACCTCTTGCGCCGCTGCCGCGAGGCGCTGATTGCGGGCGGCCGCATCGTCATTCAGGACTTCATCCTGGAGCCGGACAAGACCGCGCCCCGCCACGCGGCGCTGTTCGCGCTCAACATGCTGGTGGGGACGCCGGGCGGCAGCGCCTACAGCGAGCCGGAGTACGCCCGGTGGCTGGGCGAGGCGGGCTTCGAGAAGATCGAGCGGGTGCGCCTGCCGGGACCCACCGGGCTCATGATCGGCTGGCGGCTGTAACGGCGGAGGGGCGGACGAAAGCGACCGTGCGAAAGCCCGAACTGTGGGGTTTTTGACGCGGAGGCGCGGAGAAAACCGTCGAAAACTTTTCCTGGGAATTGGGCTTACTGTCCATTCCTCCGCGCCTCCGCGTCAAATGGCGGCGACCATATGATTCAGAGCTGCGCCACGGGCTCCGGGGACGGGGGGATCAGGATTCGAAGGACTTCAATCTGGCGGTGACGCGGGCCAGCAAGTCTTCCGCCGGGCGCAGGGTGGCGCCTCGCAGGCGTGGCGCGAGCGGGGCGGCGGCCTCCGCGTATGCCGGCAGTTGCTGGCCCTGGGCGGCGGGGAATCCGATGGCGTCGGCGATGGAACAGGCTGCCCTGACGAGTTCGAGAACCTCGGAATCGCCCACGCTGGGAGCGCCGTGGTGGTGCGCGCAGATTTCGGAGAAGACTTCCGGCAGCCCCCAGGTGCCGGCCAGCCAGGCGCCGGCGCGCGCGTGATCGACCTTGAGCGCCTCCTGCTCGGCGAGGAGAATATCGCAGGCGTCCTCGTACTGGGCGGAGAGGACCGCCGCCATTTCCTTCGGATAGGCCTGGAGCAAGCCCAGCCGGCCGATATCGTGCATGATGCCGGCGGTATAGGCCTGGCCGCCGGGAAGATTGAAAATGGCCGAGATCTCTTCGGACACCAGCGCGCAAGCCACGCTGTGCTGCCAGCACTGATGGCCCAGCGGGCTGCGTTTGCCGAGAAAGCCGCGCATGGCCACGGTGACCGCCAGCGCCTTGACGCGTTCGATCCCGAGCAGGGCGATGGCGTGGCGAAGGACCTGCATGCGGGAGGGGAATCCGAAGAGGGGCGAATTCGCCAGCATGAGAATATCGGCCGCGAAAGCCGGATCGCCCTCGATCACGCGGGAGATCTGGTACAACTCGACATTGGGATCGGCCGTCAAGGACAACACTTGGCTGGCCACCGCATTCAAGGGCGGCAGATTGCAGAGTTTGACCGGTATGCTGACTGAATCGGTCCGGAGTTCGATCTTCGGGCCGGTTTCGGCCGGCGCGCCTGCCGGCTGCAAGCTATCGCTGATGGCGGTGGATGGCATATAGGTATATTTATCGGCAGGCGCCGCCCGCTTTTCGATGCTGCCTTTGGTTAGGGGCGAGGGGGGGTTCCCTGGCGCCCCTGCACGAGGCCAAGCATGCCCCAATCGGCGAGGCGGGTAAGGCGGCCTTGACCGTGCGGCGGCTTCAGTTCTTCGATCCGGAAGACGGTCTGGGCGTGGTTCACCTCGACCAGGGCATGCCCGAAGAACCAGCCGTCGCCGTATTCCGCGGAGGCGCGCAAATGGCCGCCGGAGCTGGCCATGGAAACGTATGTCACGCCTTCCAGTTCAAAATGCAAGAGGCCATGAAGGTGGCCCGATATCACGTAGCGCACCCCATATTTGCGGGCGAGCCGATGCAGGGCGAAGTTGGGATTGCGCACCGCCACGTCGATCAGCCAGGAAGGCCGGTGCATGAAGACGAACTTCAAGGGCTGGGCGGCGTGGGCTTTCAAATCGTCCTCGAGGAAGGACAACTCGGCGGCCGGCAACTCGTCCGAGCGGCTGTTGTCGAGGACGGTAAAATGGGCGTCCGCGTAATCGAAGCTATAGTGGGGCGGGCGCCGCGTTTGGCGCTGGAAGAGGGCCTCGGAGGCCTGCGACCAGATGTCGTGGTTTCCCGGGACGACATACAGGGGCAGCTTGGCGAAGGGCTGGAGCAGGCGATTCAGATCGCGCCACTGGGCGGGCGCGGTGGCGTCGTCCAAGCCTTGAATCAGGTCGCCGGCCGCCACCACGAAGGCGGGGCGTTCGGCGGCGGTCTCGCGCCACGCCTGCTCATAAACGCCGGGCTGCGCCTCGCCAGTACGGTCGCCGAGAATCGCGAAGCGGAAGGACGCGGGGCCGGCCGGAGCGGCGGCGCCTGGGAGGGCGCACGCCAGGGCCGCGGCGGCGGCCAGCCAGCGCACGCGGCGGGCGATTCGGAATGAGGGCGATTTGCTGGGGGCCGTGGAGGTCAACGATTCATTATTGCCGAGGACGAGGCGATCCGCATCCTTTGAAAGCGCCATAATCTACCAATGCAGACAAATGGCCGGGGTGGACATGGGCGGCTGCGTATTCCGGCAACCCTGGCGGCCGCATGGCTGGTGGCGGCGCTGCGCGACGGCGGGCGCATGGCGATCGTGGAATATTACCAGGGGCAGATGGCGGCCGGGCACATTCGCCTGGACCGCGACGACGCGATTCGAGAAGTGGAGCGCAACGGCTTCCGCGTGGTATCGAGGAACGACCACATCGCTAGCCAGCAGTACCTACCGCCGCTCGCAAAGCGGTGAGCGCGGGATCGGGCGCCGGCGCAGCGAGCGGGGCGGCCTTCGGCACAAGGGACTTGTCGATGATGGCGGCCAGGTCCTGCAGGCGGACGGGCTTGGCGATGTAATCGTCCATGCCGGCGTCCAGGCAGCGCTCGCGGGAGCCGGACATGGCGTCGGCGGTCATGGCGATGATCACGGGGCGGCGTCCCGGGGGCGTACGCTTGCGAATCTCGCGGGTGGCGTGGTACCCGTCCATCTCCGGCATCTGGCAATCCATCAGGATCAGGTCGTAAGGCTTCAGCCCGAACAGGTCCACGGCCTCCTGGCCGTTGGCGGCGACATCGGCGCGAATCCCGAGTTTTTCGAGCATCCTCACGGCGACTCTTTGATTGACGGGGTTGTCTTCGGCCACCAGAACGCGGATGTGATGGCCATCGGGCGCGACGGCCGCGACCTCTTTGGAATCCGGCGCGGGGCGAGTGGGAGCGGCGGCATTCACCACAGGGACGCCCCGCCGTTTGGCCCAGGTGGTGGCCAAGGTTTGGAGGAGCAGCGAGTGGCGTACGGGCTTGACCAGATAGGCGTCGCAGCGGGCCGATTGGCGCGCATCGTTGGTCTGGCCGACGGAGGTCAGCATCACCACCAGGATGTCCCGCGTGGCGGGGTTGTCCTTGATGTTCGCCGTTAACACGCCTCCATCCATGCCGGGCATCTGGTAATCGACGATGGCCAGCGAGTAAGGGTCGCCTTGCGCCGCCGCGGCGCGCAACGCGGCGATGGCATCTTCCCCCGACGAGCAGCTTCCATTGCGCATGCCCCAGCCAACCACTTGCTCATGCAGCACGCGCCGATTCACCTCGTTGTCGTCCACGATGAGCACGCGCTTGCCGCGCAGCTCGTCGAGCGTGACTGGCGTCACAGTGGGCTGGGCATCGAGCTTCAAGGGCAGCGTGAACCAGAACCTGGAGCCTTGTCCGGGGTGGCTTTCGACGCCGATGTCTCCGCCCATGATGTTGACCAGCCGTTTGGAGATGGCCAGGCCCAAGCCGGTGCCGCCGTAGTAGCGGGTGGTGGATTCGTCCACTTGGCTGAATTGCTCGAAAAGGCTTCCGATGCGGTCCGCCGGAATCCCGATGCCGGTATCGGCGACGGAGATGCGCATCATGGCCTGGCCGCCGGCCTGGCCGTCGCAAGCCGCCGTCGCCACCACATGGCCGCTGGAAGTGAACTTGATGGCGTTGCCGATGAGGTTGGTGACCACTTGGCGAATGCGCCCGCCGTCGCCGACGAAATGGCGCGGAACGCCGGGCGCGTATTCGAGCACGAGGTCCAACTTCTTTTCCTCCGCCTTGGCCGCCAGCATCTCATTCACGTCTTCGATCACCAGGCTGAGGTCGAAGAGAATGGACTCGATCTGCATCTTGCCGGCTTCGATTTTGGAGAAATCGAGAATGTCGTTAATGACGGTGAGGAGGGCTTCTCCCGAGCGGCGCGCGGTTTCGGCGTACTCGCGCTGTTCGGGAGTCAGGGCGGTATCGAGCAGCAGCCCGTTCATCCCGATCACGCCATTCATGGGGGTGCGGATTTCGTGGCTCATATTGGCCACGAACTGGCTCTTGGCGCGGCTGGCCACTTCGGCCGCCTCTTTGGCCCGGGCCAGTTCCTGCTGCGCGCGGCGCTGCTCGGTCACATCGCGATATCCCCAAACTCGTCCAACGCCTTTACCCTTGACGCGCTGTGGTTCGGAATGGCGCTCGAACACGCGGCCATCCTTGAACGTGAGGACGTCGTCGCTCTTGACCTCGTGATTCGCGTAGAGTTCGCGGGCCTTTCTGAGGAAGCCGTCGGGATCGGTCAACTGCCCGGTGGCATGGCGCAGCAGGTCTTCCTCGGCTACGGTGCGGCGGAGGGATTCCGGAATCCTCCACATGTCGAGATACTTCTGGTTGCAAGCGACGACGCGCCCCTCGGAGTCGACCACCCGAATGCCATCGGCGGTGGATTCCAGAGCGGCGCGGAGGGTCTCCGTCTGTCTCTGAACGCGGCGCCGCAGAACGATCACCCAGAGCGATACCAAGAGCATGACGCAGCCGAACAGGCCGAGAAGGTTGAGAATGCGCTGTTTGGTCCACCAGGCGGCTTCCTGGCGAACCTCGATATCCCCGGCGGAACGCAGCAGAAGGCGGTATGTGGAAGGTTGGCCGTGGTCGTCGGTATCGACGGACCAGATGCCCACCAGCCGCACGCGGCTGCCATTGAGGACGGAACGCAGCCGCCGGGTGGTGGCGGATTCCTCCAGTTCGCCGGTGAAAACCAGACTGCCCGTCTGCACCGTGAACGTGTGGGACGATCCGCGGCTCGCCTGATCGAGCAGCCGGCCCGTAACGGTGACGAGCTGGGCATCGTGTTCGGTGGTGGGGATGCTGGCGGTGATGTCCACGGGCGCAGGCATGCCGCCGGCGCCGATCTTGCGATAGTCGCTATCTTGCAGCACCGGGGCGTAGCGGCCCACGGCGGGAAATCCGATGGCGGTCACCAAGTCGCCGAGGGCGGCCCCCATGGTTTGAGCGGTTTCGACGAATACTCCGCCGGTGTCGTCCTGAACGAAAACTCCGGAACCCGGCTTGCGCTGGGTGACCACGCCCTGCACGTGCACGCGGTGCCCGGAGGCGTTCGCGGGGCTGAACTGCATCAATCCGCCGATGGGTACCACGGGTGTGGCGTACTGGTCGGCGGAATCCGTTTGCAGCACCTCGACCTGGGCGAGTTCCGGGACGAATATCTGGATGCCGGTAAGCTGCCGCCGGTTGTTAAACAGAGTTCCGCAGGCGCCCCGAACGGTGACGGTGGCATCCACCAGGCGGCGGTAGTCGGCATCGTGGGGGAAGGCCCTGATTCTGGCCAGGAACTGGCGGCTGCCGGACGCGATTTTGAGCACCAGTTGGGGCGGGCCGCGGCGCATATCCGGGGGCAGCCGGTCCTCGATGGACACCGCATGCACGACGCCCTTAACGGCGATCCACTGGCTATCCTCGCTGCCGGACAACAGCTCGTCGAGCGGCTCAAGCGGCGCCGCGGGCAGCGCTGCCTGGCCGAGGACGTGGATCTTGGCATTCTCGACGCTGGGCGCAAATTCCCCCGGCGCCACGTTGCCGTCCACCGTAACCAGGCTGCCGACGCCCACCTGCCCGTCCGCGCGGTCGATCCGTAGGAATACGCCGGCGGTTTCGTCCTGGAAAAAATTGACGTCGTACTCCGGCGCCGAGTAGGTGAAGACGCCGCGGAGGTGGATGGGGAACTTGCGCTTGGCCTGGTCCAATGGGAGGGCGCGGATTTGCGCTACGCTAGTCAGGACGCGCGAACTGTGGGGAAGCTCCGGCTGGCTCCATCCCCCCACCGCCAAAACCAGGAACATCACCGTCGCGAGGACGGCGCAAGAAGTGTTTCCGCGCGGTGGTTTGAGAGGAGCCGGCGTTAGCCGCTGGTCAGCCATCGGTATTCTTATCGGTTGACCTCATCTCAAAATATACACTTTCTGCTAACGGCCTTGGAATGAGCGTTATCCAGAGTAAGTACCGGCGCGCTGCCATCGAGTATGGGCCGCGCGGCCGGCGGTTGTCACGGTTCTGGCGGGGCGGCGTCCCAACGGCCGCGCCGGCGCAGCTTGCGCACTTCCTCTTTGGCAAGCTCCCGCAAGCGGGCGGTGTCCACCTTGGCGGTGCGGTTCAGGGGCATGGCGCCGGGCTCCAGAACGACGTAATGCAAGGGGCGCATGTAGGCGGTGAGGGCGCGCGCATAACGGCGCAGTTCGGCCACCGTGAGGGAGGCTCCGGCGCGTTTTTCGACGAACGCGACGATCCCCTCGCTCCAGACGCGGTGGGGATGGCCGACCACGCCGACGCTGGCGACCTGTCCGGTGAGACCGGCGATGTGGGCCTCGACGTCGCCCGGAAAGACCTGATAGCCGGCGGGCTTCAGCACCCAATGGGCGCGTCCCGCGAGATGCAAACCGGCTTGGTCGATGCGGCCCATATCGCCGGTGTAGAGCACGCCGCCGGAGGAGAGGGTGGCGGCTGTGGCGGCGGGGTCGTTGAGGTATCCGAGGAAGTTCTGGGGGCCCTCGAAGCAGATGTGCCCGATGTCGCCGGGGGAGACCTCGGCGCCGGCCGCGCCGCCCGCGTCCATGGGTTGGCGGACGGACATGCGGTAGGCCGGCATGGCCCAGCCCAGGCTTTGCGCCACGGCGCCGGCGTCGGGCGCGAGGGCGGTATAGGTGCAGAAACCGGAAGCCTCGGTAAGCCCCAGCCCGGTGGCGATTCGAGGGGCCATGCGGAGCATCTGTTCGAGGAACGGCCGCGGGGCGGACTGTCCGCCGTAGACGGCCGTCCGCAGGCTGGAGAGATTGCGCGCGGCGAAGTCCGCGGTGCGCCATTCCAATTGGAACATGGCGGGGATCTGTCCGATCAGCGTCACGCCGTAGCGTTCGATGGCGTCCAGGGATTTGAGCGGGTCGAAGCTCTCGAGCGTCACGGCGGTGGCGCCGGAGAACAGCGTGGTCATGAGCACCTCGGCCTGCCCGCCCACGTGCGAAGCCGGCAGGTTGCAGAGGACGCGCTGGTCCGGCCCGAACTCGAATGCCCTGGCCAGGCAGAGGTTCTGGCAGGCGATGCCGCGGTGGGAAAGCAGCGCCGGCTTGGGCGAGCCGGTGGACCCGGTGGTGAAGACGACTTGGGCGGGGTCGTGCTCGGAGATGCGCTCCGGCGAGGGCCGGTCCTGCCCGGCCGCCGCGGTCAGGAGATCGTTGAAGGCGCGGGCGCCGGGAAGGCACTCGGCCGCGGGCGAGATTTGAATCAGGTGTTCGAGGGAAGCGCAGCGGCGGCGCAGGGCTTCGGCTTCGGCGGCGAAATCCGTGGCGCCGATCTTGCCGGGGAAGGCGAATCCCTTGGCGCGGACCAAGTCCAGGCAGCGCAGCAATTCGGCGGATTGCAGGCGCGGGTCGAGCGGCGCATGGATCACGCCCAGACGAAAACAGCCGTACTCGAGGAGGATATGCTCGTCGAGCAGGGGGAGCCAGGCGGCCAGCACGTCGCCCC
>Ga0182027_10011440_pt1 | contig 12538 bp, 11 predicted proteins | sample 712E1DmetaG_FD_121300 | JGI IMG/M metagenome (GOLD analysis project Ga0182027, IMG submission 121300) | Permafrost microbial communities from Stordalen Mire, Sweden - 712E1D metaG (Illumina Assembly) | ecosystem: Environmental > Terrestrial > Soil > Wetlands > Permafrost | place: Sweden...
AGGCTCACGCCCAATCAGGTATACTTCCATCGCCTGCCAGAGTCCATGGCAGCCTAAACCGAAAAACAGAACTTCCACTTAAGAAACAACAAAAACTGTCCAAACAAACGGAGCCACCTCACTCCGAAGTGCTGCGTAATTCTCGCCGGTTTGCCAGGTGATAGAGGAGATGTATCCGAGCAGACCTCGTGGTCTGAGCATGGATATGGCTTTGAGTATGAAGATAGCAGAGCTGTCGAACTTTCTCTCCAGCTCCATGTAGTGGCACTGGTAATACGCCCGCTCAGTGCATGACATCGACTCGATCGGAATGTACGGAGGGTTCCCAACAATCGCGTCAAATCCCCCGCGCTTAATCACTTCCGGGAAGGCGTCCTCGAAATCCGTGGGAGTGAGTTTGCATTCGTCCTCGCTTGCGAAAAGCTGACCACCCAAAATATCGGTTCCGATTAGCGAATTGCCACGGACTATATTCTTACTCAAGTCGGGGAGCAGCTTCTTCATTTTTGTTGTGTGCGCAAACTCCAGCAGATGCTGGTGCGTCGTGCCTGTGGTCTCGTCTTTAAGTAGCCTGAGATACAGGGACAGCTGGCAGACTTCCTTGGCTTGATTGTCGAGGTCTACGCCATAAATGTTGTTAAGGAGAATCTCGCGCTTCTTGCCGAGCGAAAGGAAGAGTACGCCATCGCGGCTGATGCAATCGCCCTTTCGCGCCCTTCTAGGGTTCTCGTTGTAATACTGACCGTGATAGGTCAACAGGAAGTCGAAGACCCCGAGCAGGAATGAGCCACTGCCGCAGGAAATGTCAGCAAATCGCATTTCTGCAATTTGGTCTGGGCTTTTACCCGCGATGAGCTTGCCGACTGTGTTTTCGACGATATAGCGGACGATGTATTCGGGGGTGTAAAAGACGCCGCCGGCTTTGCGAACCTCCGGCTTCGGCTCGACCCGCACGCGCTTATCCGTCGCAACGATGACGTTCCCGAGAAAGCGCTCGTAGATCGAACCGAGGATATGGATCGGAATAGCGTCGAAGTCATACGGTGAGTTGACGTGCGCAAGACTTTCGCAGATTCCGGCGAATTCGGCGTCATCTACTCCAAAGCTGCTGCTGTCGAGGATCGCGTGGTGTTTGAAGACGATGCCGTTGTAGATATTGTCGAGGCGGCGACTTGTGGCGACGAAGTCGCCCCACGCAGTGCCCCCCTCCCCAAAGTGGTCAACAATTCGCCGGGACTCAATTCCTTTATCCTCAAGGAACCGAAGGAATACGAGGCGATCAAGGGTACGCTGGACGATTTCGGTAAGTGTTTCACTGTCAAGTTTGGGATTCTTGCTCTTAAAAGTGCGGGCTAGGGCTGTGCGGTATTCGTCGAGTTGATTTAGGAAAGACTCATCAATACTCTGGTATCCGCCAGGAAATAAGCCATGCTGGACGGCCTTTCCGCGTGGTTTCGGAAGTTCTTTAGCGCGTTTCTCAAGTGAGTTTCCAACAACGGCCTCACGGGAGAAAAGCCAGTAAATTTCAGCAAATTTGGCGCGATCAACATACTCGCTGTAATGGTATCGAGCGACATAGCGGGTTAACGCTGTTTCAATATCGGGTCTGTAGCGACAGTCGAGGATGTGGAAATGGTTGAAGTCCGTGAGCACGGCTAGCGGCGTCTCGGTGTTCCATGCATACCGAATTGTTTGGAAATAGTTGTCGGCTGATGCAATGTCACCATAAGGCTTCTTGGCCTCGACGAAGAACCGGACGCGGCGGTAATTTGGGGCTAGGTGGAACGCATAGTCAGCCCGACGTTGCCCGCCGGCCGAAACGGGGGGCTCGACTTTAACTTCCTGCTCATAGGGGTTGGTTTGTACATCGTGGTTCACGTCCCAACCCAAAGCGGTGAAGAACTTGTCTATGAAGTCCTTGCGTACCTCGGCTTCCTGGTAATTCGGGGACAGATAACGGTGCTCGTTGGCTTGGAACGTTGCGGCGAGTCCACTGACTCTCTGGTACGCCTCCTCGAATGCAGATGCGGACGAATGCATGAGTGCTCCCAGCGGGCATTATAGTCGCCGGTTTACTCAAAAAAAAGTAATGGAAGGAGATATGATCTCAAGGAACCCTAATGTGCACCGCCCCGCTCCAAATTAGCGTTGCAGCGCCTGCCGATTTTGGGCTAGAACTCTAATTTCAAACAGCTATTTTTTGTGTAAAGTACATACTTCCGATTCGAGATAACTAGTAATCTTATTGATTCCTTTGACAATTGAAGCGGCATTCGCCTCCTGTTAACCCGCCATTGATGGACGGCGGCAGAGACTGGATATAGAAAGCCGGCACGCTCGCGGAGAAGGAGCAGAAATGGCCAGTTCGACCATCTCGTACAAGTGGCGCGACAAAAACGCGTCGCAGGGCTTCCGGACGGGTGTCTCTTTGCACAGCCACACCAACCACTCCAGGGAGACGCTGGACTTTCTGGCGAACTTCGGCAACCAGTATCCGGTGATACGGCCCCTGCTCTCGCGGCTGGAGCGCAGGTCGGAGCAAATGCACGGGGTGCGGGTGAATTATGCGGCCAGCTACTGGACGCCGCCGATGACCCCCAAGCTGGCCTTCGACCTGGAGAGCCGGCAGATCGAGAAGCTGAACGTGGCGCCGATGGTATCCCTCACCGACCACGACAACATCGAGGCGCCGATGCTGTTGCGGACCGTGCCCAGCGCGCGCCAGATTCCGGTTTCGGTGGAGTGGACCGTTCCATGCGGCGAGCAATCCTTCCATCTGGGGGTTCACAATCTGCCCAGCGCCAGGGCAAGGGAATGGATGGCAACGCTGGCGGAGTACACCGCCAACCCCGGCGACGCCCGGCTCAGCGAGATTCTGATTGCGCTGAACGAGGAACCCAACGTGCTGGTGGTTTTCAACCATCCGTTGTGGGACCTGTATCTGATCGGCATCGAAAGGCATGAGTTCATGGTTGGCGCATTTCTGCAGAAGCATGGCGCCCACCTGCATGCGTTGGAACTGAACGGACTGCGCAACTGGGACGAAAATCGCGCCGTGCGGCGGCTGGCCGAGAAGTGGAACATGCTGCTCATCAGCGGCGGCGACCGGCACGGCGTGGAACCGAACGCGAACATCAATCTGACCAACGCCATCAGCTTTACCGAGTTCGTGCATGAGCTTCGCCGGGAAAAGAAGAGCGATATTCTCTTCATGCCCCAATACGCCGAGCCGTGGAAGCATCGCATCCTGCAGTCGACCATCGACGCGGTGCGACCCTATCCGGAGTTTCCGCAGGGCTCGCGCACCTGGGACGAGCGCGTCTATCATCCAGATGAGAACGGCGTGGCGCGGCCGCTGAGCGAGTTGTGGCCCGGCGGGACGGCGCCCTGGATGATGCAGTGGTGCATCCTGGGGGTCCAACTGATGGGCAGGGGCCTGGTTTCCGGCGGCCTGCGGATTGCGTGGAACGAATCGCATCAGTTGCGCCTGGCCCTGGGCGAGAATGATGGCTGAGAATTAATGTGGACTGGAATCTGGAAGCCCGGCCTGCGAGATCCCAGTTAAGCCTATGACAGCAAGAATGCCGCGCGTGGCGTACTTCCCCGACTCGTTCCACGAGGTGAACGGGGTTGCCCACACCAGCCGCCACTTTGAAGCCTATGCACGGCGGCGCAATCTGCCGTTTCTGTGCGTCCGCGCAGGCAACCGCGCCCAGGCCATGATCAAAGACGGCAACGTGTGGACGCTGGAGCTGCCACGGAGCTTTCTGTCGTTTGCCCTGGAAAAAGACCTGCGCTACGATCCGGCGTTTATCCGTCATCTTTCACAGATCGCCAAGGTTCTGGGGCGCTTCAAGCCCGACCTGATTCACATCACTGGCCCCAGCGAACTCGGAATGCTTGGGGCGTGGCTGGCCCACCGCCTGAAAGTGCCCCTTGCCGCCAGTTGGCACACCAATGTGCATGAGTACCTGGCGCGGCGGTCGAAGTGGTTTCTGCGCCTGCTGCCGAAGCGCCAGGCGAAGGCCGGGGAAAAGAAGATTGAGGATCTGACGCTGGCCCTGGCGGGCAGAATCTACTCGCTGGCTGGGGTGCTGTTTGCGCCCAATCCGGAGCTTTGCCGGCTGCTGGAGCGGACCACGGGGCGGCCCTGTTATCTGATGCAGAGGGGTGTGGACGCAGATCTGTTCCACCCGGATAAACGCAAGCGCAACCCCGAGGACCGCGATCAGGTGCTGGGCTTTGTCGGCCGGTTGTCGATCGAGAAGAACGTCGCTCTGCTGGCGCAGGTGCAGGAAGAGCTGGAGCGGATGGGCCACAAGAACTTCCGGTTTCTGATTGTGGGCCACGGGGCGGAAGAGGATTGGCTGCGCGAGCGCCTGCAACGAGCAGAGATTCCTGGAGTGCTGAAGGGCGAAGCACTGTCAACGGCCTACGCCAATATAGACCTGTTCGTCTTTCCGTCGCACACCGACACCTTCGGCAATGTGGTGCTGGAGGCGCTGGCCAGCGGTGTGCCGGCCATTGTGACTCCCGACGGCGGCCCCTGCACGATTGTGAGCGACGGCGAGACGGGGCGGATTGTGCCGGATGAGGAGTTTGCGGCGGCGGTGGCCGGGGTGCTGGCCGACCCCGAGAAGCACGCGGCAATGCGGCGGGCGGCGCGAGCGTATGCGCTGACAATGAGTTGGGACGCGGTTTTTGAAGGTGTCTATGCGGCGTACGAAACAATCTTGCCGCAGGAGGCACACGCTGCAGAATAGATGCGGCCGGAGATGCGCGCTGTTTGCAAGCTAAGATTTTGCGGCAATTTCTCCGATCGCAGTTACCAACTTATCCAAATCGGGAAGGGTTGTGTAGACGTGAGGAGTTACACGGACGCAGCTAATGTTTTCCCAGACGATGCCGACGGTGTGGATTTTATAGCGATCAAAGAGCGCGGAGGCTACCTCGGCGGGAGACTTTCCGTCGATGCTTATGCCGCAGATGGCGCAGGAGTATTGGGGCTTCAACGAGGTATGCAGCTTGATTCCGGGTATCTCATGCACCCTGGAGGCCCAGTAATTCTTCAGGTAGCGAATCCGCTCTTCCTTCCGCTTGCCGCCGATTCCCAAGTGAAAATTGATCGCTTCTCCAATGCCCTGCTCGATAGGAAAGCTGCGCGTGCCCAGGGTTTCGAACTTACGAATGTCGGCGCTATGAGGCGTTGAATTGCAGGTAAGGGGCCAGAGTTTCTCGATTTTATCGGCTTTGACCCACATCATTCCGGTTCCGATGGGAGCGGAAAGGAACTTGTGCAGGCTGGCTCCGAAGTAATCGCAGTGGAGGCCGGGGACTTTGAAATCGAGGAGGCCGAAGGAGTGGGCGCCATCGGCGATGACTTCGATGCCGTGGGCGTGGGCCATATCTGAGATCTTTTGTACGGGCATGGTTTGGCCGACCCAGTTGATCATGTGGGTGACATGGATCAGGCGGGTGCGGGGAGTTATAGCTTCTTCATAGGCCTTGACGATCTGCGCGTCGTCCTCGATGGGGAAGTCGAAGCTGATCTGCTTGTAGACGATGCCATCGCGCTCGGCCCTTTGGCGATAGGCCTGAATCATATTGGGGTAATCCTGCTTTGTGCCTATGACCTCGTCGCCGCTCTTGAATGGAAAACCATAGATGATGGTGTTGAGGGCTTCCGTGGAGTTGCGATCGATGGCGATTTCGCCGGGCTGGGCGCCGGCCAGGTGGGCGAGCTTTTCGCGCAAGGGTTCACGTCCCTGATCGAGGATCTGCCACATGTAATAAGAGGGGCCTTGGTTGGCTAGCTGGTTATAGCGCTCGACGGCCTGTTGCACGACGATGGGCGAGGGAGAGACGCCGCCATTGTTGAGGTTGATGATGTTGGGGTTTACGGAGTAAGAGCGCTGGATCACGCTCCAGAAGTCTTCATTTTGGGCAACTTCATCGGCGTTCAAGTGGCTGACGGCGCGGGATGCGGCTTGCCAGCCGGCGGCATGGGCCTGGTGGAAGAGGCTGTTCGTGGAGAAGGCGCCGGCAAGGGTTGCGGCCTGACGGAGGAAGGTGCGACGGTCGCTTGCAATCATACTGAGCAATGTAGGCGCTTATTGAGACGGATTCAACGGGAAAATGGCGGGCGGGCGCAGGCCTGTTTTCAGGTCGATGGCGAAGGGGGTTTCTTTGCCGGTGATGAGGTTCCATCCCTGGCCGCGGCCGAAGCCGATCAAGGCTGGGGCTTGTAGCGCAGAATCCAGTCTTCCTGCTCCTGGGTGTCGGGAACAGCGAGGCCTCGTGCTGTCTGAATGGCAGTCAAGGCCGCCTGGGGCGCCCAGCCGAGTTGAATGAGCGTGCAGGCCGCGGTGACGGTGGATCGGCCGATGCTTCCCCGGCAATGAACGCCGATATGCTCTCCGGCGCGGAGGCGATTCACCAAGTCAGCAACGAATTCCCGGAAGGCGGAAGTGTCCAGCGGAATCCGCGTATCGGGAATCGGGTGGGAGAGAAACTGCAATCCAATCTTTTCCGCGATGGGACCCTCTTCAGCGACGGTAAGCAGGACGGCTTCATCCTTTTCCAGAAGCGAAACCAGGGTTTCGATGCCGCCTCGCTTCATTTCGAGCAGCTCGTCCTGAAGCCCGTCGCCGCCGAGCGGGCACAGCACAATGGCCAGCGGGGCAGGCGGATTGCCTTCGATCCAGAAGATGCCGGTCACAGCGCTCAGACTCCTACGAAGTGTTCGATGCGGTCGCAGACGTTAGGGGAGGGAGCAAACCGGACGCTGGGTTTGGCGGTGGACATCACAATTTTGATGATAGCCCGTGAGGGGGTGTGCCGCGCTATGCTAATGGGAGTGATACGGGCAGACAAACCAGTACGCTGAGTTTTTCGATACGGGTGAAATTCCATGGCCTCCGATGCGTTCCACTCAATTACGATAGAGGGCTTCAAGAGCATCCGCTCGATCAAGGATTTCCCTCTGCGCCCGATTAATCTTCTAATCGGGGCAAATGGGTCGGGGAAATCGAATTTCCTAGAGGCATTTGTATTCCTCGGCGAAGCCGAGGCAGGACGCATGGATTCCTATGTTGCATATCATGGTGGGGCTGATAAGTTGTTGTACTTTGGATCGAAGACTACGCAGAAAATACATGTTCTTACAAGGTCGTCTAATAGTTTTGTTGTAGATGCTACTTACTTTTTCACAGTGAACGATGGCTTAGCCCGTTTGGCCGGAGCTACTTCTACTGGTGGTTTCATAAAGAAAGGTCCATCGTTTAATCGGTTCCGATTCCAAGACACTGGGAATAATTCGCCTTTCAAAAAAACGAGCGATTTGAACGACAATCGATCACTCACCCGACTTGGAGGGAACCTTGCGGCGTTTCTCTATCGCTTGAGTCAACAGTATCGGGAGTCATACGAACTGATTCGTCGGACGGTCCAACAAGTCGCGCCTTTCTTTGATGATTTTCAACTAGCGCCGCTTGCTCTGAATCAAGAAACGATCAGATTGGAGTGGAAGCACAAGAATTCAGACCAGTATTTTGACGCTTCGGCCCTTTCAGATGGCACACTGCGTTTCATCGCGTTGGCGACACTCTTTCTACAGCCAGTTGAGTTGCGCCCTTCTGTAATTCTTGTCGATGAGCCAGAATTAGGTTTGCATCCGTATGCCATCGGATTGCTTGCCTCACTGATCCGGCAAGCCTCCAAAGAGACTCAGATAATTGCCGCGACCCAATCCTCATTGCTGCTGGATCACTTCAACCCGGAAGACATTCTGGTTGCCGATCGTGTCGAGGGTGCAACTACCATTCGACGGCTGCAACCAGAACCGCTGGCCGAATGGCTAAAGGAATACAGCCTTGGCCAACTCTGGGAAAAGGGCGAATTGAAAGGAAGACCGGGGAAAGAGTAGCGATGGCGCGGTTATTCGTTCATGTTGAAGGACCGACCGAAGAGAGCTTTGTGAACGAAGTGCTCACTGAGCATCTGATGCGATCCGGTTACGGCTTAGTGAGTGCTCGGATTGTGGGGAATCCACGGCTTCGCGCTCGGTGTGGAGGCATTCGGCCATGGGAGGCCGTTCGGAAGGACATTCTAAGACACCTCAAAGAGGATGCCAGCGTAGTTGCCACGACTATGGTGGATTATTATGCCTTGCCACATGACTGGCCTGGGCGCGAAGAAGCACCGAGAATAAACTCAACTTCCGGAAAGGCCGAGTACGTGGAAGCGGCTTTGCTAGACGATATTACCGAAGAAATGGGTCATCGGTTTGATCCAAGGCGGTTTGTTCCACTCGTCATGATGCACGAGTTCGAGGCGTTGCTCTTCAGCGATCCGGATCGATTTGCTCAAGGCATTGGAAAAGGCAATCTTACTATGGAGTTGCGCGCGATCCGTCAGGCATTTAGAAGCCCGGAAGATATTAACGATTCAGTCGAAACCGCGCCCTCTAAGAGGATCGAGCGCCTTTTCCCTGGGTATGAGAAGCCATTGTTTGGCGTGGTTGCAGTGATGGAAATCGGTCTCCCTATAATCCGCCAGGAATGTCCCCACTTTAACAACTGGCTGGAACGTCTGGAATCGCTTCCCGGATTACTTTCTTCCTTGTCCTAATCGACCAAAATCAGGAGAAGTGTTCCCAGCCGCGCGGTATGAGCGGCTGGGGGCCTTGGGGGGTGAGCAGCGTGGCGGCGGGTTGGCCGGGCCGGGGTGCGAGAATGCGGCCGATTGGGGTGATCTGGACGCCGGCGATTGTACGAGGCAGGCGGGCGGTGGGCCGAGCGGTAAAGAGGAGCTCATAGTCTTCGCCGCCGTCGAGGGCCTGGGCGAGGGTTGCGGCGGGATGGATGGGCAGGACCGCGGCATCGACTTCGGCGGCTACGCCGGATTCATAGCAGAGGTGAGCCAGATCGGTGGAGAGGCCGTCGCTCAAGTCGATAGCGGCGGAGGCCAGGCCACGGCGCTGTAGCCAGAGGCCCTGGGCGATGCGCGGCTGCGGGTAGAGGTGCGGAGCCAGTTGCGCCGTCAGCTTTTTGGAGATGAAAGGAGGCTGGGGGCGGGTTTTAATCGGACTCGAAGGCCCGGCCAGTTCCGCCAGGCGGGCCAGCCCGGCGGAGGCTCCGCCGAGTGCGCCGGTTACGTAGAGCAGGTGACCGGGGCGTGCTCCGGAGCGGAGCAGGGCTTTTCCACGCGGAACGGCCCCAACGAGGACGATGTCGGCCAGGGCTATGGGCGACTCGGAAAGGTCGCCGCCAGCCAAGGGGGTTTTGTGGGCCACGGCCAGGGTGAGCAAGCCGTCGAGAAAGCGCGTGACCCAGGCAGAGCGGCGGCCTTTTGTGGCGGCGAGTTCGCGCGGTAAGCCTACGGAAAGAAAGGCAGCTACGGGGCGGGCGCCCATAGCAGCCAGGTCGCTTAACCCTCGAGCCAGAGCCCGATGGCCGACGGATTCGGGCGAGTGCCAGTCCAGACGGAAGTGTCGTCCGGCGATGGAGAGGTCGGTGGTGACGGCCAATTCCTCACCGGGTTGCACACGGAGCAGGGCGCAATCGTCGCCGATGCCCTGCCGCAGGCCGCTGCCGGAGGTTTGCGCCGCCCGGCGGCGGATCTGGGCCAGCAGGGCCAGTTCTCCCTGCTGACCGGCGCTCATAGAATCGGGCCGCTTCGATCGCATTCCTAGAGAATAGGGCAAAAGAGCCGACAAGAGGGCAAAACGGCTGAAATGTGCCCTGGCCGGGCCGATTGGCTGAGAAAATCCGCGCTGCTTTTCAACAAGGCAGATATTATTCTCAGTGCAGAATTCGTTGACCTGGCAAGGGGTCATTTGTTAGGCTTTATGAACGTTCGGAAAGGTGCGCCCGCAAGGGCGCATGTTTTTTCGCATCGGCTGGATAGCCCCTACGCCTTGCGCTTATATTGAGTACTCGGCGAGTTGCGATCCTACGGTTGCAGGGATGAAAGGCAAAGATGCTTCGCAAGCGCTATTACATTCTGTTTGTTGCCAGAGATGAGGATGGACGGCTACGCAAGATTCCGCTTCCTCTGCGCTTTGCGTACGGCTTTGTCGTTGCGGCGTTGGTGGGGGCGTTCACCATCGTCGGTCTGGCCGGTTCGTATACACGAATGCTTTTGAAAACAGAGAGTTTCAACCAGATGCGCCTGGACCGGGAGAACCTGCGCAAGAACTACAAGCAGATGGAGCAGATCGCGCACGATCGCAATGTGCAGGTTGCCTCGCTGGGCGCCCTGGCAAGCGAAGTGACCGCGCTATATGGGTTGAGGCAGAACAAGCTAGCCGTGACCGCGGCCGCCGCCAGCGCCGCCGCGGCGCCCACGCCCACGACCCTGGCCCTTACGGATGACGTGAATCAGCAACAGGTCATGCTCTCCATCGATCAGTTTTATGCCTTGCGCACGCAGGCGCTTTCCGGCCGGGTTTCGCGCGCGCTGGAGGCTGGCCTGTCGCCCAGCTTTGCCGGCGACTGGACGGAGTTGGCGGATGCGCCTTCGATTTGGCCGATCGAGGGCCGCGTGGGATCGAGCTTCGGGGAGCGCATGGACCCGTTCAACGGGGAAGGCGCCTTCCACACCGGCATCGACATCGACGCGCCCTACGGGACGCCGGTGCGCGCCGCAGCCGAAGGCGATGTAACAGGGGCGCCGATGGGCACCGGGTATGGCCGCGAGGTGGAGCTGGACCACGGCCACGACGTGCTTACCGTTTACGGTCACCTCTCCGCGATTGCGGTTGTGCCCGGCCAGCATGTGACCCGCGGCCAGGTCATCGGCTACGTGGGCCAGTCGGGCCGCGCAACCGGTCCGCACCTGCACTATGAGGTCCGCGTTCACAAGGTACCGGTGAATCCGCACAAATATCTGCGCGCCACGTACGAACAGGTATCGGGCAACTAGAGCGGTTCTCCAATTCACGTGGAGTAACAAAAGTCGTGCGGTGTGGCTTTTTCTTAAGGAAAAAGCCACTTTAGGTCAGTGCTTCCCCTCTACACCAATTGGAGAACCGCTATAACCGGCTCACGCACTTCGGCAAGGGATTGAAGATTTTCTAAGTTAATTCAGAGGCGGCTCCCAGCGATGGGAGCCGCTTTTGTGTTGGGGCGAAACCTTTGTCTGCCGGGTCACCATGCTCATCACTACGTTGAATTGCTTGAGCAGGAGCCGGTTAGCACACTAGTGATTATGAGATGCAGCGGGGCCGGTCAGGGTTGCGTATGAGGCGGAGAATTTTCTTGCGCGGCCAGGCCGCTGAAGAGAGAAGGCGACAGGGAGGCCTTGACCACCACCCGGTTGCGCTCACGGGTGACGTCGGCGGAGTTGAGGAGCTGCTTGAGACTCTTGTTGGCGAGGCCGTTGCCGGAGGAGTTCTCGGCCAGAGGGGCGGTGAAGTCGCGGGCCAGCGTTACCAGGGTCAGGAGCGAGGCTTGCTGGCCGGCGGCCACGGCCTCGGTGGGCGCAATCTCTTCGATCTTCAGATTGAGCGCGCCTTTGAGCGAAAGGGCGGGGGTGAGGCTGGCGACGATGATGGAGTCGGAGGGCAGATGGAGGTCGAAACCGAAGATGTGAATGGCGCCGCTCTCGGAGAAGGGCAAACCGATCTGGCCCACGCCCCAGGCCAGCGAGAGCAGCGGTAGGTCGTGGTAGTGCTGGTTCAATAGCGTGGAGCCGGCGAAGGGCCAGGCGGCGGTCGCATGGCGGTCGAGCATGGAGTGGATCTGCTCGGGCGTGGGTGTGTTGGAGACGGCCACCATGTCGTAGCCGATCTGCGCCACGCGGACGGTCCGGCCTTCTGACGGAATGCTGTAGACGGTGTGGCCGGCGTAGGAATCGCGGGCGATGGCGTGCGCATCGAGCCAGCCGTTTAGCTGTTTGCCGGTCAGCTTGCCCACCAGGACCATGGAGTAGGCGACGGGGCCGTTGGGGCCGTTGGGGTCGGGCATGCGGTGCAGGGCGATGGCTGCCTGGTCGAGGTCGCGCTCCCAGTCGAAGCCGGTGGCATCCACAAACTGCTGGAACTCAGGGACGCGCCGGGGCGGCTTGAGGTCCTTGTGGAGGAAGGAGCGAAAGGGCTTGAGGTCGAGATAAACGATGCCGTCGGACTCGGGCAGCAGGCGCGCCGCCTCGGGCGGGGCTTTGGAGCGCAGGAAGACGGCCACGGCCAGAAAGACAAGGACCGCGGCCACTATCCAGAGCGTTCTGCGGGTGCGTCGGTTCATGGGCCGTCAGAGATAACGTATCACTCCGGGCGGTACCGGAGACACGCGTTGGTCGCTCCCATCGTTACTGCTTTGCCGGTTCCTGTTCCAATTCCGCGTTCAGATGGATTGTGCCACCGGTGACGTTAAGGGTTTTGGTCCAGTCTCTGAAACTCTTCTTTTTGACGGCAATCTGATGACTACCGAAAGCCAGAGAAACGGTGGAGGGTGTGTTACCGACAAAAGCGCCGTCGATCTCGATGTCCGCGCCAGGCGGGGTGGAGTCGATGGCCAGTGAGGCTTGAGCGGCAGCAGGC
>Ga0182027_10011441_pt1 | contig 12537 bp, 11 predicted proteins | sample 712E1DmetaG_FD_121300 | JGI IMG/M metagenome (GOLD analysis project Ga0182027, IMG submission 121300) | Permafrost microbial communities from Stordalen Mire, Sweden - 712E1D metaG (Illumina Assembly) | ecosystem: Environmental > Terrestrial > Soil > Wetlands > Permafrost | place: Sweden...
ATTTGTTAAGTATTATTTCCATTGTAGGTTCCTCGTCTTTAAACTGGTCGTAGAATAATCATTTATAGACGGGAACTTATATTTAAAACTTTCTTCAGAAAACGTAGCATTTCACATTAGCCCTTCCGGATTCTTTCCAATTTCTCGAAAATCTTCCGTAAAAATCCGTAGACTTTCCGTAAATTTTATGGAAAGGAATATAAAGGAGTTTGCATTCCTAAAATCAATAAAAATCACTAAATTTATATATTTGCACGCATTTGCGTTTATTAACGCAGGTGGTTTTTATGAAAAGATTTACTGTATCTGTCCCTAAGGAACTCAAGGACGAGATGGATATGTTTCCTAATGTGAATTGGTCAGAAATTGCGAAGAATGCCGTATTGACGAGGCTTAAGCAGTTGCAGAAATTTGATGAACTTGTAAAAAAAGGTGAATTATAATGGTTAGCTTGACATTCAATATCGAAGACGATACTTTCAGGGCTTTGGATAATTTCAAATGGGTTAGCTGGTCTGAAATTGCCAGAGTAGAGTGCAGGAAAAACATAATATTCGAGAAATATATCAAGGACAAAAAATTAAATTCAACAGATATAAAATTTTGTGATGAGATTGATTGGCATCCTGTGGATAGATTGCCTATGAAAAAATCTTTTGGCGACAGTATGAAGAGAAATCCCTCTTATAAAAAGTTGAGCGATAAGGAACTGAATAAATTGTTGGGTCTATGAAATGTTTGAAAGAATATTTGAAGAAGAATTCCTGAAAGATGCTGGGAAAGCTTCAAAAAAAGATAAGATATTGGCTTTGGAAATCCGAAAAAAGATTTCCCAGATAGTCTCTTGCGATGAATTATCTATTGAACACTACAAAAATCTTAGAGGACAATTAAAAGAATATAAGCGCGTCCATGTCGGTTCTTTTGTGATACTTTTCAGGGTGCGAGGTTCAACCATATATTTTGAACGTTTCAAGCATCATGATGAGGCATATGAATGATCATTAGTGTAGTCTTACTTTGTCTGGTTTCATGAATTCATAGCGTGTTTTATATCTTTTCTGGACTGTCGTTCTAAGTCTTATTTGAAATAATTCAGGGAATCTATTGTCGCTCTTTCTTCGCCACAGATTTTCTTTCTTTATCTCTCCAGATATTTCTTTAAATGACATAAATCTGTTATTTCTCTCTAGAACAAAATCAATCGCTTCGTGCAATGTCTTGAATTTTTGCTTATATTCGTCTATATTCTTTTCTAATTCGTCAGACGATTCGAATAGTTTGTTTAGCCTATGTTCATTCATTGTCTGACCTCATAATAATGTCTGCTGTTGAATACTGGGAATCCTGATTCTATTGCTGATTGTATCACTTTATCTTCTTTAATTTTTAATTCTTTGATGAAGTCCTTGTATGTCATCTGGAAAGTCTGTATCCTTATCCCTGTCATTGATTCAGCTTCCATTCTTGCTTTTTTTGTATCTGTCTTCACTTGAAATATTTCGAGTATGTCTATATCTGAATCATTCTTATATGTTCCTTTTGCTGTTGATCCGAACACTATCATAATTATTGGCTTGTCAGTAAGATTGTTTAAGTATGTTTTTATCGCCTTTTTTCGCAAGAGTGAGAGTTTCTCTAGTTTCTCTTCATCAAATGATGGAAATATTTCCGGAATATATTTAGGATTGATGTGAAACTTTTTTAGGTTCGCTTCCTTTACTGCAGATAATATCTCTTTCTTTTCAAGTTCATTGAGTTGCCTGAACGTGGCGCTTTCCTGAATCTTTATATCTCTGGAAATCTGACGTAGATGCAAGGGGCTATTCTTGTTTACATAAAATAGCCTAAGTATGTTCCAAAATTGAGGTTTAGTAAGTGTTCTCATTGTTATAACAATCGTTATAATTATTATAACATTTAAATAGTTTACGGATTTATCATCTTCTTCAAAAACATTCCAGTATATGAATTCTTTACACGAACAAGTTCTTCAGGAGTTCCTACGCCTAAAACAGTTCCGCCGTTGTTTCCGCCCTCAGGGCCCAGATCAATAATCCAGTCGGAACACTTGATGACATCGAGGTTGTGTTCAATCACGAATACCGAATTGCCCTTATCTACGAGTCTATTCAATACTGTTATGAGTTTGCGCGTATCTTCAAAGTGTAGTCCAGTCGTAGGTTCATCGAGCATATATACTGTCGAACCACGTTTCTGTTTCGCAAGTTCGCGTGTAATCTTTATTCTCTGCGATTCTCCTCCAGAAAGTGTTGTCGATGCTTGCCCTAATTTAATATATCCAAGACCTACATCCATTAGTGTCTCTATCTTTCTATTTATTGAACTATAATTCTCAAAGTATGTTACAGCCTCTTCGACAGTCATGTCCAGAACTTCAGAAATATTCTTTCCCTTGTATAATATATCCAGTGTCTCCTTGTTATAGCGCCTGCCCTTGCATTCAGAACATTCTACATATACGTCAGGCAAAAAATTCATCTCTATCTTAATTAGTCCATCACCTTGGCACTCCTCGCATCGTCCGCCTTTCACATTGAATGAGAATCTTCCCTCCTTGTATCCTCGAGCTCGTGCATCCTTCGTCGCTGCAAATATTTTTCTTATGTCATCAAATATTTTTGTATACGTTGCAGGATTGCTTCGTGGAGTTCTGCCAATAGGATCTTGGTCTATTACAATAACATTATTGACAGAGGATGGAATGTCTATCTTCTTGAACTTTCCAATCTTGTCTGTTGATTCGCCGAAATATTTTCTTAAGTATGGCATGAGTGTCTGGTTCATAAGAGTGCTCTTCCCAGAACCGCTGACGCCAGTTATAGAACACAATACTCCAAGAGGAAGATTCACGTTTATATTCTTCAGATTATTCTCGCAAGCTCCGCTTATCTTAATATATTCCGTAAATTTACGTCGACTTTTCGGAACTTCAATCTTTTTTATTCCAGCAAGATATTCTCCTGTGATGCTCTTTGGATTCTTTGCAATCTCTGCGACAGTTCCCTTAGCAGTTATGTGTCCTCCATGTATTCCAGCACCAGGACCCATATCAATAACATAATCTGCTTTTCTTATTGTATCCTCGTCGTGTTCTACAACTATCAATGTATTTCCGATATCGCGCAATCTATGGAGTGTACTTATCAGTTTCTCATTGTCTCTTTGATGCAGTCCAATCGACGGTTCATCGAGTATATACAGTACGCCCATCAAGTTCGAGCCTATCTGTGTTGCAAGCCTTATTCTCTGAGCTTCTCCTCCTGACAATGTTCGCGCAGCCCTCGATAATGATAGATAGTTCAGCCCTACATTCTTCATGAATCCAAGTCGTTCATTGATCTCTTTTAGAACTTGTTTTGCAATAAATTTATCTTTCTCATTAAGCGATTTGTCAAGATTGGTGAAGAATTCCAAAGCATCATCGATACTCAACTCAGTAACATCAATTATTGACTTCTTTGCGACCTTTACAGACAACACTATATCCTTCAATCTTTTTCCCATGCACGTCTTGCAAGGTTTTGTTATCATGAACTTTTCCATGTCTTCCTTTCGCCATTCAGATTCAGTCTGGCGATATAATCTCATCGTCTGGGGAATGACTCCTTCCCATCCATTATTGAAATTCATGCTCGCGCCAGTACTCCAATTTCCTTTAATGCTTTCAGTAGTTCCATAAAGCAATACCTCAAGCTGTTTCTTTGTGAGTTTACTTATTGGAGTAAAAACATCAAACCCATACTTCTTTCCTATGACAGATAGTTGCTGAACTCTCCACGATATGTCCATCTTTCCATAAACTGCCAAAGCTCCGTCCATGATGCTCTTCGACTTGTCTGGAATGACCAAGTCTTCAGAAATCTGCATGACTTCACCAAGACCGTGGCATTCAGGACACGCGCCGAATGGACTGTTGAAAGAAAACATCCTTGGTTCAAGAGGCTCGAACACAACTTCAGGATGATTAGGACACGCTCCGTGTGTAGTATAAACAGTCTCTCCACTTCCACGCTCGAGTTCTTTCTTCTTATCAGAAGACTTGCCTGACTTTTCTGACAATTGCACGTCAAGAATAATTATTCTCCCTTTAGAAAAATGCAGTGCCTGTTCGACACCTTCAGAAATCCTAAGGCGTTCATCGTCACTGACAGTGACTGTATCGATGACTGCTTCAATCCAGTGCTTCTCGTAACGTTCAAGCTTCACTTCATCCTTGACGCTGTCAATAGGATAAGTTTTCGCATCAACGCGAACTTTCGTGAATCCTTCCTTTTTCAAGTCGTCAAAAATATTCTTATGATTGCCCTTCTGTCCCCTTATTACTGGCGCGAGTATAGAAATCTTTTTTCCAGCATCACTCAGTATAAGATTGACAATATTTTCAGGACTCTGAGGCTTAATTGCGCTCGAACATTTAGGACAATACATAACGCCAATTCTTGCAAACAATAATCTAAGATAATCATAAATCTCTGTGACTGTACCTACAGTTGATCGAGGATTCTTGGACGTTGTTTTCTGCTCGATAGAAATCGCAGGCGAAAGACCATCAATGGAATCAACATCAGGCTTTTTCATAAGACCAAGAAATTGCCTGGCATAAGCTGACAATGATTCGACATAACGTCTCTGACCTTCAGCGTATATAGTATCAAATGCCAGAGTTGATTTACCGGAACCTGACAATCCAGTAATGACGACCAATTTATTTCTAGGAATATCTACGCTGATGTTCTTCAGGTTATGTTCACGAGCTCCCTTGATTACGATATTGTCGTTCATATAATCACACTATTGCCACACTATAGAATATATAATAGGAAAAACTTGAGATTTATAAGCGTTATGCATGGATGGCAAGTAGTGTCCAGTGTTAAACCCATAGAATTCGACGGGATTAAACTTAATGTTTCTACTACAAACAGAAACGTCTGATTATTACTCTGTTGTTTATACTACAAACATGAAAAAGCTCCAATTCTTCACTTTTTGTTTATGATTTCTAAATAAAAAGTGTATTTTAGCAACCTTTTTATACTTGTTTCACTTATCTATGCTTATGGTCTCGCTTTACGATGTGTTTTATGTCATTGCAAAGAACGGCAGATTGGGTGTGAAAGAGGTAGCTAGCGAACTAGGCAAATCGAGCAAGGAATACCAGAATGTGTTCAATAACATATTGCTCCTCAAAAGAAAGAATCTTGTAAAAAAGGAGAATAAGAAAATCAGCATAGTAAATTCGAAAAGAGCGCAGGAACTCTTCGATCTGATATCCTTCTGCCTAAGAAACAACATAAATTATAATATACTATTGAAGGATAAGATGCTCTCTTTTCTCGCGGAAGCTTCAAAGAAGGAATTCTTCACGAACGACGATATAAAAATACAAAGAAAAGTCATAGCTCCAGACTTTAATCCGCGAGAGCTAGACTTTTCTTGTTCCAAAAATTCGCGATTAAGCGAGAAGCGTAAAGCTCTGCCCTTTAGGGCAGGGATAGCTCCGAGCAGCGAATTTTTGTTACATTCAGAAACATTCAGGTTCTATACTGATGCATTATCCAAATATGGCTTTCTGATAATAATATCGAAAAATCCCTTGAAGTGCAAGCTTTTGAAGAGCACTTTCATAATAAGATTATTGAAATATTTCAAGAAGAATCCTTCCTTCTACGTCCAGAAATATCGTTCGCATGTTCCCGACATAACACGCGAACTCAAGAAATATCGACGCAGTATGAAGATAAGCGCCATGCCATTGAATAATATAGACAAAAATCGGGAGGTCGGATTCATATATTCTAGCCTCAATCTTGAAGGCAATCCATTGACTCTTCCAGAGACTGAAAAATTATTGATTGAAAATGTCGTTCCGGAAAAACAGAGGCTTGACGCTATCGAAGAGGCTATAAATTACAAGATGGCGATTGACAAGATGATGTTGAATTCAAAAAATAAAATCCCTCTAAAACTTGACATAATACTTTCATATCATGCTATCGCGATGAACAGAAAGGAATTCGCCGGAAAGTTGAGAAAAGAGAATGTATACATCAAGGCAAATCCCAAATTTGTGACAAGCGAGTGGTCGGATGTCGAAAAGAAATTGAACATCTTATTAATAAAATACAATGATTTTGAGAGCAGGAAAAGGGATGTTTCAGATACGATAAAATTCGCCGCATACTTTCATAATGAATTCCAGAGGATACATCCATTCATAGACGGGAACAGCAGGATATCAAGATTATTGATGCTGCACATCCTAAGAATGCACGCTCTTCCTGTATTGGAACTGCCTCTAGGATATTTTGATTCATACCTCGATTTGACGAAGAGATCAACGAAGCGCGATGATGAACGATTCAATTACTTGATAGAAGAAATCGTCCTGACGAATTTGAAGAATCTGAATAATAGGATGAAAGAATAATGTCTAAGCTTTCTTCAATCCTGCAAACTCTAGCGTTTCATCAACTATTTTTCTTTCTGTAAGAACTTTCATGCTTATGGCATAGCAATCATTAAGCGCGCTTTCAAGGTCTTTATTATTGAATTCTGTAGGTATCATGTTCAGCCATTGCGTCTTCATAATATCCTTGTGCTTTGGCAATAATTCCTTCAAAACATAAACAAGTACAAATAGATCGTCCATGTATCCTTCTGCGCCATAGATATTCTCCGGCAGCACATCATTCTCGACAACCAGATATGCGAGAGCGCAATTTATCCTTATTCTTGATTCATAGCTTATATTCTTCATGTCAAGAATCTTGCATAATAGTTGAAAGAAGTAAGGAACATATCGTATAGCCATGTCATAGAATACGCCGTAAGACTTGAAGCTTTCTATCTCTTTTTTTATAAACTCTTCATACGTACTGAACATGATATCTTCAGGTATAATTGGTATATAAAGATTTGGATTATGTCGCCCTGAATCTTGTTTCTATTTTTTCTTCCTTTCATATTCTTTCTGTTCATTAGCTCCAGTCAATTGTTCCTTCAATGCCTCGAGTGTGTCTCGAAGTTCTATCGCTTTTTCGAAGTCCAGTTTCTCGGCGGCAATTCTCATCTGAGCCTCTAACTCGATCATTTTCTTCTCGACGTCAGATGACGACATATGTTTGACTCCTCTCAAGTCATGCTTCTTTTCTGCAATCTTCTTGACAATAGTCGTCGGTGTTATATGGTTTTTCTTGTTGAATTCAATCTGTCTTTCTCTTCTTTCACGTGTTATCTTCATTGCGTTCTTTATTGACTTCGTCAATCTGTCTGCATACAATATTACTCTTCCATTCACGTTACGCGCTGCTCGTCCGATAGTCTGTATGAGTGAACGTTCATCACGCAAGAATCCTTCCTTGTCAGCGTCGAGTATGCATATCAATGAAACTTCTGGAATGTCAAGTCCTTCACGCAGAAGGTTTATTCCGACGAGAACATCGAATTCTTTAGACCGAAGTTGTCTTACAAGTTCAATTCTTTCAAAACTTTCAATCTCTGAATGCATGTATCTTACTTTTATCCCTTCTTTTGAAAGATAGTCTGTCAAGTCTTCAGCCATCCTCTTTGTGAGAGTCGTTATGAGCACCCTATCGCCATTATCGACTGTCTTTTTTATTTCAGATATCATGTCCTTTATCTGATCTTTAATAGGGCGCATCTCGACTATTGGATCTATCAAGCCAGTCGGTCTGATTATAAGGTCAACAATCTGTCCTGAACTCTTCATCTCATATTCAGCTGGCGTCGCTGAGACGAATACTACGTGATTGAAATATTTCTCGAACTCGTCGAATTTTAATGGACGATTATCGAATGCGCATGGAAGCCTGAAACCGAAATCTACAAGGTTCTTCTTTCGAGAATAATCTCCCTTGAACATAGCATTGCTTTGAGGGATAGTCTGGTGGCTTTCATCAATTACAAGCAGGAAATCTTTAGGGAAATAGTCGAGGAGTACATGCGGCGGCGTGCCTTTTGCGCGACCATCAAAATGTCTCGAATAATTTTCTATGCCGTTGCAGTATCCCATCTCTTCAATCATCTCAATATCATACTTCACCCTCTTTCTAAGCCTCTCAGCTTCGAGTGGTTCAAGATTCGGCAATTGCTCTTCAAGTTCTGCTTTTATTGCATCAATAGCTTTCTTCTGTTTCTCGTCAGGAACGACGAATTGCTTTGCAGGAAATAATACGAATTTGTCGAATGTAGAAATTATATCATTAGTTATGTGGTTGAGTTCAGAAATATTCTTTATTGTTCCGTCGTCAAGTTCTATCCTTATTATATTCTCTTCATATCCTGGTATCAAGTCTATAACTTCTCCGCGCACGCGAAAATTTCCAGTCTCAAGCGCCTGATCGTTGCGTTCATACTGCATATCGACTAATCTTGTGATAAGAGCAGTCCTGTTCATATTCGAACCTGCAATAAATTCCGTACTCATGTCCTTGAAATCCTGAGGATCTCCAAGACCATAAATGCACGAGATTGATGCAACAACAATCACATCATCGCGAGACATAAGACTCGAGACTGCATGAAGCCTCATCTTCTCTATCTGCGCATTGACTGTAGCTTCCTTCTCGATATACGTGTCGCTTGCAGGCATGTAGCTTTCAGGCTGATAATAATCATAGTATGAGATGAAATATTCAACGCGATTGTTCGGAAACAATTCTTTCAATTCAGTATATAATTGCGCAGCAAGAATCTTGTTATGCGCAATCACCAGTGTCGGCTTCTGAACTTTATTGATTATGTTTGCGACGACAAAGGTTTTCCCGGATCCTGTTATTCCGAGCAAAGTCTGCCTCTTGTATTTATCGAATCCGTCAACTAACTTCTTTATAGCTTCAGGCTGCCCTCCAGCAGGCTTGAATGGAGATGTCAGGTTGAACTTCATGATAAGAACAGGGAACTATTTCGATATTAAAAACATTATGGATGAATGTTCGGTTGTGACCAGTGCTTAGTTATTTCTAGAATTATATTTCTCTACTATATGATCTAATCCTTTACGTATAATAGGTATAGTTGATGGAGCACTTTTTTTAATAAAATTAGCTGTTCTTTCTCCAGCTCCGCTATAATAAAATTTTATGAACATTCTGCCAAGAGGATGATTACTCAAGACATTATCACGATATTCTCTTAGCACATTAACCTGCGGCGCATAGGGATTTCCATAAACGGCTGTAGCGATAAAGCAATCATCAGGATCTATTCCGTTCACAAGCGGTAATCTCCTCCATCTATGCGGCGAGTAATTGAATGCCGTATCTTGATCTTGCACTTTTGGTTTTGTATGTATCAATTCCGAAATGTTACTTGGTGAAACATATATTCCTGATTCAAGTTTTAGTAATCCTTTTTTTAGTTTATCCTGTTTTTCTGAGAATTTTTCCCAATAATCTGTTGATATGTTACTATCTTTGATATGTGGAAGGCAATTTGTTATAGAAAAATATTCATTCGTGGTTGTCTTGATTAATCCCCTTCTTATCTTATCTTGTTCAATATTTACTTGTATTATATTATTCACAATAGCAGAGTATTATTATAATTTAAAAGTTTTACGAAAATGTTACTATTACAGAAAAATAAAAAAACAATAAAAAAGAATATTTATCTTCTTCCCCTGAATCCGCCTTCTCTATTCGTGAAGTTTCGTCCCTGGTTCTGGCGTGGTGGTCTATCGCCGCCTTCGACGTTGGATTCCAAGTGTCCAGTGTATTGTCCGTCGTTATCGCTTCTTTCACGTCCTCGACCTGAACCTCTGCCAAAGCCTCCGGAACTTCTGCCTTGGAAACCGCCACGTCCTCCTCCGAATCCTCCGCGTCCACCCTGTTGTGGTCTTCCGCTGAATTCTCGAGTGCCGTGCCTGTCAAATCTTACCATCGGGAATGTTGGCATGATTCCTTTGTCGACCTTTAATGTACGGTCTGAAAGTACCCTGCTGAAATTCTCATAATCCTTCTGTGTAAGTAGTGTTATTGCTTCGCCGCTCTCTCCAGCTCTTGCAGTTCTTCCTATTCTGTGAGTATATTCGTCAGGACTCTTTGGCACATCATAATTAAAGACGTGAGTAACATTTCTAATATCAAGTCCACGTGCAGCAACGTCAGTTGCGACGAGTACAGTTATCTGTTCCTTCTTGAGCATCTCAACGACCTGCAATCTCTTGTTCTGCGTCAAGCCACCGTGAATAGCCATAGCCTTCACGCCTTCCCTATCAAGATTTCTCGTCACTATATCAACTTCCATTCTTGTTGCGCAGAATATCAATGATATTCCTTGATGCTTCTTTAGGAAGTATAATAACAGCGAGAATTTCTCTTCAGGTCTTATATTATAGTATGACTGCTTAAGCAGCTTGGTATCGACCTGTGATTGTCCCTTGATATATACTGGATTGTGGAAATATCTTTGTATGATAGTCTTTATAGGTGTAGGCATGGTTGCGCTGAACATGAGCGACTGCCTGTTCTTAGGAGTCTTGTTCAATATCTTCAATATATCGTCTATGAATCCCATTTCAAGCATCCTGTCAGCTTCATCAAGAACAAAGAAAGTTATATTGTTCAAATTCATCGATCCACGGTCAAGATGATCTATTACACGACCAGGTGTTCCAATGACTATCTCGCACCTTCTCAAACTGTCAATCTGCGGACCAATGCTTACTCCACCGTATACAGATGCCATTCTAAGACCGGTAAACTTTCCCATGAGTCTCATGTTGTCGTGTATCTGCACGCATAATTCTCTTGTTGGTGTAAGGATTATTGCCTGTATTCCTTTGCCCTGAACAACGCTGTTCAATATAGGCAGACCGAATGCTGCAGTCTTTCCAGAACCAGTCTGTGACTGTCCGACGATATCCTTGCCTTCCAAAATTGTTGGAATGCATTTGCCCTGTATTTCCGTTGTATCTACATATTCTAGTTGCGCTACAGCCTTAAGTAGTTCAGGCTTCAACTTCAATTCTTCAAATTTCATTTTATTTTCTCCTTAAAAAAGAATTTCTTTATTAGAAACAATCAAGTAATATATAGTCATATGAACTATAGTCAAAAGACAAACAGTCGGTTATGACAGCTTAGATTGCCAAGCCGCCTCAATCATTTAGAAATGAGTCAGCTTTACCAAAATTCTTCTCAATACACATAAGAAGTGAGGAAGTGTTTATAAACGTTTCCACTAATTTTATAAATCCCTGATTTTTTCCAATAGTAATGCACCGGTGGTCTAGCGGTTATGACTTCGGCCTTCCATACTCTTTGCGAAAGCAAAAGTCGAAGGGAGCCGAGTACCCGAGCGATGCCAAAAGCATCCGGGAATTCAAATCTCGGCCGGTGCATTTTTAATATTTTTTCTTTCTCGCGGATTTGTTTAAATCTTTGTTGCGCCTATGAAATGATGTATACATTTTTAAACTCTTGAATGTATGTCTTGTCATGATTAATAATTCGTCGTCAAATGGGGATTCGCTTGATAAGCGTGTAGAAAATAATCACGTTCTAAGACTTAAACGCAATAAAATTCTTCTTCCTATAGCCAAAGGTCTTGCATGGTTCTATGTCAAGACTACTTCCTACAAACACTATGAGATTCCTACGAAAACCTTTGAGTTGATGCGTCATCAGAAAAAACATAGAGATATCTCTTTATGTTTTATTGAATCTCACGAGAGTATGCCTGAGGTAGTTATCACTCCTTATGCAATAAGTTGGCATTGCGGGGGAGATGCGCCTTTTGTATTTAGTGGTAGTAATCTATTTAAGAAGGATAGTGGCAAAAGGGTGAGATTGCTAAAGTATATCCTAGACCGCACAGGCGTTGTGACTGTTGATACAGAGGTAACTCCTAGAGCTTTTGCTTCATCATTGGCTTCTGATGTGGAGCAGATCGCGTCGGCTTATCGTAATCTCTTCTTTTTTCCTGAAGGCACGCGTTCAAAGAATGGTTCGATACAGGATTTTAATTCAGCAGCATTCCAGGGATTGATAGACGCAGCGTTGAAAGGGAAAATCGTTTATATAATCCCTGTGAAGATTGATTATTCTCATTTGAGCGAATTGTCATTTTTTGCAGCCCATAATGAACTCGAGACATTAAAGACACTAACATTTTCAGAGCCTTTCAAATATATGACTAAATCTGGGCAATTAAATTCCTTAAGAGATGCTTATTATTTCACACATTATATTGATGAGGAAAAATATGCTTATCTTGAAGATAGAGTGCGCTCTGGTATCATTGACTATAAATCGCTATGGAAAGAATTTGAGGAGAAATTTGAGAAGAAATACACTTTCAAAGCAAGGGATATGAAATATTGGAAAGTACATATGGGTGATGTGGAAATATCCTTCGGTGAGTCATTACTTGTAGAAAAAAATTGTGATTCTAAATATCGTAAAGAATTAGCCAAGCAATCTCGGGATATGTGTATTGATTTGGCAAAGATTCTTAAAATTCATGTCGTTTCAGAAGCTATTGTCAGGA
>Ga0182027_10011443_pt1 | contig 12537 bp, 11 predicted proteins | sample 712E1DmetaG_FD_121300 | JGI IMG/M metagenome (GOLD analysis project Ga0182027, IMG submission 121300) | Permafrost microbial communities from Stordalen Mire, Sweden - 712E1D metaG (Illumina Assembly) | ecosystem: Environmental > Terrestrial > Soil > Wetlands > Permafrost | place: Sweden...
ACGGCCTGCACCATCGTGTATTGAAAAACGGCGATTGCGCGGTCGGCATTGTGTCGGCGGCGGAAAGCAAGTCGCTGCTTGCGCAAGAGGGTTTTCATCGGATGCAACTCGAAGCGGCACGCCAGGCGGGGGCGAGCCTCGGGCTGATTTACTTTTGTAGCAGCCGGTGCAAAGAGACTCAAAATGAAGTCCGAAATAAGCGGTGCGAAGTGCGAACCGATCAGAACTTCGTTGAGACGGCGGCTACGGTGTTGGTGCCGGTGCCGGAGACGGATTTTCTTTTGGACGGCGTGACGCGCGTCGGCGTCAAGATGCTGCTCAATGCGCTGTCCACCTGCACGATGGTGCGGCTGGGGCGCGTGATGGGGAACACCATGATTCGGGTGGTGCCGAGCAACCTCAAGCTCATTGACCGCGCGACACGGTACATTCAGAAGCTTACGAACCTGACGTATGAGCAATCGAACCATTTGCTGTTCGAGGTGATCGAATATGTCGAGCCGCGCATGAAAGCGGACCAGGCGCATCCACCGGTGGTGGGCCTGGCCGTGATGCGGGCGCGATTGGGCGTTGGCAATGAAGAAGCGGAGCAACGCTTGAAAGCTGAATGGGGATGACCTTCAAGCCTGAAAAGCTGCTTTGATAAACCACGAAACACATCAAACCCCAAATGTGTTCTCCCGCAAAAACGTTTGGCGCGCAAGGGCCTCCAGCCGGTCAAGGCATTTGCTCAGGCGCGAACTAACGGTCTTGGGATTCAGCTTCAGCGCGCGGCTCAAATCATCATAGCTCAAGTCGCCGAAATATCGCAGTTCGATGATTTCGCGGCACGGCTCGTCGAGCCGGTCGAGCGACGCGCGCACGAGCGCCATTTGCTCGGCGGTCATGAGACATTCGTCCGGCGCGGCCACACTGCTGGGCGGGTCGAGGGCGAGTCCGCTTTCTGGGTCTTCCGCCTGCAACGAAAGGGGCGTTTGCCCGCCGCCGCGTTTGGCGGCGTGCCGGCGTTCGCGGTGGTCGCGAGCCTTGTTGGCGGCGATGCGGAAGAGCCAGGTCTGAAATTGGCTGCCGCCGTGAAACGAAGCCAGGTTCTTGATGACGGAAAGGAAAACCTCCTGACAAATCTCGTCCACGTCCTCGCGCGTGAAATCGTGGCCAAGCTGGAAAATAAAGCGCCCGGCCGCCGCGTAATGCCGGTCGAACAATTCGTCCCACGCCGCCGGTTCTCCCCGGCGGCAGCGCGCAATGAGATCGGCTTCAGAAACAGCGCCCATGCCGCCTGAACGTTAGCCGGGGCGCGGGCGTTTGAACAGAATTCTCTGATGCAGGAGCTGACCAGCGGCGCAACTTGACCCCCGCACAAGACTGGCAAGCTGGGCAGCGTGCCGCTAGTGTGCTTGGCAGGGGTTGTGAACTGTCGGGATGAAAGGAGCCCGACGGAGGCGATGACGCCAACCGTAGCGGAAAGTTAGCCCGAGGCCGCGCGGCGCCGGTCGAAAGAACTGGAAATGAACCCTTGGCTGTAGGAACACGAACGAGCAGCGAGGCCGGAGGCAGGCGGCGACGCTTAAAGCAACTGGGAATCAGGGGAAAACCGCACGTACGGTGGTGCGGAAGGGTGTCGGGGCGCAATCCCCGGCACCCGACCCGATCGCCGTGGCGGCAGGCATCCTTGCCTGCCAGTGAGCGCGGCTTCCAGCCGCGTGATTCTTTGGCTGGAAGTCGTGTCAAGATGCGTCGCTTTGCCCCGGCCGCACACCTTGCCTGCCGGGACAGTAAAATAGTTTCAAACATCCGCCGAAATCTGGCATCTATATTCATGTGCAACGCATCCTAACCATCCTTGCGGCCGGCGTTCTTGCCTTCGCGGCCGGCGCCGCCAATGCCGCGCACACGCAAACCCGGCTCGTTTTGTCCGCGACGGCCGCGCGACCCGGCGACACCATCATGGCCGGCTTGGAATTGCGGATGGAGCCGGGCTGGCACACGTATTGGAAAAATCCGGGCGCGTCCGGCATGGCCACCAAAATTGCGTGGCAATTGCCGCCCGGCGTCACGGCGGGGGAAATCCAATGGCCCTTGCCGGACAAATTGCCCGAGGCCGATCTGACCACCTACGTTTACCAGGGCGAAGTGATGCTGCTCGTGCCGCTCAAACTCGCGCCTGATTTGAAGCCCGGCGCGCTCGAACTCAAGGCCAAAGCGTCGTGGCTCGAATGTGAACAAATCTGCGTTCCCGGCAGCGCCAATCTCACGGCCAGAATCGTAATCGGTTCCGATACGAAGCCGTCGCCCGAGGCCGCCCTCATTGCTTCGTGGCAAACCAAGCTGCCCAAACCGGCGGATGGATTATCGGCCCGCGCGTGGTGGGAACAGGCCGCGAGCGGCGATTTGCGCCCGCTGATTCTGGAATGGACCGCGCCGGCCGCGTCGAAGGAGGCCGACTTTTTCCCCGCCGCCAGCGACACATTTGAAGTGCAGCCAGTGTTTGAAATAGTTTCCGCCGAATCCGGCCTACTCCGCATCCGCAAAATGGTCAAGAAGTTCGAAGGCGGCTGGCCCAAGGAAATCTCCGGTGTGCTGGTTCAGCAAGCGGGTGGCGAACGGCAGGGTTTCGCCGTGATATTGCCGGTGGGCAACGCCCCGACGGGCGCCCGGCAGCAATCGCTTTGGCTGATGCTGTTCTATGCGTTCGTCGGCGGACTCATCTTGAACATCATGCCGTGCGTGCTGCCGGTCATCGCGCTGAAAATCCTCGGCTTCGTGGCCCAGTCGAAAGAAGAACCGCGGCAAGTGCGCAAGCTGGGACTGATTTACGCCGGCGGCGTGCTGGTTTCGTTTCTGGTACTGGCCGGCATCGTCATCGGCTTGAAGACGGCGGGGCACAAAGCCGGGTGGGGGATGCAATTTGGCAGCCCGGTCTTTGTCGTCTGTCTCACCGCGCTCGTCACGCTTGTCGCGTTGAATTTGTTCGGCGTGTTTGAAATCAACTTGGGCGGGCGCGTCATGAACGCGGCGGGCGGACTGGCATCCAGGCACGGCGCGGCGGGCGCGTTTTTCAACGGCGTGCTGGCGACGGTGCTGGCGACGCCCTGCACCGCGCCGTTTCTGGGAACGGCGCTCGGATTTGCGTTTGCGGAAACACCGCTGATCGTTGTGCTGATGTTTCTAACCATCGGCGCGGGATTGACCGCACCGTACGTCGTGTTAAGCTGGCAGCCCGCCTGGCTGAAATTCCTGCCCCAACCCGGCGCGTGGATGGAAAAATTCAAAATTGCGATGGGTTTTCCGATGCTGGCAACGGCGGTCTGGCTGTTCCTGCTGGCGGCCGGGAATTTGGACAAAAGCCGCACCCTTTGGTTTGGCTTGTTCCTGGTGGCGCTGGGATTGGCGGCCTGGATTTGGGGCGAGTTCGCGCAGCGGGGAACGAAACATCGCGGCCTGGCCATGGCCGTCAGTATTCTGTTCGCCGGCGGCATCGGTGCTTGCGCTTTTTGCCAGACCCCGGATCAAATTGCGTGGCAATCCTGGAGTCCGGCCGCGGTCGCCCAAGCGCGCGCCGCCAGCCGGCCGGTCTTTGTGGATTTCACCGCCGACTGGTGCGTCACCTGTCAGGTCAACAAACGGACGAGCATTGAAATTCCGTCCGTGCGGGCGAAGTTAAAGGAAATCAACGCCGTGGCGCTGCTCGGCGATTACACGCGGCTTCCGGACAGCCTCACGGATGAATTGAGCCGTTTTGGCCGCGCGGGCGTGCCGCTGGTGCTGGTTTATCCGAAGGCTGCCGGCGAGCCGCCCATGGTGCTGCCGGCGGTTTTGACGCCCGGGGTTGTGCTCGAGGCGCTGGAAAAGGCGGCGCGGTAGGGGGGTCTTGAACAAATCCAAATCCATGCTTTCTTATAGTAAAAATGAACAAAACTATTAATCAGTTTGGAAAGGAAAAAAGCATGAAACGAGTCCTTCCGCTTTTGGCGGTATTAACTTTCGCCGGCGCCGCATTCGGCGCGGCGGAAATCGGCCAGCCGGCCCCCGGGTTCACGGCCACTGATATCAATGGCCAGACGCATAAATTGAGCGATTACCAGGGCAAAATTGTCGTGCTGGAGTCCTACAATCTGGATTGTCCGTTTTGCGCGAACCATTTCAAGACGGGCGCGATGCAGGAGTTGCAGAATGAAGTGACTTCCGCGGGCGGCATCTGGCTGCTGGTGAATTCGGTGAATCCCAAGCACCCCAGTCATCGTTCGACCGAGGCCGCGAAGAAGGAATGGGCGGCGCAGAAGATGAAGGCCACCGCCTGGCTGGACGACAGCTCGGGCGTCATCGGCAAGGCCTATGGCATGCGCACCACGCCGCACCTGTTCGTCATTGATAAAAACGGAATCCTGGTTTACCAGGGCGCGATTGACAACCAAGCCACGCCCGATCACGACCCACGCAAGGCGCGCAATTACGTCCGCGAAGCGTTCCAGAAACTCCAAGCCGGTGAAAAACCCGTTGTGATGCAGACCAAATCGTACGGCTGCTCGGTGAAGTACGCGGAATAGGGCCGGGCCTCGGGTTGTTTTAACCGGCCCGTAACGGGCGTTCCCATTCGTTGCGTTTGCACAGCGGCGGCGGTCTGTGACCGTCGCTATTGATTCCCGCCGGCGCTCAAAGCGTTTGGAGTTCCGCGTTTACGCGGTCCGGGTTGGAGTTCAGTCTCCATGGCCTTTCGGCTCTTTGTCCCCCGGCTTCACGGGACAAAAAGGAGTTGGGCGTCCAGGTCAGAAAACTGTCCAGATTTGACTGTCGCAGGTGTGAATGATAGATTTTTTCACATGAAATCTACGATGTCGATCAGCAAGTTGAACCAGAATGGCAGCGCCGCCGTGAGGATTGCCAGGAAGGAGGGGCAGTTGGCAATCACTGAACACGGCACCACGGTGGCTTTTATTCTGTCTGCGGAACGGGTGGATATGCTCTTGGAAACCTTGGAAGTATTGGGGGACGCTAAAGCCATGAAGGCAATCCGGGATTACGAGGCGGGCAAGATAAAAATGGAAGACGTGGGGTGCCTGGATGACTAAAGTTCGAACCGCTCAACAGGTAAAGTCCTTTGTCAGAGCACTGGCTCCCGAACCCCGGCAGGCGCTCCGGGCCGGCATCAAAAGCTTGGCCAATGGGAAAGGTAATTTGAAACCATTGGTCGGCGATCTGACGGGCTGGCAGCGTCTCCGGGTGAAAGATTACCGGGTATTGTTCAAAGAGTTTTGGGAGAATGGCGAGCGGACGGTGGATTGTGTTTATGCCGACCGCCGATCCGTGGTCTATGAATTGTTCAAGGAACTTCTTAAAAACCAGCTTTTACGGGATTAACGCCTTTCGGCGTTTTACTCACTCATTCGCGCATTCTGCGAGTCGGGCGCGCCGCTGGCGCATGTGGTCGAAGAATTCTTCCGCCATAATGTAGCCCACGCAATCCGGCTCGCCGCAGCGACACGGATGTTCCTTGTAATCTTCGAGATCGTAGCTGTAGTTGAACGTCAGTTCCTGGCCGGCCGCAATTTCGCGCGTCGCCGTAATCCAGAGGCGTCCCTCGTCCAGTTCAGCGTCGCAATTCGGCGCGCAACTGTGATTGAGGAACCGCGCCGGGTTCCAGTCCACGTTGCCGTCGAGGTCGAATTCGTCGTCGAGCGCGAAAATGTATTCGTTGTTCAACTCGCAACGCCGGAGCGATTCGGCCTTGGTGATTTTTTCGCCGACGTATTCGATGACGCGCGTGCCGGCGGGAATGGCGGTTCGCGCAAAGCCGCCGGTGCCGTGAATGGCGGATGGGCGAAGGCAAATCAGCGCTGTCTCCGCCGCGGGGCGTTCATTCGGCGCGCTCGAATTATTTTGAAAAGCCTGCATGGCGTTCGCCCAAATTGTGTCAAAGTTTTGGAATGTCAAATCCGTAATCGCGGCAGAACGCTTCCACCGGCGCGCGGATTTCCGTCCGCCGCCGCGTGAACGGGTCCACATACGCCAGGCGGACGGCGCGCCTGTGCTGTGCTCGCCCCCAAGCCGCGGTGGCCTGCGTATACGGGGCAAAACCTTTGGCAGCGTGAAGCTTGCGGGTCGGCTGTGGCGCCAGACGGCGTGCGCCGACGGGTTAGCCGCACCCGATATTCGTGTTGCGCTTGCCAAACGGCCCGATTTCGGTTTTGCTATGCCTATCTATGGCGTTACGCACGCACCTGAGTTTGTTGTTGCTCGCGACATTGCCGGGTTTGGCTTTCGCCAAACTGGAATCGGTCCAAGTCACCCTCAACTACGTGGCCAAGAAAGCGGAGGAACGCGCCCACAAGCCGTTCCGGTCGCCGCGGGCCGATTTGCCCGCCGTGTTGCGGCAGGAGAACCTGGATTACGACAAGTATCGCGAAATCGAGTTCCGCCACGAGAAGGCGCTGTGGGCCGAGGAGGAGTTGCCGTTCCGGGTCGAGTTTTTCCATCCGGGCTACCTCTACCAGGAACCGGTGCATGTCAATGAATTCACGCTCACGCACGTGCAGTCCATCCGCTTCGTGCAGGATTTTTTCAATTACCGGGCGCTGCACATTCAAAATCAAATCCCGGCCGACACCGGTTACGCCGGTTTTCGCGTGTTGTCGCCGCTGAACAAGCCGGACAAGTGGGATGAACTCGGCTCGTTCATGGGCGCGAGCTACTTCCGCCTGCTGGGCAAGGATCAGCGCTATGGCCAGTCGGCGCGCGGGCTGGCGCTGGACTGCGGCGAACCGGATCGCCCGGAGGAATTTCCCATCTTTACCGACTGGTGGCTGGGCAAACCGAGCCGGGGGGACAATCAACTGCGCCTTTACGCGATTCTGGACAGTGTGAGTTGCGTGGGCGCGTATGAATTCCTCATTCAACCGGGCGAGACGACCACGGTGGACGTTGGGGCGGTGCTGTATTTTCGAGAGACGAACACCGTGTCTGCGGTGGACGCGCAGCGCAAACCCATTGCGACCATCGGCATGGCGCCGCTGACGAGCATGTTCTGGTTCGGCAAGAATTCGGAGCGCAAATTTGACGATTACCGGCCCGAAGTGCATGACACCGACGGCCTGCTCATGCAAATGGAAAACGGCGACTGGCTGTGGCGTCCGCTCAACAACGCATCGGTCATGCATCATCAAAAATTTGCAACCAAGAACATCCGCGGCTACGGCCTGCTCCAGCGCGAGCGTGATTTTGCCTGTTACCAGGATATTTTCCATTACTACCACTGCGCGCCGAGCGTATGGGTCCAGCCGCGCAGCAACTGGGGGGAAGGCGACGTGCATCTGGTCGAGCTGAGCGCGCAATACGAAGGATTTGACAACATCGTCGCGTTCTGGGACCCGAAGATCAAACCCAAACCGCTGGAGGCTTATCGTTTCGACTATTCGCTGTCCTGGACCCGCGAGCGCGACCTGCGGCTCTCGCAAAACCGCGTCATCGCCACGCGCGTCGGCGTTGATCCGCGCGACCCGGGCAAACGGCAAATCGTGATTGATTTTGACGGGCCGCGGCTGGTGGTGATTCCGGAAAACGAGCCGCCGCAGGCCATCGCCAATTGCAGCGAAAACGCGACGATCACGGAAAACCAGGTGTTTGCCAACCCCATCAACCATTCGTGGCGGGTCATTCTCAAAATCCTGCCCAAGCCGCAAAACAAAGACCCGGTGGACCTTCGCTGCACGCTGAAAGTGGGCGACGAGGCGGTCAGCGAAACATGGACGTATCTTTGGAGTCCGCCATGAGCGCTCCCGCGGTTTTGGCGGACGCGCCGGGCCAGTTGGGTGGGCGTCCGATGGAGGAATGGAACGCCGCCTATGTTCAGGTGGAGAGTTATATTCACGCCTTGCGCATCCGCAACCGGGTGCTGCTGGGCCAGCTTGTCATGCAGGTGCTGGAGCGCGCCATGAAACGCGCGCCCAACGAGCCGGATCGTCCGGCGATCGAACTGGCGGAGGAGGAACTCGACCTGCTTTTGACGGAGTGGTTTGCCACGGTGCTGGAGCGCATACCGACGGGTGTTGAGCAAATGCTGTCCGCGCGCGGCCGCCTGGCGTTGCTGCTTTCCGACATGCCGGGCAAGTGGCAGGACCAATTTCTGCGGCCCGGCCCGTGGCCGGAAGAGTTCGTCACGGCGATGCAGGAGAGCTACCTGCGCGCCGGCCCGGACTTCCAGCTTTCCAAAATGGCCCCGCGTCCGTTGGATCTCGGGCCGATCACCACGCTTACCCGCTTTGGCCGGCTGCCGTACACGAAAATGGTGTTCATCTGGCTCGTGTTCGCGCTTTTACTAATCAAGATTTTCCTCTTTACTCATCGTTAAACCATGCCTGCCGCCGCCCCGCCAACCGCATCCTCCCCGGAACCGCCGCCCCGGCTGGTGGTCCGGCCGATGTCCGGAATGTTCCGCGCGCTGCGCGTGTTCATATTCTACTCATCGGCGGTGCTGCTAACGGGCTTGGTTTCGATGTTGTTCGCCGATTTGCTCTGGCGCACGGGCTGGTCGGCGTCGCGGACGTTCCTGCTTGTTTTGTTCATTATTTTGTTTTTCCTCGCAGCGATCGGCTGCATGCATGGCGTGTATGGGCTGGTTTTGCGGATTTTCGGCGACCGCCGCCGCATCACACGGCTGGCGGATTACCGCGGCCAAAGCATCGCTGGCACGAGCACCGCCCTGGTTTTTCCGATCTACAACGAAGACGTGGTGCGCGTGTATGAAGGATTGCGGGCGACGTATGAATCGCTCGAAAAAACCGGCCAGCTTGAGCGGTTCGATTTCTTCATCCTGAGCGACTCAACCAACCCGGACAAGTGGATTGAAGAGGAGCGGCGCTGGTTCGATTTGATCCGCGAACTGGACGCGCTCGGGCGCATTTACTACCGCCGCCGGGTCAGCAACGAAGGCAAGAAGAGCGCCAACATCCGGGATTTCCTGAACGCGTGGGGCCGACGCTACCGCTATTTTATCGTGTTCGATGCGGACAGCGTGATGCGGGGCGGGACGATTGTGGACCTAGTCAAATTAATGGAAGCGCAGCCGGGCGTGGGGCTGATTCAAACCGTGCCGGCGCTGGTGAACGCGGAGTCGCTGTTTGGCCGCATCCAGCAGTTTGCCAACCGGCTCTACGCCCCAGTGTTTATTGCCGGGTTGAATTTCTGGTCGCAGAGCTTTGGCAATTACTGGGGGCACAATGCCATCATCCGCACCGAACCGTTCATGCAGTATTGTGATTTGCCGCAACTGCCGGGACGCAAACCGTTCGGCGGCCAGATTCTGAGCCACGATTTTGTCGAGGCCGCCTTGATGCTTCGGGAGCATTGGGAGGTCTGGTTCGCCTACGATCTGGAAGGCAGTTACGAGGAAGCGCCGCAGGAACTGATCGAAAGCGCGCAACGCGACCACCGCTGGTGCCAGGGCAATTTGCAGCACAGCCTGGTGCTGTTCGCCAAAGGGCTTCGCGGCGTGAGCCGAATTCATTTGCTGCTGGGGATTTTTGGATATTTGGCCGGCCCGCTGTGGCTGCTGTTTTTAATCACGTTCCACTGGATGCGGTGGTTTCACAAATCCACGGGCTTGTCGGACATCACCGTGCCGGGCTTCACCCCCTTCAATACCCTGAATGGCACCCAGCACGCATTCCTGGTGTTCGTCATTTGCATGGCGGTGTTGCTGCTGCCCAAGGTGCTTTCACTGGTGGACCTGGCTTTTGATCCGGCGCGGCGGCGGGCGTTTGGCGGGCTGGCGAACGCGGCGGCCAGCACCCTGGCGGAAACCGTGTTCTCCACATTGCATGCGCCGTTGCTGATGCTCTGGCACACGCGTTTCGTCATTACCCTCCTGCTCGGCAAGGGCGTGAACTGGGGAACCCAAAAGCGCACTGCGGGCGGCACGGCATGGTTTTTGGCTGTGCGACGGCATTGGGGACACACGGCCATCGGAATCGTATGGGGCGCGTTGGTGTGGCGGATGGATCGGACGACGTTCTGGTGGTTTTTGCCGGTGTTCTCGGGCATGGTGCTGTCCATCCCATTCAGTGTTTTCACCAGCCGCGCCGCCTGGGGAAGGCGGGTGCGTCAGTCCGGCCTGTTCCTGACGCCCGAGGAAACGGCCCCGCCGGCGGAACTGGCATCATTGCGCACGCGCATGGCGGCGCAGGAAACGGCAGGCGAAACCACCCTGCGTCCTCCGGATTCCGGCCTGGCCGAAGCGGTGTTGGACCCTTATGTCAACGCCATCCACGTCTCGCTCTTGCGCGAATTACGGCTCAACCCGATCTTCGCCGAGGCGTTGGCGAGGATGGGTGTCCGATCCGAGAAAGTCCGCGGGTTGGGCGAAAAACTTCTGGCAGCCGGGCCGGATTCGCTTAACCAGCAGGAAAAGCTTTTGTTGCTGAACGACGCGGAAGCGATGTCGTGGATCCATCGCCGGGCCTGGCTCCAACCCAGCACGAAGATCGCCCCTTGGTGGCTGGAAGCGATTCGCCGCTACGGTCGCTGATTGCACCGGCCAATCCGGGCCAGCCCGCCAACACGCTACTTCCCCCAAAAATATTCGCGCGACATGCCTGGAAAAGTGCTTTTCACAATTGCAAGTCGTTGGTGGTGATTAGAATAGGTTGACAAATAAATCATTGCGGATTTTTTTGAACAAATCCGAGTCCTGTGTTATCTGATAAAGTGTGATGAAGTGGATTTCGCTGTTCGTTTAGGGTTGGCATAGAGGTTTTGCTCGTAATGCGGTTCGGACAGCGACCCCAAGTTGGCCGCATTACCCTTCTGAGCGCCTGGGTGAGGGCGTTTAAACCTCGTCACTAGCGAGGGCCGGACGCAAGTCCGGCCCTCTTTTTTTAAGGAAATCAGGATTGCCGGGGCGGTGCAAAACTGCTAGTCTGAAACTGCATGAGACACCAGCTCGATTTTGAAAAGCCAATTCTCGAACTGCAGAACAAGCTGGCCGAACTGAAGAAACATCCTGAAGCCCATTCGTTGGGGGTCAGTATCGAGGAGGAAATCCGCCAAATCGAGAATAAGCTCGAAGAAACCCGGAAACAGACTTATTCCAAGCTCACCGCCTGGCAGCGCGTGCAATTGGCGCGGCATCCCAAACGCCCGTTCACGCTGGATTACATCAAACTCGCGTTCGCCGATTTTCAGGAATTGCACGGCGACCGCCTTTTCGCCGAAGACCACGCGATGGTCGGCGGCTTTGCGAAGCTCGGCGAGCACCGCGTCATGGTCATCGGCACGCAAAAAGGACGCGACACCAAGGAAAATATTTTTCGCAATTTCGGTTCCGCGCATCCCGAAGGCTATCGCAAAGCGCTGCGCTTGATGCGGCTGGCGAATAAATTTTCGCTGCCCATCATCACTTTGATTGACATTTCCGGCGCGTATCCGGGCATTGGCTCGGAGGAACGGCACGTTGCCGAAGCCATCGCTGTCAATTTGCGCGAAATGACCTTGCTCGAAGTTCCCATCATCGCCACAGTCACCGGCGAAGGCGGTTCGGGCGGCGCGCTGGGCATCGGTGTGGCTGACCGCGTTTTGATGTTGGAAAACGCCTATTATTCCGTCATCCCCCCGGAAGGTTGCGCGGCGATTCTGTGGAGAGACCGCGCCGCCACCGCCAAAGCCGCCGACGCGCTTAAAATCACCGCGAAGGATTTGCTCGGATTCAAAATCATAGACGAAATCATTCCCGAACCACTCGGCGGCGCGCATACGGATCCCAACCAGGCGGCGCAGAGCTTGAAGCAGCACTTGCTCAAGCACCTGACTGAATTGCTGGCCATGCCCACCGACGAACGGCTGAAAAAGCGCTACGAAAAATACCGGGCCATCGGCCATTTCATGGAAAAACAGACCGTTCCCGTCCAACCGCCCGAGGCAACTGCGAAGGCCGGGGCTTCAAGTTGACCGCTTCCACAGCCTGGAAGCGGAGGTCGCTTCCGTGCGACAACCAGCGCGCAAACCGCAAATCACAAACCGCAAACTGCGCATGCTCTACCCGCTGAACTTTCATCCGATTTTCAAGGAACGCGTTTGGGGCGGACGGAATCTCGAACAGTTCCACCCCCAGGCGCTGCCGCCCGGCGTCCCCATCGGCGAATCGTGGGAAATCAGCGACCGCCCGGGTGACGTGAGCGTCATCGCCAACGGCCCGCTGGCCGGCAAAGACCTGCGCTGGCTCATGGAAAATCACCGGACCGAATTGCTCGGCCCGGCCAGGGCGCAGAATGGCCGGTTCCCGCTCCTGATCAAAATCCTCGATGCGCGGGAAAAGTTGTCGCTCCAGGTGCATCCGCCCGCGCGCCAGGCCGCGGAACTCGGCGGCGAACCAAAAACCGAGATGTGGTACATCGCCGAAGCCGCGCCGGCGGCGGAACTGTTCGCCGGCTTGAAGCGCGGCGTGACACGGGCGGAGTTCGAGCGGAAAGTCCGCGACGGCACGGTGGCCGGCTGCTTTCATCGCGTTCCGGTGCGGGCGGGCGACGCCATGTTTCTGCCGAGCGGCCG
>Ga0182027_10011444_pt1 | contig 12535 bp, 9 predicted proteins | sample 712E1DmetaG_FD_121300 | JGI IMG/M metagenome (GOLD analysis project Ga0182027, IMG submission 121300) | Permafrost microbial communities from Stordalen Mire, Sweden - 712E1D metaG (Illumina Assembly) | ecosystem: Environmental > Terrestrial > Soil > Wetlands > Permafrost | place: Sweden...
CGCGAAGCTCGCGTGACCTGCTGATGAAGGGGGTCCTGCCAGGCCTTGGCGGACTGATCCTCTTCGCTGCAGGGGCTTGGAGCTTGGAGCAGGACTGGTTCTTCTCGAGCAATCAGAGCTACACCTCCTTGCAGTTGCCGTTCACCCCGCACTGGGACATCGGCGGGGTGTTCATGGTCTTCCTCATCAGCGCGCTCATCGGTCTTGTCTGCGCCGTGGTGTGGCGGTTCGCAGGGACGGCCTTCTTCAAGGGCGAGACGCTCAACCGCTCGACACCGACGCTCGTGCCCGAGGGTGCTGCGCTGCCGCTTGCGCCAGCGAGCGCAGAAGCTCGGGGAGAGCGCGAAACGGACGGATCTGGCGACAGCTCCGTCTGAGCGCTTGGCGCAGCGGCGCTGAGACAAGAACTTTCTGGGCGCACATCCGCACGGCCGCGTGCTTGCGCTCGTGTGCCCAGTAGCTGAAGGGCTCGGCTGAGACGGACTCAAGGCCCTGCACCGGACCCGAACGGCCCAGACGGTCGCGCCACCGCCCGGGGTACCCATTCACAGCCTCGGCCATAGGCGCGCAGCACTGACATGTGACACATACCGGCCCCAGCCGCTCGCTACTGTCATCGCGTAGTCCCGGTGAACGGCCTTCAAGCGATGAGACAGAGGTGAACCTTGCGGCGTATCTCCCTTTCGATGTTCGGCGGCACCATCGCCGTCGCGCTGTTGCTTCCAACACTTGGAGCTGCGGCAGCTCGCGGTCCGGTTCCGGCCGCCTCGAGCCCGGCCCCAGCCGCCAAGACCATCCCCAGGGTGCTCCCCTGCCTCGGTCTCCCGGAAGTGAGACCGGCGAACTACCTCATGAGCTGTGCAGACGCCAATGCCTCTTGGAAGAAGGTCAAGTGGGCGAGCTGGGGAGCCAATACCGCCCTCGGCACGGGCGATCTCTACCAGAACGACTGCCAGCCGAACTGCGTCTCGGGCCACTTCCGCACGTACCTCGCGAAAGTGGTCCTGTCGGACGTGACCCAGACCAAGAAGTACGGTCCGCTCTACTCCAAAGCCACCTTCTCCTACACCGTGAAGGAGAAGCACCTGAGCGAGACGTTCGGGCTCGCGACCTGAGGCCGCGAAGTCTGGGTCACGCCGTGGGGCGGAACACGTCTCCGCCGACCAGCACGGCCCATGCGGTGGGACCTTCGGCCCTGGGCGGACGACGCCGCCAGAAGTACGGTGCATCCTGAGGTGGGCCATGCCGATGGTCGTCCCCGCGGCGCAGTGGCAGCGCCACCCGGACGATCGCCAAGCACTCACAGCGAGACTCGGGGCGGTCGGACGCCGACTGGCTCTTCACCAGCGGCTCGCTGGACGCCAGGACCATCGACGGCCAAGGGCACGATTGCGGAAAGGAGAGCAGCGCCATGGAGGAGAACCTGGAGAAGTACCGCCCGTTGTTCATCGGTGGGGAATGGGTGGAACCCGCCCAAGGCGAGACGGACGACGACATCAACCCGGCCACCGGGAAGACCATCGCCAAGGTTGCCGTCGCCGGCAAGCAGGACATCGAGCGTGCGGTGAACGCGGCGCAGAAGGCCTACGACGAGGTCTGGTTCGACACACCGCCCAAAGAGCGCAGCACGATGCTCCTCAAGCTGGCCGACGCCATCGACGCCGATGCAGCCGAGCTCGCCCGGCTCGAGTCCATCGATGTCGGCAAGCCGATTACGGTCTCCAAGGCGGACATCCCGTTCGTATCCGACAGCCTGCGCTTTTTTGCCGGCGCCGCCCGCTGCCAGGAAGGCAAGTCCACCGGAGAGTACGAGAGGGGCTTCACCAGCATGATCCGTCGGGAGCCCTTGGGCGTCACCGTCGGTATTTGCCCCTGGAACTACCCGCTGATGATGGCCATCTGGAAGCTCGGCCCTGCCTTGGCGGCCGGCAATACCTCGATCATCAAGCCGGCGCAGATCACTCCTCTTACCACGCTTCGTGTGGCCGACTTGGCTGCGGACATCTTTCCCGCAGGAGTCTTCAACGTCGTGACCGGTAGGGGCGCGGTCATCGGCGACGCTCTTACGCGTCACCCGGCGGTCCGCCTCGTGTCAGTCACCGGCGACACGGCGACCGGCAAGATCATCGCCGCTGCCTGTGCAGAAACGGTCAAGCGTGCCCACCTCGAGCTCGGCGGCAAGGCGCCGGTGGTGGTCTTCGACGACGCCGACGTGGAGGCCCTGGTCGAGACCCTGAAGTTCGCCGGCTACGCCAACACCGGCCAGGACTGCACCGCGTCGTGCCGCGTGGTCGCCGGTCCAAAGATCTACGACGACCTGCTCTCCGGGCTGGTGCCAGCTGTTGAGTCGATCAAAGTCGGCGACATCGCCGACGCCGAGGTCGAGGTTGGACCGCTGGTCTCCGCCCGTCAGCGCGAAAGCGTGAAGGGCTTCGTCGAGCGGGCGCAGGACGCCGGGGCCAAGGTCCTCACGGGTGGCGAGGAGATCTCAGGACCCGGGTTCTTCTACAAGCCGACCGTCGTCACCGACGTCGACCAGAAGGCCGAGATCGTGCAACGAGAAGTCTTCGGGCCGGTGGTCACCGTGCAGCGATTCTCCGACGAGGATCAGGCTGTGGCCTGGGCCAACGACGTCGACTACGGGTTGGCGTCCTCGGTGTGGACACGCGACATCTCTCGCGCGATGCGTGTCGCCCGCCGGCTGCAGTACGGCGCTGTTTGGATCAACACCCACTTCTGGCTCACCCCGGAGATGCCGCACGGCGGCTACAAGCAGAGCGGTTACGGCAAGGACATGTCCATGTACTCCCTCGAGGACTACACCCAGATCAAGCACGTGATGACGCCGCTGGCGTAGCCGATGACCTGCCCTCACGGCGGGCTCCCCTCTCGATGTGGGCGGGGAGTCGGCGCTCGAGGCAGGAACACAGCCGGAGAACCGATCGTCCTCCATCACCTCCACCGAGCTCCGCGAGACCGGCCCTGCTCTGTGGAGCCTTGTTTCTGCGTCCCTAGCCTTCGGTATGCCCGGCACGCGCGACATGCTCCGTTGGCCCTTTGGACTGGAGGAGACAAGGATGAGGAGCAGTCCGATGACCGAACGCGAATTCGAACTGAGCAGGAGGGACCTGCTCCGCTACGCCGCACAAGGCGCGGCTCTCCTCGGCACGGGAGGCCTGCTGGCCGCGTGCAGCGCCAGCACCACGAGCCCAAGCACCACGACCACGACGACACCGAGCCTCACGCTCGGCGGGACGCTACAAGCCGGCTTGAGCGGCGGCAGTAGGAGAGACACGCTCGACCCGCAGAACTGGGTGAACCTCGTCGACGGCGCCCGGGTGTACTCCCTGTTCAACCCCTTGGTGGACTTCGACCTCGATGCCCACCCCGTGCTGAGCCTGGCCGACGAGCTCACGCCGGCCAGGCACGCCATGAAGTGGACGATCCGGGTGAAGCCGGACGTCGAGTTCCACAACGGCAAGACGCTCAGCGCCGATGACGTGCTGTTCAGCTTCCAACGGATCGTGAACCCCAAGCGCCCGGCGCTCGGTGCGATATCGCTGAAGGCCCTCGACATCGCCAACGCGAAGAAGATCGACAAGCTCACGATCGAGATCCCGTGCTTCACCCCGTTCTCTCCGCTGAAGGACATTCTTTGCGCGTACCACTTCTTCGTCGTGCCGGTGGGCTTCAACTTGAACAAGCCGATCGGCACCGGGCCCTTCAAGTACGAGTCGTTCACCGCCGGCCGGCAGAGCACCTTCGTGAAGAACGAGAACTACTGGGAGAGCGGCCTGCCCTACATCGACAAGCTCGTGATCAGCGACTTTCCCGATGAGGTCAGCCAGGTCAACGCGCTGGGCAGCGGCACGCTCGACGTCATCGACCTGCTTTCCTCCTACTCGATCGCCCCGGTCCGCTCGGGCGGCAACAACGTGATCATCACCAAGGGCGGCGGCTACACGCCCTTCACGATGCGTGTCGACCAGCCGCCGTTCGACGACGTTCGCGTCCGCCAGGCCTTCCGCCTGATCTGTGACCGCGACGCCATGCTGAGGACCGTCTTCAGTGGTTACGGCAAGATCGGCAACGACGTGTTCGGTCTGTGGGACGCCGTGTACGACACGAAGCTGCCCCAGCGCGTCCAGGACATCGAGCAGGCCAAGAGCCTCCTGGCCAAGGCGGGGCACTCCCACCTGGCTGTCACCCTGGTGACGAGCGCCATCGGGTCGGGAACCGTGCAAGTGGCCCAGGTCCTCAAACAGCAGGCTGCGGCAGCCGGCGTGACGGTGAACCTGAAGGAGGTCACAAGTTCGGAGTTCTTCGGCCCGAACTACCTGAGCTGGACGTTCGCCCAGGACTACTGGAACTACTACCCCTACTTCTCGAACGTCTTGCAGGGCACTCTCGCCGGAGCCCCGTTCAACGAGTGCCACACGAACAATGCGGCCTACAAGAGCCTGTACAAGCAGGCGGTGGCCACACTCGACGGGCACAAGCGGGCGGAGATCGCCCACGAGATGCAGCAGATGGAGTACTCGGGCACAGCGAGCGGCTACATCATCCCCTACTTCAACCCCGTCATCGACGGCTACGGGTCGCGTGTTTACGGCGTCGTCTCGAGCAAGACCGGCCTTCCTCTTGGAGCTTACGGCTTCAAGAGCATGTGGCTCGCATAACCTTCAAGACGAACGGTCGCGAGAAACGGATGATCGCTCGTGCCGGCACACGGCGTCGGGCCTATGTGCGAGCTCACCCCATCGCGTCCCTCGTCGCCGGACGAACCGGCCAGGGGATCATCACGCTGCTTCTGGTCTCCCTGGTCGTGTTCGCCGCGACGCAGCTGCTGCCAGGCAACGCAGCGCGCGCAATACTCGGCTTCTCTGCCACGCCACAACGTATTCATGCCCTCGAGCTGGAGCTGGGGCTCTATCGCGGCTGGTGGTCCCAGTACTGGGGATGGCTGTCGGGACTGCCAGTCGGCCGGCTCGGCACGAGCCTCGCCAACAGCGAGCCGGTGTGGCGGCTCGTCGAGCCGCGGCTGTTGAACTCGGCGGTGCTCGTGGTCGTGAGCGGGCTCACCGGGTGTGTGCTCGGGATCGCGCTCGGAGCGGTCGCGGCCCTGCGCCACGGAAGCCTCCTGGACAACTCGATGACCGTCGGAGCCCTTGCCGTGCTCGCCGTGCCCGAGTTCGTCGTCGCGATCGGCGTTGTCATCTTGTTCTCGACTGTCGTCTTCCACCTGTTTCCAGGTGTGTCGCTGCTCACCCCCGGGGAGAACATTCTCCAGGCGCCACGCCTGCTCGTGTTGCCGGCACTCAGCCTGGTGATCGTGACGATCCCTTACGTCTACCGCATGACCCGGGCCGCCACGCTGGAAGCGCTCGAGTCGCCCTACGTCGAAATGGCGCGCTTGAAGGGAGTGCCGCGGTGGCGCGTGCTCGTGCAGCACGCTCTCCCCAACGCGTTGCCGCCCACGATCCAGGTGGTCGGCCTGACGTTCCTGCGGCTCGCCGGCGGGATAGTGCTTGTCGAAGAGGTGTTCGACTTCCCCGGGATCGGCCAGGGCCTCGTCAACGCAGTTACAGACCGCGACATCCCCGTCATCCAGTTCATCGTGATTGCGCTGGCCGCGTTCTACGTCGTCGTCAACATCACCACTGACGTGCTCGCGTTGTTGTGCTCGCCGCGCCGGAGGATACCGGCGTGACCGCGGCAACGCCGTCGAAACAGCTCCGTCGCCATGAGTGGCTGACACTGCTGCAGCGGGCGGCAGTGAGCCGTCGTGGAACCGTCGGGCTGTCGCTTGCCGGCTTCGTCGTGCTCGTGGCCGTCGTCGGGGCCATCTGGACGCCGGACTCGCCCACGGCCTTCCTCTACGAGCCACTTCAGAAGCCTTCCGTCCAAGTCCTCTTGGGTGGGGACTATCTCGGTCGCGACGTCTTGTCACGCGTGCTCGCGGGTGGCTGGGTTCTGCTCGTGATGGCGGTGGCGGCAACGGTGATCGGCGTCAGCCTCGGTGCATTCCAAGGAATCGAGGCCGCCTATCTGGGTGGGCGGACCGACACCATGATCATGCGCGGGATGGACGTCTTCCTCGCCTTCCCGGCGATTGTCCTAGCCCTGCTCATCGTCGGGACCGTCGGTCCCAAGCTCTGGCTCATCGTGCTCGCCGTCGGTCTCGGACACGTGCCCCAAGTGGCCCGCGTCATGCGTGCGGCCGCGCTCGACATCGCCGAGCGCGACTACGTAAAGGCCGTGGAACTGCAAGGAGTCAAGCCGACCCGCATCATCACAGGGGAGATCCTGCCGAACCTCGTCAGCCCGCTCATGGTCGAGCTCGGGCTGCGGCTCACCTACTCGATCGTCGTCATCGCCGGCCTCTCCTTCCTTGGCTTCGGGCAGCAGCCGCCCGCTCCGAGCTGGGGAAACATGATCAGTGAGAACCGGATCGGCCTGCAGACGAACCCTTGGGCCGTCGTGGTGCCCGCAGCTCTCATTGCCCTGCTAGCGATCGGCACAAACCTGTTCGCCGACGCCGTCGCCCGGGCGGCCATCGGTGCGGATCGCGAGGTCGAACAGGCCTTCGTTCGCACCGAAGCCGCGAAGGCCTCCCAGTGAGGCTCCCATGACCGCTCCGATCAGGCTTCAGGTCCAAGGTCTCCAGGTGTGCCTGGCGGGCACGAAGACCGATGTGGTCTCGGAGGTCGACTTCGAGGTGGCACCCGGTGAAGTGCTCGGCCTCGTTGGCGAATCCGGTTCCGGAAAGACGACTGTCGCCCTCGCTCTGCTCGGCTACGCGAGGCGCGGCTTGCGCATCACGGGGGGACAGGTTCTCGTCGACGGCCAGGAGATCCTGGGAATCCCCGAGCGTGAGCTTCCAGCACTGCGCGGCCGGCAGGTCGCATATGTCCCGCAGGAACCTGCCGCAGCACTCAATCCGGTCCGGCGTGTCGGGAAGCAGGTCGCCGAGGTCCTGCGCGTCCACGAGGGGCGCGGCTCGCAAGACGGTGACGTGGCGGGGCGCGTCCGCGAGGTGCTCTCAGCCGTCGACCTCCCGACAGATCCCGCCTTCCTCCGCCGGTTCCCGCACCAGCTCTCCGGCGGGCAGCAGCAGCGGATTGTCATTGCCATGGCGTTCGCCTGCCGACCAGGAGTGATCGTGTTCGACGAGCCGACAACCGGCCTCGATGTCACCACCCAACGGCATTTCCTGGAATTGATCGCCGAGCTGTGTGCTACGAGTGGGGTCGCTGCTGTCTACGTGTCGCACGACCTCGCCGTCGTCGGGCAAGTAGCAAAGACAGTGGCAGTTATGTACGCGGGGCGCATCGTCGAGCTGGGACCCACTGCCGCGGTGTTCGAGACGCCGAGGCACCCCTACACGCGGCTGCTGATGCGGGCCGTGCCGTCGCTCGACAAGGCGGAGGTCATGGAGGGGATCGAAGGGCTGCCTCCAAGACCGGCCAGCCGACCAGCCGGGTGTTCTTTCGCAGCGCGGTGCCCCGATGTCGGACCGGAATGCCTCTCCCATCCGCCGGCCACGGTGGACATATCCGAATCGCACCGGGTGCGCTGCGTACGGGTTCGCCGGGACGTGCACGGCGCCGGCGGCCGCCCGGCCGTTCAGCTCCTGAACGCGACCGAGGCCCGTGCGGCCGTGCTCGAGGTGAAGGGCCTGCGAGCGTCATTCGGTTCCAACGAGGTGCTCCACGACATCGGCTTCACGCTGCCTGAGGACACCTGTGTCGCCGTCGTGGGCGAGTCCGGGTCGGGCAAGACGACACTCGCCCGTTGCATCATCGGCATGCACACGAATTGGCTGGGAAGCATCCGCTACGAGGGCGACGAGCTCCCCCACGGCGCGCGGCAACGTGGCAAGGACGTGCTCAAGCGGATCCAGTACGTCTTCCAAGATCCCTACACCGCGCTGAACCCACGCAAGACCGTCGGCCAGCTCGTCGCCCAGCCCATCGGCCACTTCTACGCGCTATCGCGTGCCGAAGTGGACGCCCGGGTCGTGAAGGTGCTCGAGAACGTGTCCCTCTCGGCAGATTTCCTGAACCGCTACCCCGATCAGCTCTCTGGTGGGGAACGCCAGCGCGCGGCGATCGCCCGAGCTTTGGCCGCCGAGCCGGACCTGTTGGTGTGCGACGAGGTGTCGTCGGCCCTCGATGTCTCCGTGCAGGCGACGATCATCGAGTTGTTGCGTCGTTTACAGGCCGAGCATCGGCTGGCGATGCTTTTCATCACCCACAACCTGGCGCTCGTGCGCGGGATTGCCCAGTCGGTGATCGTGCTGTCACAGGGCCAAGTCGTAGAGGAGGGGCCCGTCGAGGAGGTGTTCGAGCGTCCGCGGGACCCTTACACGATCCGTCTCATGTCGGACGCGCCGAGGCTGTCCGCTGCGGCCACCGGAAGCGGTCAGACGCCGACTGCACCGGCCGGGCGGGCTGAGGAGGGATGAGGAAGGTGTCATGGATCGCATAGACCGGCTGTCGGTGAGCGAGGTGACGACCCTGCACTCACCCTTCAACTCCGACGTGGCGACTTACGCCGCCGCCGGACTCGGCGGCATCGGGGTGTGGGAGTCCAAGCTCGCCGGCCGCGATCTCCACGAGGTCGCCGACGCGCTCGACGCGGCGGGGTTGCAAGTGACCAACCTGGTGCCGACCGGGAACTCGGTGTTCGCGAACGCCCTCGATCCGGAACCAGCGGACCCCGGCGAGCGCACGGACATCCTGCTCGCCAAGCTCCCGGCGCTGGCGGTGCTGCACCCGGAAACGGTCGTGGTCGTCACCGGCAACGTTCCCGGGCACGACTCAGCCGAATTGCGGCGGCGCTGTGTGACCGAGCTGCGCCGCGTCGCAGACAGAGCAGGCGAGCTCGGTCTGACGGTGGCGCTCGAGCCCATGCACCCGTCCGCCGGCGACGACTTCAGCTTCGTGACCAGCCTGGCCGCGACCGCCGATCTGGTCGCGGACATCGGACACCCGGCGGTCGGGATCCTCTTCGACATGTGGCACGCGGGTCAAGGTCCCGATGCCGTTGACGAGCTGCGCGCAGTTCTGGATCTCATCGTCGGAGTCCATGTGGCCGACGTGGTCGCGCCTGCACGTAGCTGGGCAGACAGGAAGTTCCCCGGGGAGGGCACGCTCCCGATCGAGGAGTTCGTCGGCGTCCTGGAGGCCGGCGGGTTCCGCGGGAGCTACGACGTCGAGATCTTCTCCGACGACGGCACCTTCGGCCGCCGTTTCCCCGACTCGCTCTGGGAGCTGCCCGACGAGGATTGCGTGGCGCGGGCCACCAGGCTCCTGCGGAAGTTGCTCGGCGGGATGTGCTCAGTTACGGGGACGCCGCCGGGGGGCGCTCGTCGCACAGAAGACCTACGCGAGGAAGGAAGGCACCATGTCTGAGAAGTTGGTCGGGATCGGCATCATCGGCTCCCAGTTCGAGGCGGACATCCACGCCGCTTCGATTGCCATTGGGCGCCTCGGGAAGGCGGTGGCCGTCGCCTCCCCGACACCGGGACACGCCGACGCACTAGCGCAGCGCTACGGGATCGAGCGCGGCTACACGGACTACACCGAGATGCTGAAGGACCCAGGCATCGAGATGGTCACCGTGGCCGCGCCCAACTATCTGCACTGCGAGATCGCGCTCAACGCAGCGGCGGCAGGCAAGCACGTGGTGATGGAGAAGCCGATGGCGATGACGGTCTCCGAGTGCGACCGCATGAACGAGGCAGCCGAACAGAACGGCGTCCATCTCTTCTACGCCGAGGAGCTGTACTTCACGCCGAAGTACTGCAAGGCGAAGGAGATGGCCGACCAGGGTGCATTCGGTGAGGTGTACCTCGTGAAGCAGTCCGAGATGCACTTCGGCCCGCACGCCGAATGGTTCTGGGACGTCGAGCGTTCCGGAGGCGGGGTGTTCATGGACATGGGCTGCCACGGAATGGCCTTTTGCTTCTGGTTCCTGGGAAGGCCTGCCCCCGTCGCCATCACGGCCCAGATGGGAACCTACGTACATGGCGACAAGACCACGGGAGAGGACCACTCGTTCGCCATTGTCGAGTTCGCCAACGGCACGATCGGTCATGTCGAAGACAGCTGGGCGCGCCGGGGCGGCATGGACGACCGCATCGAGATCTATGGCAACGACGGTGTCACCTACGGCAACCTCCACATGGGAAACGCCCTGCCGACGTACTCCGAGAGAGGCTACGGCTACGCCGTGGAGAAGGCACCGGGCACGCAGGGGTGGAGCTACCCGGTGTACGAGGAGCTGTGGAACTACGGCTTTCCTCAGGAGATGGAGCACTTCGCTCGCTGCGTGAGGGGTATGGAGGAACCTCAGGCGACCGGGCGCGACGGCCGGGTCGTGCAGGAGCTGCTGTATGCCGGGTACCAATCGGCAGGATCAGGCCGACGCGTCGAGCTGCCCTTCGACACCTCGGGCGTGGCCAAGCCCATCGACTTGTGGAGGTCGCCCCGGGCCGTGTGAGTGGCAAGCCGACGACATGGAGGACGATGTGGCGCAGGGCCGAATGGGCATGGGTGACCAGGAAGCGGGCTTGTGACAGGCGGAGCGAGGGACAAGAGCTGGTGGCCGGGCGCGGTCGTGTACCAGCTCTACGTGCGGTCCTGGCGGGACTCCGACGGTGACGGCTTCGGCGACCTTCCCGGAGTGATCGACAAGCTCGACTACCTCGCCTGGCTCGGCGTCGACGCCGTCTGGTTGTCCCCTGCCATGCCCTCACCGGACCACGACTGGGGCTACGACGTTTCTGACTACATGGGCGTCCACCCGCAGCTCGGGAGCCTGGCGGACCTGGACCGCCTGGTCACCGAGGCAGACCGCCGGCAGATGCGGGTGCTGCTCGACCTGGTGCCCAACCACACGAGCGACGAGCACCCTTGGTTCGTCGAGGCCCGCGGCTCCCGGGATGCGGTCCACCGCAACTGGTACGTCTGGGCCGAGCCAGGTCCGGACGGGGCGCCCCCGAACAACTGGCTCGACGCGAGCGGCGAGAGAGCGTGGTCCCTTGACGCGGCGACGGGGCAGTACTACCTGCACAACTTCCTCCCCTCCCAGCCCGACCTGAACTGGTGGGAGCCCGCGGTCCACGACGCCTTCGAGGAGATCATCGGGTTCTGGTTCGACCGCGGTGTAGCCGGGTTCCGCATCGACGTGGCACATGGCCTCTACAAAGACGCCGCGCTGCGCGACAACCCTCCCATGCCTGCGGGCCAGCTCATCGGCGGCAATGCCGGCCAGGAACAGCGCTACAGCGCCAACCGTCCCGAGACTCATGCAGTGTTCCGGAACTGGCGCCAGATCGCCGAGCAGTACGAGCCAGGAAGGCTTCTGCTCGGGGAGACCTGTGTCCCGGAGGTGGAGAGGCTTGCCCGCTACTACGGGCAGGACGACGAGCTGCAGTTGGCCTTCAACTTCCCGTTCATGGTCTCCGGCTTCACCGCGCCCGAGCTGTCGCAGGTCGTGCGCGAGACCCTCGGCCAGCTGCCCGCCGGGACCGTTCCGGTCTGGACGATGTCGAATCACGACAAGTCGCGTTTTACGACACGCTGGTGCTCCGGAGACGACGCCAAGGCGGCGCTCGCGCTCAGTGTCCTTCTCACACTGCCCGGCACGATCGTCATCTACTACGGCGACGAGATCGGGATGACTGATGTCGAGGTCCCCCTCGAGCTGCAGCGCGACGACATGTTCCTGGGCGGACGGGGGGGTCACCCGAGCCGGGACCGCGCCCGGACCCCCATGCAATGGGAGCCGAGCGCGACAGGCGGTTTCACCGCCGCCGCGACCACTCCGTGGCTTCCGCTCGGCGACGTCCTCAGTCACAACGTGGCCGACCAGCAGGAGGACCCACGTTCGCTGCTCTCCCTCTGTCGCCGGCTCATGGCGGTCCGCCGGCTGCACATAAAGGGCCGTGACGGCACATACGAGCAATTGGCCTCGGCGGAGCCTCAATGGGTCTACCGGATCGGCGATGTCGTGGTGGCGGCGAACTTCTCCAAGGAGGCCGCGGACGTGCCGGGTGTATCGGGTCAGCTTCTCACCTCGAGTCTTGGCATGCGACCGGCCGGCGAGCCCGTCGGAGGAAGCCTTCGTCTCGCAGGCTTCGAGGCTGTCGTCGTGCAACGCCGGCCGTAGCTCGCCACCGGGGAAGAGGGGCAGACCACGGGAAGCGCCCGCCTCGTACGGCACGAAAGGTTCGGTCAGGCGGTCTGTAGCCACCTCGTGCACATCAATCATGGACGGCTTCCGGCCCTCGAGGTGGCCCCGAGTCGGCAGGGACACCCTTGGACTTGCCTCGGCTGGCAGCACTACAATCCGGCTACTCGCGGATTAGGTGCACTGTGGGATGTGGCGATGGCTTGATCTTCCAGGCCGAGGCCGCGGGATCGGCGCCCAAACCCGTGTCGGACGTGATCACCACGACGGCATCGGGACCGGCGAAAGCGCTAGCAAAGGGGGCTTTATGCACCGAGACCGAGGTTTCAAGAGATCC
>Ga0182027_10011446_pt1 | contig 12534 bp, 8 predicted proteins | sample 712E1DmetaG_FD_121300 | JGI IMG/M metagenome (GOLD analysis project Ga0182027, IMG submission 121300) | Permafrost microbial communities from Stordalen Mire, Sweden - 712E1D metaG (Illumina Assembly) | ecosystem: Environmental > Terrestrial > Soil > Wetlands > Permafrost | place: Sweden...
CATTTTTATCCGAGTATTTTTCCACAAGCGGATGGTGAGCTATAATCCATACCTGTGAAAAATATATGGCTTGCCTTGTTTATAGGTATTTTCCTTACTGATTGCACACCTCCTGTTACAACACCCACGACATTTCCCCAACCCCCACTTTCAACATCTACAGCTCATCCTCTGTCCGAGGCGCTTTGGATCAGTCCGGCGGTTCCGGATGTGCTGCGTCAGGATGCGCAAAATTGGGGTCTGCCTCTTACGTCAGAACCGTCAAAGGCGTCTCATAGCCTGGATATTCATTCCGGAATCGATGGGAAGGGCAGCCTCTGGATCTACGCGCTGGTTGCTCCATTTCCCACAGTGACGGACGGAATAACTTCTGACCAACTTCATCAGGCCTGGAAAGGCTCCTCACCACAACCATTTGCCGGGAGGCCATTATGGATGGCGGATTCCACCCTGGCGGCGTTCACCGAGCTTTGGGGTCCTCCGACCGCTGGAGCTGTCCAAACAGTTCCAGCAAATCAATTGTTAGATAATGCCTGGAAGGACCTGCCCTCGTGGGCCATTGTTCCATTCGAGTCGCTTGATCCAAAGTGGAAAGTTTTAACGATTGACGGTCAATCACCGATTCGAAAGGATTTCAACACAGTTGGATACCCTCTTAAAGCTTTATTTACCCTACAATCCCAGGATCCTATATCCTCCGGGATAAATATGCCGGCGACCAACCGCGATCCATCCAACCTGACAACGGTGATCCTGACCGGCACAACTTCGCTGGTGCGCGAGATCGCCTATCAAATGGAAGTCAAGGGTATTGATTATCCAGCCACGGACATCGGCGACTGGCTCCGTCAGGCTGACATCCTTCATGTCAGCAACAAGACTTCGTTTGATCCTAATTGCCCGCCTCCGAACCCGGATAAGAACCGATTCTATTGCAGTGATCCGCGCTATCTTGGCCTGCTTATTGACGTTGGCGTGAAAGTGGTCGAGTTGACCGGCCCTCATATTTTGGATAACGGCACGGGTTCATTCTTATATACCCTGAACTTATATAAACAAAACAACATACAATATTACGGCGGCGGCGCAAATCTCGCAGAAGCACGCCGACCGCTTTTGATCCAGAATCATGGAAATAAAATTGCCTTTATCGGCTGTAACGCCGGCGAACCGCCTCAGCCTGTTGCAACGGACAATACACCCGGTGCGAATCCGTGCGACTACGCCCAGCTCGCCGTGCAGATTAGTCAGTTGCGTGCACAAGGTTATTTGCCGATCGTCACATTTCAATACAAGGAAGGTTATTCGCCGCAGGTAATGCCGTGGCAGTTGAACGATTTTCGAAAGGCCGCGGATGCCGGGGCGGTGATCGTCAGTGGAAGTCAGGCCCATGCGCCGCTCGAAATGGAATTTTATAAAGGCGCGTTCATTCACTATGGATTGGGCAATTTGTTCTTTGGACAGATGGGCAATCAACCACCCAACCCTGGAATGACGCCTCAAATCGCCCAACGCTATGAATTTATTGACCGCCACGTCATTTACGACGGCCGTTACATCAGCACGGAATTGTTGACGGCCATGCTGGAAGATTATGCGCGGCCGCGTCCGATGACCCCGGATGAGCGCGCCGCCTTCCTGTCTGCATACTTTGGTTATAGCGGCTGGCTTCCATTGATCCCAACTCCTGCACCGGAGCAGACGCCGACTTTATATCCGCTGCTGAATTTTAACTTACTCCCGACTCACAATCCGATGCCACTCGTCACGCCGACACCGTAAAATAAATATTGTCTTTGAGTAAAGTGAACCGGATGTCGACAAAATTCAAAATCATTGATATTGCAGAGACGATTTAATTGATCGTTCCAATTGCAAGGGGCGACTTTGCCGGATCTCTGCACCCATTCCTTATCCCCTTAACCAAACGCTTGGATCATTAATCGAAGTAAATATTCAAATCCGAGCAATCAAACCTATTCCCGCAATTTGGACATTCCACTTTGCAGTTCGTTTCGACCATTTTGAATCCGCAGCGGTCGCAGAGATAGACCTTCTTCTCTTTTTTCTGGGATCTTTCAAAGTCCTGTTTATCTTCCATCGATTTTATTTCTTCTCCCATCCTAACCTTCTTTCCAAACGACCGGCTTCAACAGGGACCGATCGAACTCATTTATTCCGGTTTCGCCCAATCGATTCACTGCATCCATGGCTATAACCAGGTCCTTCCGGAGTTGCCCTACATCCACGCCACGACAGGTTTCCGGCCAGTCATTCAACCACTTCATACTGCGCCCATAGACTTTGAGCGCGCCGGCATAATTTCCACGCGTGATATGGAGGTAGGTCACACCTGCCTGCAATATTCCCTGGTATAACCCGCGGATCCGGCCTCTTTCTTCTTTCCAGGCCGCTTCCAGCTCCTCGTGGGCCTCAAAGTACTTTCCCTGGTTGAAGAGTGAAATTCCCTGGCGGGCGCGCGGATGAAGTGGTCCATCGCAGTCGGTCATGCTCACGGCAGTATAACATGGTCGTCCATTAACCCGGTGGTAAAATTCCTACACTCATGAACAGAAAACGCCGGCTTCTACTTTTCTGTTTTTTCGTTTTAGCAGCAATTACAATCCTTGCTTCGAGTTTGCACGATGTCCATTTCCAACCGGGGAGACCCCTGTCCATTCATCCGTCAGCCGGTTCGCAAATAATTCTTCAAGCCCCGGTGGCCCTGTCTGAAGCACCCCTTTGGAAGATCTTATTATTCTGGCTGGCCTTTATTGTCAATATGTTCCTGTTCGTATATCTCCTGCCGCCGGAACTCCGCAAACGAATCATCCGACAGGTCATCGGTTTTTCCACCGGAATATTAATATTATTCATTGCACTAAGGTACCGACTTTTGCAATTGCCCAACCTGGTCACCAATCCTGTTGACGAGGCCGGGAAGCCTGTACCCGGAATGAATTCAAGTGACCTCTTTCCACCCTTTTATCCACCGCCAATATCGCCGGGGTTGATGTTTTCGATCAGCCTGGGAGTATTCCTGGGACTTCTTATCCTGAGCTGGATCTTTTATCGATGGTGGAAGCGATCCCGCGCCCAGAGATACTCTGCCTTAAATGATATTGCCAAGATTGCCCGGTCTTCACTCGATGATCTGGCTTCAGGTCACGAAATAGGCGATGTCATCATCCAGCCTTATGCGCGCATGAGTGCCGTCGTTTCTTCGGACACCGCCTCCATGTAGGGGATAGGCTTTGACCTTGTTTGCGCTGCTCTTCAGCATCATTTTGGGCTCAGGCTCGCTGGCCTGGGGATATGCGAAGGTGGGCCTGCCGCAATTCGCACATTGGATCATTTTTTTTGGATTGGTGTGGCTTTTTGCCGTATGGCAGCGCTGGCAATGGTTTTCATATATCGGGCTGACCTTCAATTTCCTGGCAGCCGCCCTGGGTTTGTGGTTTCTGAATTTTCCGCCCGGCTGGATGTTCGCAGGCGCGATCGGCGGCCTCTTGGCCTGGGATCTGACCTACTTCCGATATCGTCAAAGGTTCGCCGCGTCGGACGATGAGCGACGCGGCATCGAGGAACGCCATCTTACCCGGATTTCCTTCCTTGCCCTGCTCGGTTTTGGTCTGGCCAATGTGGCCATGGTTTTGAAATTCCAATTCAACTTTGAATGGGCGATATTATCCGCGATTGTGGCTGCCCTGGGAATTTCTCAACTTGTCGCCTGGTTTCGCAAAAGGGACAGGTGAGTAGAGGAAAAAAGACAAGTAACCATATATTCGACACTCAAAGGAGTGGCACCCGCTTCAGATCAGGTTGGGAGGCGGGTTTTTTATATCCCAACATATGCCAACTTTATTCTCCATATGGCAATCCGTATATAAAAGGAAATGGAGGCAAAATTAGGGTAATTATCGATATTGAGGTAAAAAGTTTATGTACGCGCATAAGAAATTTTCCATTCTATCGTTTGTCGTATTTTTGTCCCTGGTATGGTCGCTGGTGTTCCCTATAGCTGCAATGGCAGATGACAGCACACCGCCGCCGCCCGCAGCGCCGGCTTCCCCAGCTGCCGATAACCCTCCGGCTCAGATCAGCAACCCAGACACCTCTTCAAATGAAGCAGCTCCCGCTGATGCGGCATCTTCAAACGCGGCTCCAACCGACGCGGCTCCAAAGGATGCTGCTCCGATGGATACAGAGGCAACCGATGTGGCTTCGAGTTCGACGGATGCAGCGGCAACAGAAGTACCTGCGAGTTCGACGGATGCAGCGGCAACAGAAGTACCTTCTGGTTCGACCGATGTAACACCCACAGAACCGGTGGCGACCGATATGGCTGTTGAACCAACAGCAGATGTGGTTGCGGCTCTTAATAATGCCGGAGCTGTGCTGATGGATGAAAATGGCAACCCCCTACCTTTGGTTTCTCAGCAGGCAGCAGATGTCCTTAGTGTTGGCGACCCCATCGGTTGCCCGGCAGGATCCAAGCCTGCTTCCTTTGGCGGAACCGGCTTAGGGTGCACAGGATCTTATACATCCATTCAATCGGCTATCAATGATGGATTTGTCACAAGCGGTTGGACAATCTATATTGACGCTGGTTCATATCACGAGAACGTGGATATTAACAAATCAGTCACCGTCCTTGGCAAAGGACAAACCCAGACGTTCATTTATCCCAATACGAACAACCCGGATATTGGTTGTTCAGGCAGTTGTGCGAACTCCACAAATACCGTGTTCCTGATCTCTGCGGATAACGTATTTGTTCAGGATTTGACGATCAATGGAGATAGTCCGATCCTCAGCGGTGGTCAAGTTGTGAATGGCGCTGATATAAATACTCATAACGGGATCGTTGATAATAACAATAACGGTCTGACGGTTGAGAATGTAACCATTAAGAACGTATATGCGCGCGGCATTCAATACGGTAAAAGCGGGGGCACCTTTACGATTCAGAACAACACCATTGACAATGTAGCGGGTGGTAATTATTCCATCGGCATTTTCAACACCGGTGGTTCAGGGACGATCAAAGGCAATACCGTGAATAATGCCAATGATGCGATCTCCGCCAATCATTCGCAAGGCACCCAATTCATTAACAATACTGTGACCAACTCCGGGAGCGGTATTCATACAGATAATTATGGTGATTCAGGCCTGGTCGGGACCGATCTGATCGACGGCAATACAATATCCAACGGACCGGCGAACTCTTACGGCATATTCGTGTTTGCGCCATACTCCCCCCTTACCGTGAGCAACAACAGTATAACCAATGTTGATTATGGTCTTGCTCTCTCTGGAAATGGGTGGCACGACCCGATCAATACAATCACCTTTAACAACAATACCGTCAACTCCAACATAGCAGGCGCATATGTGACTACTGACGTTTGGGGTTATTTCACCAGTGATGTTACGGCCGCTTTCAATAATAATATTTTTACCGGTGGTCAATATGGACTATATCTTGAATCACAGGGCTCCGGTGACAGCCTGCCCGTTGGCTATTCAAACGGTTGTACTGGCGACTGTAAATTAAATGTGACTGCCTTCGACAATTCCATAACCAATCACACCCTTGCGAATGTATTCTACGCAACCGGTCAAATACCCTGGTACGGCAGCGTGCCGGATTATAACGGTGTCTATAGTGTCAATGCCTCTGGCAACTGGTGGGGTACAAATGACCCGGCAGCCGTGGCCTCCCAGGTCCCGGCCGGCGTTGATTACACCCCCTGGCTCAACAGCGGCACCGATACGTCGCCTGTTTCCGGGTTCCAAGGTGATTTCTCTATACTGGATGTGGGCGCCAATAGTCCGCAAACAGGCAGTAGGGGGCGCATTCAAGAAGGCGTTGACTTAGTAGCCTCTGGCGGAACTGTAAACGTCGCGCCCGGGACGTATGCAGAGAATATCATCATCTCCACACCCATGACGTTGCGTTCCATCTCCGGGCCGGCATCGACCTTTATAGACTCTTCAATCACCGGCAATCCCTATAATGTGTTTATCTCAGCCAGCGATGTCACGTTGGATGGTTTTGATATCTCCAGTCCGGGCTACGCCGGCTCGTCGGATGCCTCCGGCGTTGTGGTGGAACCCCCTTATGTACCAAACGCACAAATCAGGATTACCAATAACATCATCCATGATATAGGCACCCCTGGTCGTACATCCGTCTCGTTTGGAAATGTGGGTATTAACATCGGCGGCGCCGAGGGTGTTGAGATTGATCATAATCAAATCTTCAACATCATCCACAGCGATCCAGCCGCATGGGCGAATGGGATATCGATTTGGGGCACTGGGCCCGGCACACCTTCGGGCAATATTATCATCCACGACAACTCGTTTCACGACATTTCGTCTCCCTATCCAGCCGATGCGGACATATCCACACAGACTGATGTTGGGAGCGTTACGGTCTACAACAACAGCCTGATCAGCACGCTCGCGCATCCGACCGAATTTGGAGTGGAAGTCAGAGACACCAATACTGTGATGGCCGAGAACAACTGGTGGGGTGATGCAAGCGGTCCATATGACAATTCTGCCGTGCCAGATGCATGCGGACTATCCCTTACAAATCCCACCGGAGCGGGTAATGCTGTCAGTCCCTGCGTTATATACGACGCGTGGCTGACTAAGGATCCCTTTGCCGCAGCAGGTAGCGGGGGAGCTAGCGGTGGAAACGGTCGAGGAAAGAATGCAACTCTGATAGCAGGCCAGGTAATTCCAGTCACCGGTGGTCAACCGACGACACTGAGCTGCGACAATCCATCGGTAACCATGCAGATCGGCGATATTCAAGTCACTTTTACGGGCTTGTGCGGTTATGACGTTGTCCTGGATTCGGTCACGAAAGAAAATCTGCCCGGTGATCTGGGTTCGAGTAATTATTTCAATGACGGCCTTTCCATTACCCTGCTAAAGAATGGAAAAGAAATTAAGACCCTACCTGCGGATGCCAGCATCCAGGTTTCCTATCCGAAACCGTCCTCCGGCAGCCCATCGGTACTGGCCTGGAGCGGCAGTACGTGGATCGATCAAGCCTCTTTCGTCGATGGAAACAACATCATTTCGGACCTAGCTGCTCCTGCTACCCTCGTATTAGTAACTCACTAACCGATTAATATTGAACAAAGTCCTCCCTTATTCCGAGGGAGTGGAACCCGCTTCCGATCAGGTTTGGAGGCGGGTTTTTATATCCAAACAAATGCCAACTATATTCTCCAAATGGCTATCGGTATAAAAAGGAATTGGAGGCAAAATTAGAGAAGTTATCAATAGAAAGGTGAAATATTTATGTACGTGCATAAGAAATTTTCGGTTTTATCATTTGTCGTATTTTTATCCCTGGTATTATCGCTGGTGTTTCCTATAGCTGCTTTGGCAGATGACAGCACCCCGCCCCCGCCCGCTGCTCCGGCTGCCGACAACGGTTCGGCGCAGACCAGCAGCACAGACTCCTCTACAAATGTAGCCGCGCCGGCTGATGGTGCGCCGGCTGATGCTGCGCCTACGGACGCGGCTCCAAAGGACGTCGCTCCGACCGAGGTGGCGCCGACGGACTCGGCGGCAACGGATGCGCCTTCAAATTCGACCGATGTTGCACCGACAGACTCAGCGACGACCAATGTGCCTGCCAGTTCGACGGATGTCTCACCTACAGACTCAGCGGCAACCAATGTTCCATCCAGCTCGACCGAAGTCGCGCCGACAGACTCGGTGGCGACCGATGTGGCTATTGAACCAACCGCAGCTGTGGTTGCCGCTCTTAATGATGCCGGAGCCGTGTTGTTGGATGAAAACAATAATCCGATTGCTCTTTCCTCGCAGCAAGCAGCTGATGTGCTCTCAGGAACCGATCCCTGGTTCGATATTGTTCCTGGCGTCAGCAGAGTTGGTTATTCTCTTACGGCAAGTTGTGCTGTTGGAGTGACCGAATGCCATCCCAATACTTTGACTCCCATCCAGGATGCAATTAATGATTCACGTTCAAGTGGTAAGACGGTCTTCGTTGAACAGGGAACCTATAATGAAGATGTGACCATTGCCAAACAAGTGATTTTGACCGGATTAGGCTCAGGGGCAACGGCAAACAGTTTCACCCTTAACGGCGGAGCTAATACGACAGGGTCGAGCAATATTTTTGCTCCAGTTGTCAATGTGAATGCTGGAGCTTTAATTCAGAATGGTGTTGACTTAGCGGCCGATGGAGGAACAGTCAATGTGGGTCCGGGTAATTATCCCGGACAAGTATTGATCAATAATAAGAATATCACCCTGCAGGCTACAGCTCCGGGTGCGGTGATCCAGGCTGTGGCATCAATGCCGGATTGTTATACAAATAATTCAAATCCTTTAGACATAATTCACTACAAACCTGTGATTTGTGTCAAAAAGGCAACCAACGTTATCATCAAGGGCCTTACGGTTGATGGTCGCGCCCAGGGAGACACAAATAATCGGTTGGAAGGGATTTACTACTTTAATGCAGGGGGTACTGTACAAGGAAATACGATTGAACACATTCGCGACAGTACCTTTAGTGGTACTCAGGCAGGTGTGGGTATGTATGCGTATAATTTAGACGGTACGCCACGTACCCTCAATGTATTTGGCAATAATATCTTTGACTACCAGAAGAATGGTATGGCGTTGAGCGGCAATGGTCTTACCGTCAATGTACAAAATAATACGGTGACGGGCGCAGGCGCTACGCCTCTTACGGCTCAAAACGGCATTCAGGTCAGTTACGGCGCTTCAGGTACCATAAGCGGTAATACTGTGAGCGGCAATTTCTGGACGGGTACATACGGTGGGAGCAATGACCCGATCTCAGATCCAAATGCGGACAGTGCGGCAGGTATCCTCATCTACCAACCTGGTTCAACCACGGTTCAGGTCTTCAATAACAATGTTTTGGGAAATCAGTTCGGGATCGCTGCTTTTGATACACCCGATTTTAATATTCACAATAACACTATTCAAGGAATACCTCATACGGGTTTTGGCTACCCCGCCGGGATCGTACTTTCGAATTCAGAGGGCACCATTCAGAATAATACGATCACAATCAACGATTATGGTGTTCTGGTATTCGATACTCCTGCGGCCAAGCCACCGGTCGGAATCCACAATAACTCCATTACCGCCAATACACTTTACGGCGTTTGGAGCAACAAGCTCACGGATGCCACTTATAACTGGTGGGGTGACGCAACTGGACCACTTGACAGTTCTGGTGTGACAGATGCATGCGGGCTAACACTTTCCAATCCCACCGGAACAGGTGGTACCGTCAGTCCGTGTGTCTTATACGAGCCCTGGCTGACTGCGGATCCATTTCCCGCAGCAGGCAACGGTGGAGATAGCGGTGGTGGAAACGGTCGAGGACAGAATGCAACTCTGACCTCAGCCCTAGTAATCCCAGTCACCGGTGGTCAACCGACGACCCTAAGCTGCAGCAACCCATCTGTAACCATGCAGATAGGTGATATTCAAGTCACCTTTACGGGATTGTGCGGCTATGACGTTGTCCTGAATTCGGTAGCGAAAGAAAACCTGCCCGGTGACCTGGGTTCGGGCAATTCTTTCGATGACGGCCTTTCCATTACTCTGCTAAAGAATGGAAAAGAAATTAAGACCTTACCCGCGGATGCCAGTATCCAGGTTTCCTATCCGAAACCCGCTTCCGGCAGCCCATCCGTACTGGTCTGGACCGGAAGTACGTGGGTCGATCAAGCCTCTTTCGTAGATGGAAACAATATTATTTCGAAAATGATAGCTCCTGCTACACTTGTATTAGTAACTCACTAACCGATAAATATTGAACAAAGTCCTCCCTATGAAAAAGGGAGGACTCTTTTTTTAATAGTTGATGCCTTCGAATCACCACACTGCGGCGTTATAATTTGGCTGATACAAATTGTAAAAGGATAAGCAAATAAAAAGAAGAAAAGGGGAAACTCTTTTTGCCATTTCGTCTGATCTGATAGTCGAGGATAACCATGTTTGATCTTCCTGATGATGAAATTCTCCCCCTGTCCAAGGAACATGTCTTCTGGACCTGGTCCGCGCAATCCAAAGTCGACCCGATCCCTGTAAAGTCGGCCAAAGGTGTTTACTTCTGGGATGTGAATGACAAACGCTATCTCGATTTTAATTCGATGACGATGTGCGTCAATATCGGACACGGTGATGCGCGCGTGATCGAAGCCATGGTGGACCAGGCACGCCAACTCCCATACACAGCACCGGGCATGACGAATCGAGTCCGGGCGCTAGCCTCCAGGCTGGTGGCTGACGTTTCACCCGGCGGCCAATTAACGAAGGTCCTTTTCACACTGGGTGGGGCGGATGCCAATGAGAACGCCATCAAACTGGCGCGCGGCTATACCGGGCGCTTCAAGATCTTGACGCGTTATCGCTCGTACCATGGAGCGACGGCGGGAGCCATGGCAGCAACGGGCGACCCGCGCAGAGTGGCCTGGGAGCCGATGCTGATGCCTGGAATCGTTCATTTCCTCGACCCGTACCGGTATCGTTCCACCTTCCATCGGGCCAACCCCGATATTTCCGAAGAAGAGTTCGCTCGCGATTATTTGAACCACCTTGAAGAGATCATCCAATACGAAGGACCCGATACGATCGCGGCGGTACTGATCGAGTCTGTGACGGGCACGAACGGTATCATTATTCCGCCTGAAGGGTACATGCAGGGGGTGCGCGCTTTATGCGACAAATTCGGCATTGTCATGATCGCCGATGAGGTGATGAGCGGCTTTGGTCGGACTGGCAAATGGTTCGCGGTGGATCATTGGAATGTGGTTCCCGATATCATGACAATGGCAAAAGGGCTTACGTCGGCCTATGCACCGCTGGGCGCGGTGGCCATGAAACCAGAGATCGCGGCCCATTTTGATGAGACACCCTATAGATCAGGGTTGACCTATACTTCACACCCGATCTCGCTGGCAGCCGCGATCGCCAATATTAACGTAATGAAGACGGATAAAATCGTCGAGCATGCGGCCGCGATGGGACCGGTATTGAGGCGCATGTTGAACGACCTGGGCGAGACGCACCCATCTGTCGGAGAAGTCCGTTCGATCGGTCTTTTCGGAATCATTGAACTGGTAAAAGACCGGAAGACCAAGGAACCGATGGCTCCCTGGAACGGATCCAGTCCTGAAATGACCGCCTTCAAAAAATATTGCCTTGAGCACGGCTTGTTCCTGGACGTGCACTGGCATAGCGCGTTGATCATCCCGCCACTGATCATTACAGAGGAGCAGCTGGCCGAAGGATTTAAGATCCTGGATGAGGCATTGGCGATCACGGATAAGGCCGTGAAATAATCTCCTTAAATTCCCAGGGCATTGCGGATCGCATCGATGATTTGTCCGGGTGGCAAGGAGACATCCATTAACAAGGCATCCACAGGTTCTTCGAGGGTGGAGAACTGGCTGGCCAGCAGATCGGCGGTCATGTAATGGTTTTGCCGGTCGCTCAGGCGTTGTCTGATCTGATCGATGCTTCCTTTAAGATACACAAATTGGACATCATCGGCTACATGCAAAGATGTACGGTATATTTCCCTGAGTGCTGAACAAGCGATAACGGCCTGCTTTTCGTGTTGGATACAGTCCAGGATCAAAGCTCTCAGCGATTGAAGCCAGGGAAGGCGGTCTTCGTCGTTCAGGGCGAGGCCGTGAGACATTTTGGCGATATTCTGCGGTGAATGGAAATCGTCAGCATCGTAAAAATCCCAGCCTAAATCCCTTGCAAGCAGACTGCCGATGGTAGTCTTTCCGGAACCGGATACACCCATCAGGATGATTATCATAGAACTTTACCGGCCATTCAATCACTATAAACTGGATGGAGTTTTGAAGCAAGTATGTCAGAATTACAGGCTGAAGGTTGCATTCCAGCCTGTATCTGATACAATGCGGGCGGGTAAGGTAAACCATCCTAATTGCGTCGATATACAAGCAAATAAATTCATTGTGGTAGTCTGATTAAATGACAAATAATGGGAATACTAAACACGTACAAGTGCTGGTGCTCGGCTCCGGACCGGCGGGTCTTTCCGCTGCGTTATACGCCGCGCGCGCGGAGCTTGCGCCCATCGTATTATCGGGTATTCAACTGGGAGGGCAGGCTGCGCTGACGTATACCATCGAGAACTATCCCGGTTTTCCCGATGGTCTGGGTGGGGCACAATTGGGTGAGTTGTTCCAGAAACAAGCGGAGCATTTCGGGGCAAAGGTGGAATTCGATACTGCCAATGAAGTGGATCTTTCAGAGCGGCCATTCAAAGTAAAGACTGATAATGGCGGCTATCTGGCAGATACAATCATCGTCTCGACCGGGGCTGACCCGATCCGCCTGAATGTCCCCGGCGAGAATGAGCTAACGGGACGCGGCGTTTCCTATTGCGCCACCTGCGACGGCTGGTTCTTCAAGGATAAGAAAGTCGTGATCGTAGGCGGTGGGGACAGCGCG
>Ga0182027_10011447_pt1 | contig 12534 bp, 9 predicted proteins | sample 712E1DmetaG_FD_121300 | JGI IMG/M metagenome (GOLD analysis project Ga0182027, IMG submission 121300) | Permafrost microbial communities from Stordalen Mire, Sweden - 712E1D metaG (Illumina Assembly) | ecosystem: Environmental > Terrestrial > Soil > Wetlands > Permafrost | place: Sweden...
GCCAATAAGCCACGCGCCGGTGGCCTGGTTCAACGCGCCTCTCAGCTCACCAAAGGAGAAAACCCCGATGCAGAAAAGTTGTCCACAACCCCTTGACTTTTATCACCGTAGGGTGTCTTGCACGGGTGGAATGCCACCGGCGACTCCAAGCGCGCTAGCGGGCGCCCGAGTTCGGCGACGCCCGGGTGGGCGTCGCCGATGAGGAACTCCACGAACGTCTCCTCGCGGCCCCCGGGGTTGTCGACGATCTTCACGTAGGTTAGTGCTCTTCGATGACGCGAACGTCCCACGGGCCCAGGTCGAGGTCGGTTCCCGCGGCAAACTCGGCATCCGACAGGACGTCCCTCCCCGCGACCGGCGCGCTGACGCGTACTGCTTCCCAGGCCCAGTTGCTAACGAACCACAGGCGCGTGCCGTCGCCGACACGGCCACTCGTCACGCTGACGGAAGCCGGTCTCCGCTTCCACGGATCGGGCGGGAGCGACGTCTCGCGAATCCAGCGCCCGAGGGCCACTCCGAGACACGGGTTCGGGAGCGTACCGACATACGTCACCCGGCCGCTCCCAGCCCGGTTCGTGGTGATGGCGGGCCAGCGGCCGTAGAAGGGGTGGTCGTACCGGGCGAGCACGGTCGCGCCTTCCAGGACCAGACCGTCCGCCCACGCCGTCGCCATCGCTCCGTCGTCGCATGCGAAGCCGGCCTCGGCTGTCACATTGACCGGGCTCGGGATGTTCGTGAACTCGTCGTAGGAGGCCCCCACGACTGACCGCAGCACGCCGGGCATCACCGTCGACCGGGGCCGGGCGTTCTCGTCGGCGTAACCGCTCTTGAAGCCCAGGACGAGATGCCCGCCTGCTTCGGCGTACTCCTTGAGGTAGAGGAGCTCCGGCTCCCGGGCGATATAGAAGGCGGGCACGACGAGGATGGGCCAGCGCGACGCCATCTCAATCGGGTCGGCCGGCAGCTGCTGGGGCGTGCAGATGCTCACCTGGGTACCGACGTCGAAGAGCGCGCGGTAGAAGGCGTCGAAGGTTCGGTCGTACGACCTCGGGTCCGGCCGCGCCGTCCCCTCGACGGCAAGGGGGGGCTGGAACTCCATCGCCCACTTGCTCGGCGCCGAGCTCAGCATCATCACATCGGCGTCGGGCTGGTAACCGGCCAGCCTCGGCGCTGCCTTCTTCAGCTCCTTGCCGATACGGGCGATTTCCTCGTAGCACCGGCCAGGCTCGAGGCTGTGGCCGAGGACCCCACCCCAGAACGTCTCGTGGCCGAAGTGCAGCGTGTGCCAATGCCAGTACTCGACAGCCCGCGCCCCACGGGCGACGAGCGCCCACGCCGCCTGGCGCCATTGGCCCGGGAACGCCGGGTAGTTGACGTGGGCGTCCCCCACCGCCCTAGCGTTCGTTTCGGTGACGAGGAACCGCTCCTGGCGGACGCCGCGGCTCGCGTCGGCGAGCTGGTAGAGCCGCCAGGTGCCGTACGTCGGCATCCACTGCTGCCGCTGCCCCGTCTGACGCGTCTCCGCGGTCGGCATGGCCAGCGCGTCCTGCATCGGGTAGTAGAGGTTCGTGGCGGTCACGTCCAGACCTCGCGCCAGCGCGACAGCCTCGATGGCAGGCCTTGGGAGCGAGATGCACGTCGTTACGAACTGCTCGGGCTCCGTGAGCTCCCGCACGAGGCTGGCCTGCCAATTGATGAACTCCGTGGTCAGTTCTGCTTGATATCGGCGCCATTCCAGATCGTAGGCGGGCACCGTGTTCCCGTCAGGAGCCCAGAGCTCTCCCCATTCGCTAATGCGATGGGACCAGTACGTCAAACCCCACTGGTCGCTCAGGGCATCAACGGTCCCGTACTTCTTGATCAGGCGCTCGACGAACCCGAGGAAGACGGCGTGGTTGTGCAAGAGCTCGTTCCCGGGCTCGTTGTCCAACTGCCAGCCGATGACGGCGGGGTGGCCGCGGTACCGGAGGACGATCTTGCGGATCAGGCGTTCGGCGAAGAAGCGGAACGCCGGGTGGGTGAAGTCAACGTCTTGGCGATGACCGTAAGGGATAGGCTGACCGGTCTTCCTATCGGCGCTCGTTTCCGGGTACCTCGTCCTCAGCCAGGGCGGCACGGCGTAGGTCGGGGTGCCGATTATCACGCTGATGCCGTGCGCGTGGGCCTGGTTGAGCACCGGCTCCAGCCAATCGAGGTCGAAGTAGCCATCGGACGGCTCCCACGTCGACCACACGGACTCGCCGACGCGAATAAGCGAGAAGTTCGCGGCCGCCATCAAGGAGAAGTCCTCTTCGAGCCGCTGGTACGGCTGGTACTCGTGGTAGTAGGCCGCGCCGAACAGTGGTCTTTCCGGGAGCGTCATGTCAGATATCCCTTTCGTTGCAGTGGGGATCTGTTCGTGGAAGGTCGACCGACCCTTTGAGCCCATGCTCCCCGCTGGGCATTTAGTACGGGGCCGTTCGGCTTTCTTTTGCGCTCGTCAAGCCCAAGCGGTAAGGGTCCCTCGGCTGAGGGGAACAAGACGGCTATAGTGGCCGACGGTCCGGATGACCGGAGCCGCCGTTCGAGCAGCGGTCGCGTACGAACTGGAGCCCAACCGAGCCTAGGCTGGCCCGTGGCTGTCGAGGCTTTGTCCGGCCAGCTCATGCCGCGGCCACCCCGGTCGCCGCTCGGCCTGCGGCGCAACGCCACATCCGCAATCGCCGGCGGGTCCCAGCTGGCGTCGGCGGCAGCAACGTCGCGTCCCGACGATCTCGTCAAGCCTGTCGAGCGCGACGTCGTCCGAGCTTGAGCGACGCGCCCCGAAGACTCTCGCGAAGCTCTTCGACCGTGTGTACCTCGATGATCGCGGCGGTGACTGCCGGGTGTGCCATCGTGAATGCAGGCGCTGCACATCGGGAAGTCGCTCTCGACCCAGTCGCGCACGACGTTCGAAGGGTGCCACCACCGCATCGAGGACGCACCCTGCGAGCTGAAACCGTTCCAGCTGCCCCACCCCCGATTATGGTCGGCGGCGTCGGCGACATCACACTTCGCATAGCTGCAAACCACGCCAATAGTGTGAACCTGTACGGGTCTCCAGAAAGGATCGCCGAACGCGTGGGTGTCCTCGAGAGCTTGTGCTGTGAGCTCGGGACGGACTTCGACGGTATCGAGGTGTCGTTGCAAGGCGAACTCGCGCCGGCGTCGACGCGTGAATATGCCGAAGCCATGGCGGCTCGTACCGCCTCGGCCCAGGGGCTCGACCTCGACAGCCCGCGCGATAGCTGGGTCATTGGCACGCCGGATGAGGCGGCCGACCAGCTTCGTCGCTACAGCGAGGTCGGGGTTTCTCACTGGATCTCCACCTCAACGCGCCGTTCGATCTGACAATGCTGGAGCTCGGCCGCGACGCAGTCGTCCCCGCCTTTCGCTGACCCAGCCCGAATAAGGGCGTCGATTCGTCATAGCGTGCCTTTCCTCGTACCGCGGTCCTGTACAACCGGCTCCAGGACCGGACCTCCCACCACGGTCATGTCGAGCAGGCTGCTTGTCCAGGGCTGCGGCTCCGTGCGAACGGCCCCACCGGTGGTGGCGGCTTCGTGCAGGCAAAGAGATAGATAGTGGTCCTGTGACGCCTCCGGCAGTCCGTAAAAGGGCGGGCCGCCCTTCGCGTACCGGCCCATGTGCTCCATGGAGGTGGCTATGGCGATCTCATCGTCTGACAACCGCGCTCCAGGGAAGGGGTTTCGGTACACCCAGCGCTCGCCGAGGGAGATGCCGCGCAGCGAGTAGCCGCCGAGATCCCCCTCCTCGCCGGTCTGCTCTCGCCTGAGCTCTTGCGTCACGGGTTCGTCGAGACCGCGCAGGTAGCGGACCTGGTGATCGGCGATCTCACCGATACTGCCTCGGAGGCCGACGCGAGGGGACCGGATGTACGAGAAGTACTGCGCGTCGGCGAAGTCGTACACACCGTGCCGGCCTTCCCCGAACTCGACCATGCCCACGGTGCGGACCTCCTCGACTGTCCCGCGTGAGCGCCGAGGACCGGAGGTCTCGAACCCGGTCTCGACGGTGGCGCGAAGAACGCTCGCCCGTACCAGCGCGGGTTCGTCCGTGATCTTGAGGTGACGGCGCATCAGGCTGAACGCGTGGTAGTCGTGGCAAACCGCCAGTGACGCCATCGAGACGTCGCCGATAAGACCGCTGTCCGTCAGCGCCAGACGCGCTGAGTGCAAAGGCTGGTACTGGTACTGCTCGGCTACCTGCACCTGCGCGCCCTTCGTGGCAAGCTCGTTGACGCGGCGGAGGCCTGCGAGGTCGGCGGCCGGCGGCGTCTCGCACAGCACCGGCAGCCCGGCATCCGCTAACTCCTCAAGCCACTCGACCGTCGCGGAGCGCGGTACCGAAAGCACGACGAAGTCGGGGCGCCCCGCCTCCAAGGCACCCTGAAGGCTCGGAGACGCGTCCACCCCCCACGCAGCCCGCACCTCCTCGGCGCGCTCCTGCGACCGTGTCACCGCTCCGGTGAGCTGGAAACGCTCGCCGAGCGCGGCGACCACGCGCAAGTATGCCAAGGTGCGCCAACCGACCCCAACCACGACGAAGCGGTACTGAGGTGTCTCGATAATGCCTCCCATGTCTTCCTTTCTTCCCGTGTTCACAACCCTCCACCCCTTGATGCCGCCGAGCGTCAGGCCCTTGACCGCCCGAACACTTCCCATCTCTTGGCGCCCGCGTCCCCCAGCTCATCCCGCTACGCCCCCGAGGGTGAGCCCGCTCCTCCGGTAGGACCAGCGCTTATCAACCAGGTTGATGACTTCATCGAGCGGGCGCGGCAGACTGAAAACGCGGGGTGTCAGCACCCTCGGCACGTCAGCGACCTCGGTACCCTCCGCTTCTCACCTCGATGAGGGTCATTCCTGCTGACTCCGTCCTCGTCCGTCCACAGCATCTTGACATCTGGGACCACACCCGGTAGATTCGGTTCGTTGCACACCATTACTAACTATAGAGCCTTCTACCCACCATCTACTGCGTACCACGTTGCGGCCGAGTGGCGGCAACGATTTGCCCAAAAAAGGGGGAGAACGCATGAATGATCAATCGTCAACTTCTGGCATAAGTCGACGTCACTTTCTTGGCGTCGCTGGTGCGGCTGTCGGAGCGGCGGTGATACGGCCCAGTCTTTCTCGGTCGACCGCCTCAGCAAGTAGCTCGGGCGGAGTCATGAAGTTCTGGAACATGCCGTGGGGGCCGCCGGCATTCAACGTCGTCGACAAAGCCCTCGTCGAAAGCTACGTTCCGCCAGCCGGGCTACCGCGTGTGACTTATGGGCTCGTCGAGTGGGCAACCTGGACGCAGACATTTGCAACTGCAGTCGACTCGGGCACCGGTCCCGCAGTAAGTTCCGGTGGTGGCATCCAGGCGTTCCAGTTCGCAGCGGAAGGAAAGATCGCCTACGCCGACCACTTGATAGAGACCCTCAAAGCGAAGAATCTCTACAATAATTTCTTGCCGGGCCTTTTCGAGGCTATGAAAACGCCCGCGGGTTACGTCGCCGTGCCATATCAGGTTGACGTTAGAGTGTGGTATTACAACAAGGCACTCCTTGAAAAGGCGGGTGCCGAGGTACCGACCGACTGGCCATCGTATATCTCCGCCGGTAAGAAGCTTGCCAAGATCGGTGCCTACGGGTTCGGCCTCGGGGGAGGTTCGGGGAACAATGTGGGCTCTCAAGTACTCGTTAGCTTGATGATCGCCAATGGGGGCGGGCTGTTCGACGAGTACCAAAAACCCAACTGTGTGACCGAACGCAACATCGAGGCCATGGAGTTTGTACTCGAATGCTACGCAGCCGGGATGGTCGCGCCCGGGTGTGCCGTCTACACTTTGGCAGACGTCTACAATCAATGGACAGCAGGTAAGTTCGCGATGGGTGGGTCCAACATGGGCCTTAAGACCTACACGAGCGGGGCTGCCAGTAAAGACCTCGTTGTCATGCCCCCGTTCAAGGGGCCCCATGGGACCGAGGGAACTTTTATGTCCCCGAACAACATCATGATGTACAAGGAAACGCCAACCCAGGCCGGTTCCGAGGCGTTCCTTTTGTGGTACCTCGAGCACATGCACGTCCTGTGGGACAAGGGAGTGTTCCCCGATCTCCCGGTGCAAAAGTCCGTCGAGGACTCACCGGCGGTTAAGCTGGATACCGAGTTGTACGACGAAGCGTCCCTTTGGCTCCCAGTTGGAAAGACCTACGGGGCCCCTGGAGGGTCAGCGCTATTCGCGGGGATTGGCGCCGTAGATGGCGCGCCGCCCTTGCTGGACTTCGCACAAACGATGTTGGAAGGCAAAACGAGCGCGAAGGGGGCGCTTCAGACCCTGCAATCGGCGATAACCTCCGCCCTCTAAATGGTGCAAATCGCGGGCCGTGCAAACGGTGGTGCCGCGATCAGGCGATTCTCTCGAGCGCGACGAGGAGTTGGGAACGCGGGAAGCGGGCTCCAGCGCTCGCCGCGCAAGAGGGCTGTCAACCAGCGGAGGGTCACCTACGTTTTGCTAATCCTGCCGTCCCTGGTACTAATCGGGCTTCTGGACATCTACCCCCTGATCTACGGCATTAGTCAATCAGTTCACGGCGGTACCCTCGTTACGTCTGGACCATATGTGGGCGGCTCCAATTACCGCATCGTGTTAACGGCGCCGCAATACTGGCAGGCAGTGCGCTTTACGTTGGTGTTCACAGTCGTTGGTGTGTTCGGAAGTTGGGCCGTGGGGCTGGCATTCGCCCTCGCATTGAGGCCGAAGCTCCCATGGGCGGGCACTCTGAAGGTTCTGCTCCTTCTTCCTTGGGTAGTACCCGTCGTGGTTTCCACTACAGCGTGGAATTGGCTCGTCGCTACTCCACAAAGCCCTGTGCCGGCACTTTTGCGCGCCTTGGGGTTCGGTTCCATAGAGCCACTGGCCGGTCCCTTGTCGGCCGTCGTAGTCGTCTGCCTATTCAAAGTGTGGGTCAGTTTCCCCTTCATGATGATGATGATGAGCGCGGCCCTCGCGGCAGTCGATCACAGCGTTTACGAAGCCGCACAGATGGACGGTGCCGGTAGTTGGGGGCAGTTGCGGCATATTACAATGCCCTTGATTGCCCGGACGACGTATATAAGCTGGGTCTTGATGACCATATTTTGCGTCAACGATTTTGCCTCGATCTTCCTGCTTACAGAGGGCGGCCCCGATGCGGCGACGCAATCGGTGGTTGTCCTCGCCTATAATACCGTCTTTTTCGCCTTCAAGACTGGTCCCGGAGTAGCTGTAGCGTTCACAGTGACGCTGCCACTCTTTGTTATGTCAGGTTTGTTGTACCGAAGGATCAAGCGCGCGGCCGTCGCAGAATGACTGCTGCCTGCTGGTTGCCAAAGAAAGCTAACAGGTCAAATATAGGACGAGTGATTATGTTGGACACAGGTCAAGCGATAGATCAGGTACTGATATGAGCAGTGTGCGTGCGACTAGAAAGGTCTCCTCAGCTAGCCGTGGGAGGTGGTGGAGTTTTGCCGCCATGCTCGTGATCACCTGTTTTGTACTTATCCCGGTATTCGCCACGGTGCTATTGTCTTTCCGACCGAGCGGCCCGCGCGGGGGCACTGTGACATTTAGCAACTTCGTGTACGTCTTTACCCAAACGGGCGTGCTTACTTGGCTGCGCAATAGTCTCGGCGTGACGCTCGCAACGGCGCTAGTTGCCGTAACGGTGGCCGCGCCCGCTGGGTACGTGCTGTCTCGTGGGCGAAGTCGCCTCGTGTCAAGTTATGGGCTCCTCCTCTTCATTGTGCAGTCGTTGCCGGTAGTGACGGCCGTCATACCGCTGTTTATTTTATTCGCACGGTTGGGTCTCGTGGATAATCTTTTAGGGCTCGTCATCATTTACGTCGGGTCGACCGTGTCGGTTGCGGTCTGGATCATGGCAGGGTACTTCGACTCCATACCAGCAGGTCTCGAGGAGGCGGCGTGGATTGACGGGTGTTCGATATTTGGGAGCTTTAGGCGGATCGTGCTTAGGAACTCGCTGCCCGGCGTGTTGTCGACCGCGATTTTCGCCTTTCTTGTCGCGTGGAACGACTACCTCGTGGTGCTTGTCTTTGTGCGCTCGACGGGGAACTACACGCTTCCAGTCGGTCTGGAGACTTTTTTCCAGCAGAACTTCGCTGACTGGGGTGCGGTATTTGCCATATCGGTTGTGATGATGGTACCTCCCGTGCTTGTCTTTGCGTTTCTTCATCGTTACTTTAGTATCGGCGGGATCGGAGGCGCGCTCGCTGGCCAGTGAGCGTATATGCTCGGAGGGCTATTTAGGTGGCTGCTACGGAGGCGTAGGGATTGAAAATGTTCAGGATTTATCAGTTGCTCCCGGAAAGGCATTGATGGGAATCTTGTCTAACAGGAGGAGTAAACGAATCATGCCTAACAGCAACAGCAAGTGTGGCCGAGACAAGATGGGCGCCGCCCGCCAGCGTGGTCGAGACCGGGCGAATTGCCTCACCGCGGAGGTCTCGTCGTGACAGTTGACGTGCTCGCCCACCGCGCGTTGGGTGCAACTGGATGGCAAGTGACGCCGCTCTGTGTCGGCACCGGCGAGATCGGAGCGATCCCTGTCTACGGGCCGCCCGTGCCGGAGGCACAAGCTGTAGCGACAGCCCGACGGGCTTTGGCGGGACCGCTCAACTTTGTCGACACCTCTAACGGCTACGGCCTGTCCGAAATGCGCCTCGGCTTGGCTCTGGCCGAGATCGGCGGTCTGCCCGAGGGCCTGCTCTTGGCCACGAAGGTCGATCCTGAGGACGGTGGACGTTTCGACAGACCACGCGTACGGGCTTCGGTCGAAGAGAGCATGGGCCGGCTCGGCCTCGACTACTTCCCCTTGCTCTACCTGCACGATCCCGAGCGGATCAGCTTCGAAGAAGCCATCGCTCCCGACGGCCCTGTGGCCGCGCTACGCGAGCTTGTGGCGGAGGGGCGGGTCGGCCACCTAGGTGTTGCCGGAGGACCGGTGGAGCTGCTCCGTCGCTTCGTCGCCACGGAGATCTTCGAGGTGGTACTGACCCACAACCGCTGGACACTGCTGGACCGGTCGGCCGGGCCGTTGCTTGAGGACTGCGCCGCCGCCCACGTTGCCGTTGTCAACGCTGCCCCGTTCGGAGGCGGCATCCTGGCGAAAGGCCCAGCACGGGTGACCAGTTACGCGTATGGCCCGGCCTCCCCGGGGTTACTTAGCACGGTCGCCGCAATGCACAGTGCCTGCGCGCGTCACGGCGTGCCACTGGCGTCCGCCGCCCTGCAGCACTCTCTGCGCGACGCACTGGTTACCTCGACCGTGGTAGGCATGTCCCGGCCCGAGCGGTATGACGCGGCGCTTGCTTTGGCTGCCCATCCCGTGCCCGACGCCCTGTGGCCGGAGCTCGAGGCCCTCACGCCCGAGCCTAGCGAGTGGCTGGCGTGACCAACTATTCAGCTGAGATATCGGCGTTGGAGCACCATCGTGAGCCGCTGGGGACCGGCGAGCGGCGTCCTCGGGTCAGCTGGACGACGACGGCCCCCGGCGGGGATTGGTCTCAGGAGGCCTACGAGATGGAGCTGCGCCGGTCTGGGGCCGAGGAACCGTGGAGCAGTGGCCGCGTTGCGTCGGGGGAATCGGTCCTGGTGCCTTGGCCGGCGGGGGCGCCGTCGCTGGTGTCCCGCCAGCGCGTCGAGCTACGCGTGCGAGTCTGGGGCGCGGGGCACGCAGATCCGAGCCCTTGGAGCCCATGGGCCTGGGTAGAAGCGGGGCTTCTTGAGCCGGGAGATTGGACTGCCGAAGCGATCTCGCCGGTCCTTGACCCTGGCGAGCCGCCGGGCGCAGCCTTGCTCATGCGCAGGGAGTTCGTGGTCTCAAAAACCGTGGCGCGGGCCCGGCTCTACGTGACCGCGTGGGGCGTCTACGAGGTCGAAGTCAACGGTTGCCGAGTAGGGGACCAAGTCCTGGCCCCGGGATGGACGAGCTACGCGCACCGGCTTCAGTACCAGACGTTCGACGTGACGGCATCGCTGGTCCAGGGGACCAACGTCATCGGTGCGATGTTGGCCGACGGCTGGTTCCGCGGCCGGCTCGGGTTCGGGGGTGGTGTCAGCAGGGTCTATGGCGACCACCTCGCCCTCCTGGCGCAGATGGAGATCACTTACGACGATGGGTCAGCCGATGTGGTCTCGACCGGTTCGTCCTGGATGTGCTCCTCGGGACCAATAGTCTCCACCGGGCTATATGCAGGCGAGCACTACGACGCCCGGTGTGAGCGGCCGGGTTGGTCCTTGGCTGGGTTCGATGCTTCGGGATGGGGCCCGGTGCGAGTAGTCAATTACGAGGCGGGTCTGCTGGTCGCACCGCAAGGGCCCCCCGTACGTAGGGTCGGGGCCCTGGCCCCGAAGGCCGTGACCCGAACAGCCGCGGACCGACTTATCGTTGACTTCGGCCAGAACGTTAGCGGACGTCTGCGTATCCGGGTCGAGGCACCCGATGGGCACAGGATCGTGTTGCGCCACGCTGAAGTGCTCGAGAACGGTGAGCTGTCGCTGCGCCCCCTGCGTCTGGCTGAAGCTCTTGACCAGTACGTCAGCGCCGGGCGCGGGTTGGAGGAGTGGGAGCCGCGGTTCACGTTGCACGGCTTCCGTTACGCAGAACTGGAGGGTTGGCCGGGAGACCTTGCTGACGGCGCCGTTGAGGCAATTGTTTGCCACACGGACATGCGTCGGACGGGGTGGTTCGAGTGCTCGGACGAGCTATTGAACCGCCTGCATGACAACATTGTGTGGAGCATGCGTAGCAACTTCGTGAGCATTCCCACGGATTGCCCACAGCGTGACGAGCGGCTTGGATGGACTGGTGACATCCTCGCCTTCGCTCCCACTGCGTCCTTCCTGTACGACTGCCGGGGGATGTTGGGCTCCTGGCTTGCCGACCTGATGGTGGAACAGCAAGCCTTCGGCACCGTCCCGGAGTACGTGCCCTGGGTCCCGCTTACGTGGCCATTAGTACCCGCTGCGGCATGGGGAGATGCCTCGGTGTTCCTGCCGTGGGCACTTTACGAGCGTTTTGGGGACCGCAAGGTTCTAGAGGACCAATACCCCAGCATGAAGGCATGGGTCGACCAGGTCGCCGAACTGGCCGGCCGCCGTCACATTTGGGACCAGGGTCTCCAACTGGGCGACTGGCTCGACCCGGCTAGTCCCCCGGACCGTCCCCAGGACGCCCGCACGAACTGCTACTTGGTGGCGACGGCATTTCACGCTCGCTCGGCCGCCATCGTCGCCGAAGTGGCGGCAATACTTGGGATGGGCGATGACCACATGCGCTACCTCGCTTTAGCCGACAGTACCCGTGAGGCCTTCGTGCGCGAGTTTGTGACGCCCGACGGGAGACTTTCGAGCGATGCACAGACCGCATATGTCCTAGCTCTGAGCTTCGGGCTCTTCCGTGGTGACCAGGACCGAGCCCAAGCCGGTCGACGCCTGACCGAGCTGGTCCGGGCGGAGGGCTACCGAATAGGGACCGGTTTCGTCGGCACCCCGCTTATTTGCGACGCGCTGACAGCGGTTGGCGCCGACGACGTTGCCTACCGCCTGCTTATGCAACGTGAGTGCCCATCGTGGTTGTACCCGGTCACAATGGGCGCCACTACGGTATGGGAGCGCTGGGACAGTTTGCTGAGCGACGGTAGGGTCAACCCGGGCGAGATGACATCGTTCAACCACTACGCCTTTGGTTCAGTGGCAGACTGGATACACAGGACTCTCGTCGGGCTGGCGCCGGCATCACCCGGTTACCGTCACATCCTCGTGAGCCCCCGGCCCGGGGGGGCCATAACTCACGCCGCGGCCAAGCATGACACGCCCTACGGGAGGGCCGCGGTTGAGTGGACCCGGAGCGGGCAACGGCTTGAAGTGATCATCACGGTGCCTCCGAACAGCACGGCAACGGTACGTCTGCCAGACCCTGCTGAGGCTCTGGTCGAGGTTGGCAGCGGTACATACACGTTCGTTTGCAACTTCCGAGACCCTGCGGACGACGTCGCACCAAATGGGCTTTCTCATCAACCGCAATAACACCTGGGCCACGCCCCTTGCCTTCGGTCTCGTCTGAATTCTCGTGAAAGGATCGAAATTGAGTTCCCGAGAAAGCACGTGCTGGCAGATCGTAAGGGACGCCTGAATCTTGGAGACGAAGATGTACCTAGAGACGGGACAGGTGCCCCCGCCACCCTTCCCAATAGCCACACCTCCGCCTCCTCCCGGACCACAGCGTCATGGGCGCGGAAAGCCCTCTCCTTCGGGTTGTTCGTGGCTATGGCTGGGTGCCTGGGGTTCCTCGGCTACTCCTTCTACACCGTCAGCCAGGACAACACTACCTACCAGCACCGGCTCCATGTCGACATGGTTTCGATCATCAAGGCCAACGGCATCATCAAAGGCCGAGGCCGCCCGGGTCTCCAAGCAGGGTGCCCAGCTCAAGGCGGCGGCCTCTGA
>Ga0182027_10011448_pt1 | contig 12534 bp, 10 predicted proteins | sample 712E1DmetaG_FD_121300 | JGI IMG/M metagenome (GOLD analysis project Ga0182027, IMG submission 121300) | Permafrost microbial communities from Stordalen Mire, Sweden - 712E1D metaG (Illumina Assembly) | ecosystem: Environmental > Terrestrial > Soil > Wetlands > Permafrost | place: Sweden...
CCTGCTGGTACGCTGGCCGGTCGCTCTGGGGGCGCACCGACGCTCTGTGGTTGTGCTCCATGATGCGGTGTGGCCACGTCAATCATCGGCTGCGCCGCTGATTCGGTGATGCCGTCGATTGCAGCCTTGAGTGATTCGCCATTCTTCGGAATACCGCCAATCATCTTCTCGAATTCCTGCATAGCCTGATGCGAACGCATCCCATGCAGCGCAGGTTGCAACGCGGCAAAACTAGCTAGTTTCGTCATAGCCTTCGATGCCGCAGGATCGGAAATAGGCGTGTTGTTTGTAAACTGTTTCCAGTAACTTCCCAGGTTGCCGAATACCGCCGGGTTCTTATCGATGAAGCCCTTCAAATCCTGTGCCGACTCAAGAATTGCCTTGCCTTGATAAGCTCTTCCTTGAGCGACCTGTGGGATTGCCGGATTCTCAGATTTATCCTTTGCCTGCTCTTCCCGGAATTCCTCACTTCTTGCCGAGATGCCGAGCCGCCCCATGGCTGTACGGGCATTCTGTTGCGCGGTCTGGATGCGCTGTTGAGCCATTTGGAGTTGGGCAGGGATTCCAGATGTTTGCGCTTTTTTGAAAGCCGTCTGCGCATCGGCTAATTCTTCCTGCGATGCCTTCAAATCATGCACCGCCTGTTGAGGCTCCGACATTTCACCGTATTCAAGAGGAACGACTTTACCCTGATCGTCCATCTTGAAGCCGTGTTCGCGCAATTGCTGATCGTGGAGTTGCTGTGTCTGGTCGAGTTTGGCCTGAGCCATATCCGGCTTTTCCCGCACTTCCTCCGTCTGCGCCTGCCGCAACGGAATTTCCGCCTGCGTTGCGCCGGTCGTGGCCTGCTTCTGCTCATTGCCGAGATCGGTAGCCGTTTGCTTCGTATTCTGGCCGAGCAGGAAGTTATGGTGCGCGGTCGTGCCGGGAATCTGGGAAGCTGGGCCGGGAAGCAGGTTGGACAAAAGATAGTCGCCAATTCCCGCCGCCGCTTTGAGTACCGGATGATCTTGAATCTGATGAACTCCGGTGCCCGTATTGAGCAATCGCGCGCGTTCGGAAATATCGCCCGTGCCGGTTCCGAGCGGGGCTTTGACTTGCGGCTGAGGCGAACTTAGACCGATCGAAGGAACGGTGGACTCTTGCGATGGAGGAAGCAGTCTGTCGGTCGATGGCGGAGGACCGACCGGCTGCGCAGATTGACGCGCGGCGGCAAAGCCTGGATTGGGGGGAGCAAGTGTCGGCATGGCCGCTGTGGCCTGCGAAGTTCCCGCGTTGTGCGCCGATTGCAGCGCAGCCTTGGCACCGGGACTCAGGCCGTTGATTTCATCGAGAAGTGGATTCGTCAAGCCGTCCATTTATCCGCCACCCCCGCCAATTCCGGCAATCCCGGTAATCAATGAGTTCATGCCTTGAGTGGCATATCCCTGCCCGGTTTTGCGCCAGTAAGATTGAGGGGCTGCCTCCTCAAGTTTCAACGCCTCATCGCTCAAACCAAGCGCGTTCTCGCCCTGTCCAAGTTCCGTACTATTCAAGCCCTCAAGCCCCTTGATTCCCTGCTGCTGGGTCTGCCGTGCAAGATTGGCGCTATTCATTTCAGTGCCGACCGCATTCTTCGATAGCCCCGCACCCGCACTCCGCACCGCATTACCGATTGCTGAGCTTCCAGCGCCCGCGTTGCGCGTCCGGGCAGCGTAGAGGCCACCTTGCCCTACCGCCGCTGCCGTGGAACCGCCAGCGGACTGCTGCGCCGCCGTGTTCTGCATGGCTTTTTGCGCTGGGGTGAACCCGGCGGGATGCGCGGCTTCGGCGGCAAGCGTAGGTTCCAAGCCGCCGTAGACGTTCGCCGCATTCGCTGTGAGATTCTTCGAGAGGTCGGAGGCTGCTCCCTCGTTTGCGAATAGGTCTTTTTGTGCGCCGGTACTCACTTTTCGCCTTTCGTGTCCAGGAGCCTGTACGTCATCCCGAACGACTTCCACCCGAAATGGCGTTGCAGGTGCCGCCCATACGCTGCAAGATGAGGCGCAATGTCGATAATGGCCTCGTGAAACCCCTTCTCCCTCAGTGTATCCCTTAACTTCTCATGGAGCAAAGATAAACCCTTCAATTTCACCAGCGCATGAGTCGAACCGCCCGGAGCGCAGATCAAACCGATCTCCGGGACCATCCTCGCCCCTGCCGCCATGAGTGGGAAACCTGCGGCATCCTCCACAACCCAGTAATCGGCCAGATCGTCCGGGAACGCATCGCCATGATTCCCGCGCTCGTGAATCTCCTTGAGCACGGGCCAATCCTCGATCCTGAACGGGCGCACGTTCATGAAGACCTCACTGGCGGCGTATTACCGCGATAAGGACCGCCAAACCCCGGCGGCTGCCCTGCCCTGGTTGTGCCCGCGCCCTGCGATGGCAAAAGCGCCGCTGTGCCACTTCCGCCCGTCACCGTCTTGGGGTAGCGCACTGCGGCGGTAGATGCCCCACTCGGGTAAGTGGCCCGCACCTGGTAATCGGCTTTCAGGTTGCCCACCGGAAGAATCCCGTTGCGCGATGCCCCCACATCGTATGTGTGCGTCACGCCGCCGGCCATCGCGTCGATGCGGTAGCTGATGCCTTTGTAGAAGTCCGACTTGTGCGTGATTGCGAACTGCACGCCAGCCGGATGTGGGACGATGTGAAGCGCGTCCGGCTGCGTTGGCGCGGTTGGCGTTCCGGAGGCATTGCTGTTGGTCTGCTGCTCGATTGTCGAGACGCTATTCTTGAGGTCCGTCACAAGTTCATGCAGCCGCGCCCCGAATTCAGGATGCCCGTCGAGCTTGAGGGAGCGCAGCCAGTCGAGATTGCGAACATTTACCGTCATGCGTTCCTGCCTCCGATCAATAGGCGAGCATTCTCGATGAACGCGGAGAGCCGAGTCAGCTTGAAGCCGTTGTCAGTTCCCGTTACCGGCGAACTGGCAATCTGGATGAAAATCCTATTCCCGGTTACCCCACCGCCGCCAAACTCAATATCGAAGTTCGCGCTTCCGCTGCCGGAACGAGTCGTGCTCAGAGGCCACAGGTTCGTGATCTTCTCAGGGAAATAGCTTGCCGTCACCTGCCCAGTATATTGCAGAGCCGCCATCAGGTACGCCAGCGAGATTCTCCCGCCTTTGAGTTGGAGCGCCTGCGCCTTCTCCGGGTCCAGGAACGCATAGGTCGTGTAGTACGGGAAAATCTGACCATAATCGTCGTCGGTGAATTTCGCCGGATTGAGCGTGTAAATGTTCCCAAACCCAGCCGCCGCTCCAAGTGTCTGACCGTTTCCTCCAAAGAACACGTTGCTCAACTGGCCAGCCGAGCGGTACATGCGAGCCGCACCGTTCATAGGGCGCAGCCAGTGCGTCCACTTGCGCGAATTGTCTGTGGCAATCAGCTTTCCGGCAAAGGACGGATGGAATGGCGGTGAGCTTGCGATGGCCTGCGAACTGCCCAGGTGCTCGTAATTCAGCACGTAGACCTGGTTGGGAGCGGTTGCGGAACCAATGGGAATGCCGAACATCAGCAAACGCGCCACCGGATCATTGAGCGCCCAAACGGTTGCAGCCGCCGCCATGTTGATCTGCACAGCCGTATTCGAGCGCGTCGGTTCATTCCAATTCGGCTGGATTTCCTGACTGATCTTTTCAGGCAGACCACCGCCGTAGATGATGGCCCCTACATCACTAGCCCATGCCATCCAATCGTCTCCGCCTGCCTCGCTGGAATCGTCCGCTTGCGAAGTGGTCAGGCAGAATGCCGAGAGCGCGCCGCAATTGCCCTGTACCGGCTCCACTTCCCATCCTGACGGCTCTGCTACCGTGCTTCCATTGGTGGAGTGCAGCTTGCCTTCTGGCGCTTGCGTGACAACGTGCAGCGTCCCGCGCACGATCCCCATGTCCATGATCTTCGCGGTATCGTCCGGCCCCCAGTCTCCTGTGTCTCCGTCCATGCCCTCGGGGTTGTTTACGTAGCTGGCGAAAGAACGATTGTCGAGATAAGGCGTCAGGACAGGGATAATGGAAAGCTCATCAATCCATATTTGACCAGCGCCGCCGCCGTTGTAGAGCGAAACCTGCAATTGAAGATTGGCCGGAATTGTCAGCGGAGTTTTCGCGGAGAACGTGACTTCCACCCAGCCGGTAAACGTGGCCTGCGTGGTGACAGGGAAGAAGCCATTTGCAATGAGGCCGGTTCCTGTAGACCAAAGAATAACTTCGACCCAACCACCGCTTATAGGTCCACCCGTAATCTGAATCCATGCGCGGGCCTTGTATTGAGTGTTAGGTTGCAGAATCGGATTGCCGTATGCGTCCAGATACGCGCCCTGCTGGATCGTCACTACGTTGAAGTTATTGTTCTGGAATTGTCCTCCGGCGGGGCGGCTGGTCAGCGCCGTAATGTTGCCCGCGCCCGTCACCAATTGCCATCCCTGCGGAGCGCTGGGAGTAAAGTTCCCGGCAAAAGTAAACGGAGCATCGGCATCGAACCCCATGTTCAGGAAGTTATCGACCGTGTTCCGCTGGCCAAACGTCAATAGCCGGTCAAGGTATGTCCTGAATCCAAGCGCCCCTTCAACCACAAACTGCGAGGCGAGATTGTTGCCGGGTATGCTGATTCCAATGGCCGCATAGAGAGTATTGTCTGAGAAGTCGAGTAGGGCGGTCGTGGTCGTGTTGTCATTGATCTGCGTGGCTGTCGAGACAACTTGCCCCTCTAACTGCGCCGGAACGGGAATGTAGAAGAACGGCGGCAATTCTCCAGGAACGTCCGGTTGCGCTCCTGTGAAGGCAAGAATCCTTGCAATCACATTGGACGGTCCTTTAGGAATATTGCTCACGCTCACGTACTGCCCACCATTCAGAATGACCGTCATGGGCGGACTCGGTGCGGTGATGGCTCCCTGCCGCGTCAGGTAGAGAACCTGGCAAAGATGCAATCCCGGCGCAGCCTGACCAAAAGGCGTAACGGTGCCCACAGCCGACGTGGACCCGTCCGGCCCCGGTTGATAGTAGTAGAAGTGGGTCGAGTCCACCACCTGCGTAACATAGAAGGTGCCCTCCCACGCGAATCCCACCGTGCCGCTTGTCCATGTGCCATCCGCATAAGTCACCGCGATGTAAAATGTGGTTGCGGTTGGGCAGGAATCAACCTCGAAATAGGTTGGCGTGGGCGTATTGTCCGGGATCGGCCACGACACGGAAAGCGTTCCTGTATTGGCTGTGGCATTGATAACGTCGGAGTCAGTTGCCGTGATCGGAGTCTGAAAGTAGGAAATCTGATTCGGCGAGGGGACCGATTCTACCGTCACGCTGTTGCTGTTGAAGCTGAACGAAGTGCTGCCCGTCGCAGTCGTTACCCCGGAAACTTGAAGCACGGCTCCCGGTTGCAGGTTGTGACTATTTGTCGTCGTTATTGTGGTTTTGCCAGCGGTCCACTGCGCCGCAGAGATTGTGGAAACAGTCGCCGGTTGCACGCCGACAAGAGAAATATCGATCCCTGGAATCAAGCCATGCGGCTGTGTTGTGGTCACCAAGGCCAACCCCGGCGCGATTTCGTTGTTGATGACGATAGAGGACACAATCGCTACCGTGCGCGAACCGGAGAGCGTGTAGTAGATCTGAATCGTATAGGGACCATTCAGAAAGTCTCGCACCGAATCCGCCGCGATGGAAATGGCGAATCCAAAGGTGGGATCATTGACCACGGTCGGCGTAAGAGACGCGCCCCATGTGTCAGCAGCGCCGCCATAGGAATTCTGGGTAACTGTGGTTGTGATAGCCGTTCCCGGCGTCTTGGCTGTGCCTACCTGTCCAGAACTATTCCAGAGCGCCACTTGAGCGACCGTGCCCGTAGTGGAGGATTGCGAGTTGATTCCGAAACTTACAGTTACACCTAAGATGATGGCAGTCGATGGAATCGAGAAACCCGGAACGGGTACCGCGATAAACCCGGAGAGAGGAGATGTTCCCGGATTGAAATTCGATCTCCACTGACTGCCGACATACGACCATCCACCATAGGCCGTTTGGCCATATGGACTGGGAGAAGTGATGGACTGGTTTACCGTGGTCGCATTCGAGTCCGGCACGTTGGCAATCTGCGCCTGGTACCCAACCTTCAATCCGTGGGGCGTAGCCGTTGCCGCTAACACCTGATCGTTGATGCGCGTGAGCGTATTGCCGGATGCGGCCATATTGACTGCTGGAAGGGCTACGCTGGTCACCGTGGGAGGCGTAGCGGGTCCATTCTGCGTTACCCTGTCCAGATACGTTCCGTCGTACTGGAGGGGCATCTCCTGCCCATGCAGGCCATCTGAGATAGCGATATACTCGCGCCCAAACTTGGTGATGGAGCGGCAGTAACTTCCCGGCGTGGATTGCAGCAACAGCGTCAATGTTCCCGGAGAAACACTCAAATCCTCGACCCACAACCGCCCAGCGGAATCGAGATAGAGATTCTTGATGTCCCCGGTGGGGGTAACAAAGCTCTTGCCGTAAACGCCGGTGGGAATCACGCCGCCAACCGCCGGAAACGTGATTCCCGCTACTTTCTGGAATGCGGGCCGGGAGGCGAAGAAACCGGCCCCGTAGATGCCCTCTTGGTTATCTGGCGAGACGTTCTCCGGCAGCGCGTCCGGAGACACGTCCGTAACCCAGCTTCCGAAGACAGCCAGGGGGACGGGCACCGCGCCTGATGGGTTATAACGGCCCACTGGTCAACCCCTAGACAAATGCCGGGAACCACGCCTCGCCATAAAGCACGACGCCGAGCAAAGCGATGCTGTAGGCCGAACCTTGCGTGTATTCCGAGGCCACTCCGCTCATGATGTTGATGACCCCATTGGTCTGATTCGTTCCAGGGCAGAATGTCCAGATATAGCCGGTCGTAGCCGTTCCCGCCGGCGGCGCTTCGTAAAGGTCAATGTGGACCGGAACCGATTTGCTCTGAATGCCGTAAACGGTCGAAAGGTTCACAGTATCGCCATGGGTTGCCGCGGCGCCGTAGTTGCCGGTGAGCACAAACTTGAGGCGAACGATCTGATACTGCTGACTTGCATCGGTTTGTCCGAGAAACGTTTTGACGACTGAAACTGCGATTGCCATGATGCTCTCCTTAATACTGATTTCCGTACACGCTTCCACGTCCCCGGCCACGCGACGAATAAGCGCCGCGCTGCACCGGAGTCCTCTGTTTCAATTTGACCTCGTTGTTCATCACGAGCTTGGCATCTTCTTTGGCTTCCGTAACACATCCAGCCGCCGCGCTCGTAGCCCCATCCTCATCCCGGCCAATCAGAGCCTCGGCGCACAGAAAGTTAGCAAATGCCGATTGGCAGCGCATGATTGGTACATACATATTAGCCGGAGTCAGGACCGGAAACGCGCTTGGATTACCGAGGATATTGTTGGTGGTGACAAAATCCGCATCGTAGGCCGCATACTCGACTTCCAGATCGACCGAGGTTGTGGTCCCAGGCAAATAGATGCCGTTGTTCTTCCACTCCCACTGGCGGTTCCACGGATATTTTCGCGTTTCGATCAGCCCGTCAACCATGTACTTCATGGGGATGAAGCGCGAATTGCTGCCCGTCTGCCGCTCACGCAGGTACAGCGGGCAGATCAAGTCGAAGGGCAACACGTTGATTTGCGGGGTTGACCAGTAACTCGTGCCATCGAAGTAGGCGGTCCATGTCCAGATATTCGGCTGCGATGGGTCGAAAGTCGCCGTCACCGGCATGGCGATTGCCCAGAACTTTCGCTTGTAATTCGAGTACCCGAGGTTGGCGAGATACGCCTGCAACTTGCGCCATGCCGAATTGGTCATGGTGCCGGTGAAAGGCTGTGTATCGGTGAGGATGTCGCCGCCCAGTGAGGCAATGGCATCATTCAGGCGGGTACGCGCTACGTTCAACACGCTCTCCAGCGTATCGAACGGAGCAATAACCGCAGGAGGCGGAATCGGACTCATTGATCGCGCCTCCTTTCCGGTTACTTGCTCTTTGTTGGGGCAGCCGCGGCAGCGAGAGCCTGGCGTTTCGCTTCGAGTGCCAGCCATGCATCCTCGTTGACGACTCCCTTGCAGTTGTGGCAGATCGGGGCATCGGATTCGACCGAAGCGCGGCAGGCAGGGCACTTGATGTTCGTGGAGGGTTCGCCGCTCGATTGCCACGGCTTTCCGTTCATATTGAGAACCCGCGCCGCCTTACCGAATGTCTCAGGATTGAACACGTCGTAGGCCAGCTTGCGATCCCGATCCCATAGTCGATCCATGTAATCGCACATCTGCTGGCAAGTGGGAAGCAGATTGCGCTTTGCTTCCGCGATCTCCGCCGCCGTTGGAATCTCGCCCTCGGCAATGAATACACCAGCATTGCGCCGCGATTGCTTGCGGTCCTGATTGCGGCCCTCGCCAAGGATCTCAATGGCCATCTTCCGCCCGTCTTCCTGAAGGCGCTTGTATTCCTTCTTGTCACGCGAGGGGTAAAGCTCCTCTTCAAGCTCATGCAGCTCGGTCAGCATCTCGACATAAGGCTTGTCTTCAGGACACGCCGGGATGTAGACCGTCCCCACAGAGCCAAGCGGGACAATATGCGCCCAGGGGCCGACGTTGAAAATGCGGACGCGCATCTTCTTGTACTTCTTGTTGATTTCCAACTCGGGAGGCAGATTCGGGCCGCTGCGCTTCTTGCGTGTAGCGTCGTAATAGCCCTTGGTCTGCACGAATCCCGGTGAATCGGGCGCGTGGCCGGAACCGTTCAGAGCGTCCTGGGGCAGCGTTGCCGCCACCTTGTCAGCCGTCATTGTCGGGTCAAATACCGCCATTGATGTTCACCTTTGGTCCTCTCATTGAAACCACCGAACCCCGGCGCGTGGGCATTCCAAGATCGTTCGCCGCTATTGGTGTCTTCACGGTTTTATGGTTGACCGCCTTCGGAGTACCAGCAAAGTTTGCCGACCGCACCCCATAAAGCGGTTCTGTTTCCCGGCATCGTTGGAAGCGCCTATCGGACTCTTCCCTCTCCGCCTTGGCGTCGAGTTCTGCATTCCCCGCCTTGATCTGCGCGGCAGAACGCATTGCGCCCCTGTGAATCAGGCCGATGATGTGATCCACTCCGGAAATGTCCTCGATTGCATCGAAGGTCCAGCAGTGCTCGTAAATCCCATCGTGCGGATATGGCCCTTCCAGCAACATACCCGATTGCGGATCGCGCGGCCCCCAACGCTCGTACTCGGCAGGAGACATTTTGCAGGCTTCCCATCCGCTGATCCACTTTTCCAGAATCCACTTGTTTCCACAAGGACCATGCTTTGCCCGCACATGCGCTCCGACTACGCCATGCGAATCCATTCCGAAGATGAGCTTCTTGCAGGTCGGCGCAAAGACAATCCGATAGATTGGTTTGCCCTTGAGCCGGCCATTCGGAACCACCCCAAACCGGGCCATCGGTATAGGCCATTGGCTCGGCTTGGGGATTTCCAGCGTGTTGGAGATCGTCAGCGTCAAGTTACATTCCTTACGGGCTACCTTGATCCTAATGACCGAACAAACCTGTCGGAATTGTGATCCCGCTCAAAAAGGCTCCCTCTCGACTTTGCACCACAGCCAGCTGTCCCTGCCAGATCATATAAAACACCAGACTGGCAGCAATACCGCCCGACTGTCCGTACAGCGGAAAGAGGGTTTGCCCTGCCACATCGTAGAAGTCCGTGGGAACGGTTTCGATGCGGAACAGGTTCTTCTCCTTGAGGATGTCGAGGTAGCCGGGGAGCGCACGCGGATTGACAAGCAACTCGCGGCCACCGATGGTTGTCGCGGCCTTGCGCTTGAGCATATCCTCGCTGGTGTCGCCCTTGGCTGCGTTGTAGTCAATGCGCTGCACCAGCAGAGCATTCTGCTCCCATGCGTCGCGGACATCCACATTGCAGTGTCCGAACATGCCCTCGCCCTCGATCACTTCCTCGCCCTTGGAAAGTTCCACGAGAGAGAAGATGGCGCGAACAACCTGCGGAGTCAGGGCACCATTGACTGCCAGGGTGGGCACAAGGTACTTCCCCGGCCATGCGCTGCGCTGGATGCCAAGCCAGTTGCCGGTGTTGGTGCCAACCTGGTAGTAGCGGAGGCCGAAGACGCCGGTGTTTGCCTGCCCAGGTGAACCGCTCACAAGCAGCAGATAGCCGGCGGTGATGCCGAGGGAGGTCGGAATAGGGTTCGCCAGCCAGATGGTGTTATTCAGGATGTCGGTGGATTCGATGGTTATGGAGGCAACCGGACTAGCGGTTCCCAGCGCGCTCCAAATGTCCAAGTCCTGATCGTCGAGGAAGAAGTTGGCATTGTTGACGACAAAGCCGGTGATGTTTGAGCCGGTAACCACGGTCGAAACGATGGTGTCGAGAGTGTTCGAGCCGTTTCCCTGAATCACGGTGTCCATGAAGTCCGCGAACGCCTTTGGAGCAATCGAGCGGGTCAGGGTAGCAAAATCCTCAATCGCCTTTTCGTCGGAATCGGTCGCGTACTCGGCTTCCTTGGTATAGCTCCACGCCATGATGAGGGTAGTGGTGGTCACCTGCCCTGGGATGGTGGTGGGTCCGCTGCCAAGGCCGAGATCGCCGCCGTCAAGGTTGGCGACACGGGGCTTGCCGCCACGAGACGGCATGGTGGGAACGCGGGCGAGACGCCCGGAAACATCTTTCTTTTGGGTGGATTTGAACCGCTTCCAGAGGACGGAAGCACTAAGGGCGAGGTCTTCTACTTCGGGCCTTACCCACTCCTGCTGCAATGCTAACGATTGGTCTACGGACGCGATGCCCATACGATTCTCCTGATAAGGAAATTCGCTGTAGGTCGCGCCCTTTGCAGCGGGCTGCTGTGTCTTGGCGACTGCCAGTGTGGTGCTGTGCGGTAGTTTCAGGCTCCGTTTAATCGGGCGGTGCCGTTATGCCTGTCGCTGCCGGTGAAACTTTGTTACATTACTGCTATTTACGCACTTCTCAGCGCGTAAAGTCAATCAAATCCGTCATGCTGTCTTCGGACGCCACTTGTACAGCCCCTTTTCGCCAACAAGATACGCTTCCTGCCGCCCCAGCATCCCGTTTGTCGTGCGCCGCAGATCTACTTGCTTGCCCAGCGTCTTTGGATGGCCGGAGAGCCATTGAATCAGGTTTCCTGCTCCATCTTTGGTTGGCTGCGCGTTCTGGACCGTCTTCTGGCCGTTCGCATTGCCATTCTGCGCCGTCTTCGATGCGCCAGCAGCCTTCTTTGCGTCGATCACGGCTTGCGTATGCCGCTGCGTAATCCCAGCAACGATCTTCTGCTGCTCTGAGGTCGCTCGGTCCACATATGCCTTGCGGTTGCCGTTCAAAAGGTATTGCCGCATGGCCTGCTTGTACCTTTCGTTGACCGAGAGGCGGGTATTGACCTCTTCATTCACCGCAACGCGGATTTTCTCTCGGTCGGCATCGTCCAGCGTCACTTTTTGCTGTGCGGCAACGCGATTCATCTCCGCAGTGCGGATTTTGATGCCCTCGGCCTGAGCCGCCGGCTGCCACTCCGCCCGGTTCGCGCGAATCGTAAGCCCCTCGGTAGTATCTTGGCCCTGGTTCAGCGTTCCCGGCTGTTCTGTCTGCCCCTCTGCCTTTTTCGGCGTGATTGGATTCTTTGCCATCTTGTCCAGGCCGTCGAAAGCACCATAAATGGCCTGAATCGCTTCCACGACGCGGTCTTTTCCGGGGAAGTCGGGCATGGAGGGCAGAAATGTCTCCAGAATGGCGAACTTGAGAGGAATCTGTTTGTCGTCGAGATACCCTTTGGCGCTCCGGGCAACGTATCCGCTGAATGCTTCGGGATTGACCTGCGCAAACTCATCCATCGCCATCGGAGCGAGTTTCTGGAAGCTCTCGGAGTTGGCCGCAACCATGTCCTTGATGATCTGACCGTCTGCCTTGTGGAAGTTGCTGTCGAAATCGCGCCAGAACTTGCGCTCCTCAAGGGTATTCTGGACAATCTGCTCCGGCGTGTAACCCGCGTCTGGATCGTCGGAGAGCTTGGCGAGGATGCCACGTTCAGTCTCAAACGCCTCAAGGTTGCCGCCAGAGAGCTTGTCGGCTTTGTCGGCAATGTGAATCGCGTTGCGGATACTGCGCTGTTCGGCGGCGCTCAGGCCGCTGGCTTTGAGCTTTTCTTTGACCGATTTGTAGAGTTCCGCCCCGCGTAGATGCCCAGATTCTCCCGCAACTGGGGTATCTGAATTGTCAATAGCATCCGTGGTTCCTGTTCCGCTTGAATTTGTAGTATCGGTTGAGGTATCAGTTGTTTTGCTGCTTTCGACCAACCCCGAATCTACCGCCGGGGATTCCAGCGTTGCGGCCGCGCCTTCATCTGGCATATCACTCTCCTACATCGTCGGTTGACCAGGCGCGCCCGGAGGTTGGGCATTGGCCTGGACTTGTGGATGGGCTTGGGGCGACTGTGTTCCAGGCGCTCCCTTTGGGGCTGGCGGTGGGGGCATCATTGCCTGTTGC
>Ga0182027_10011449_pt1 | contig 12533 bp, 8 predicted proteins | sample 712E1DmetaG_FD_121300 | JGI IMG/M metagenome (GOLD analysis project Ga0182027, IMG submission 121300) | Permafrost microbial communities from Stordalen Mire, Sweden - 712E1D metaG (Illumina Assembly) | ecosystem: Environmental > Terrestrial > Soil > Wetlands > Permafrost | place: Sweden...
AGGCTCGAATTCGACGCACAGGGCAAGCCTGTCAGGATGCAAGGCATCATCAAAGACATCACTGAACATAAACTGTCGGAGATGCAACTCCGCGAGAGCGAGCAGAGCTACCGTTCCACCTTTGAGCAGGCCGCTGTCGGCATCGTCCATTCCACGTTCGACGGAAGGTACTTGAGGTGCAACGCTCGCTTCGCTGAGATTATCGGCTACCCTTTGGAAGAGATCCCCGGCATGACCATCGAGCAGATCACCTTTCCTGAGGATCTTGCCGAAAGTGAGAGATCGCACCGGCGAGTCGCAAGCGGAGAGACTGACACTGTCACCGTGGAGAAACGCTACCTGCGTAAAGACGGCAGCGTGACCTGGGTCAAGGTTACGGCCTCGATACAACGCGACGCCGAGGGACGCGCCCTCCACCAGATCGCAGTCATCGAGGACATCAATGCCCGCAAGACTGCCGAACAGCGCTTGGCCGAAGCTGCTGAAGCGCTCCGGGCTAGCGAGGCTCACTACCGCACTGTCTTCCAGACCAGCGTCGATGGCGTCGCTATCAGTCGGTTCAGGGATGGAAAATACATCGATGTCAACACGGCGTTCCTCCACATGATGGGCTTCAAGCGCGAAGAAGTCATCGGCAGCACATCGTTGGAACTCAACTTCTGGGTCGATCCGGGAGATCGGCAGGCGATGGTTGCGGCGTTCAGCGAGCGCTCCAGCTTACGGGATTTGCAGATTCAGCATGTAAGGAAAAACGGAGACATCATCTGGATCCTGGTATCGGCGGCAAAGATCGAGATTGATGGCGTTCCCTGCATGCTCAGCATCGTAAAGGATATATCCGATGCCAAGGCCGCCGAACAGCGGCTGGCCGACGCCGCAGAAGCGCTGCGCGTAAGCGAGCAGCGTTACCGCGCCACATTCCAGTTAAGTATCGATGCCATCAATATCAATCGCTTCAGCGATGGCGTATTTGTGGATGTCAATGAGGCGTTCCTTCAGTTCGTGGGTTACCAGCGCGATGAGGTCATTGGCCGAACCTCGCAGGAGCTCGACTTCTGGGTGGATCCCGACGATCGGCGGAGAATGATCGCGACTCTACGCGAGAATGCAAGCTGCCGGGATTTGGAGGCCCGGTTCAGAAGAAGGAACGGGGAAATCGTCTGGGGGCAGATGTCGGAGTCGATTATTGAAATTGACGGCGTTCCCTGCATCTTGTCCGTCACCCGCGACGTCTCCGCGGCCAAGGCCGCGAAGGAGCAGATCAGGGATCTCGCTTTCTACGACCCGCTGACACACCTGCCTAATCGCCGCCTGCTGCTTGACCGCTTGCGCCAGGCCCTGGCCAGCAGTGCCCGCACCAACCGCAAGCGGGCGCTCCTGTTCGTCGATCTGGATAATTTCAAGACCCTGAATGATACCCTCGGCCATCAGACCGGCGACCTTTTGCTGCAGGAAGTCGCCACGCGTCTGGTCGCCTGCATCCGCGAATCCGACACCGTGGCGCGATTGGGCGGCGATGAGTTTGTGGTCATGCTTGAAGATTTGAGCGATGTGCCCGAGGACGCGGCGGCGCAGGCCGAGGTCGTCGGCGAAAAGATACTGGCCGCAATTGACAAGCCATATTGGCTCGCCGGCCGCGAATGCCTCAGCACTTCCAGCATCGGCATCACCGTGTTTGGAGATAAGCGGGAAAGCACGAATGAAGTCTTGCAACAGGCTGATATTGCCATGTACCAGGCCAAGGCGGCCGGCCGCAATACCATGCGCTTCTTCGCTCCCGCCCTGCAGGCCGCCGTTAATGCCCGCGCTGCGCTGGAAGAAGATATTCGTCAAGCCATCAAGAACAGCCAGTTCGTGCTCTACTATCAGCCGCAACTGGATGGCGTCGGCTTGATCGGCGCCGAGGCTCTCATTCGCTGGATGCATCCCAAACGCGGCCTGCTGACCCCCGGCGAGTTCATTGCCCTCGCAGAGGAAACCGCGCTCATTTTGCCCTTGGGAGATTGGGCTCTCGAAACTGCCTGCGCCCAGATTGCGGCGTGGGCAAACCGCGCGGATGCGGCCCATATTTCGATTGCAGTCAATATCAGCGCTCGCCAGTTCCGCCAGCCCGGCTTCGTTGACAAGGTGTTGGCGGCGCTCGATCGCACCGGAGCCAATCCTAAAAACCTTAAGCTCGAGCTCACCGAGAGCATGCTGGTGGAAAATATCGATGACATCATCGCTAAAATGACGGAATTAAGATCCCATGGCCTGGGATTTTCCCTGGATGATTTTGGCACCGGCTATTCCTCGCTGGCCTACCTCAAGCGTTTGCCCCTCGACCAGTTGAAGATCGACAGTTCTTTTGTCCGCGATATCCTTTTGGATGTCGGCAGCCGCGCCATTGCTCAATCCGTCATTTCCCTGGGCCGGGCATTGGGCCTGTCGGTCATCGCCGAGTGCGTTGAAACCGAAGAGCAGCGCAGCTATCTCAGCCATCTCGGCTGCCACGCCTTCCAGGGCTACCTGTTCAGCCGCCCGCTCCCCTTGGACGAGTTCGAGAGGCTTTGGCTGCCCTCCGCCTCAAGCAACGTCCCCCTGGCCGAATAAGCCCCTGTTCACTATCCACTGTTCACTGCTTCTCTCATTCCATCGACATGCTCAACTGGTGCCGCACATCCGCGCCGCGAATCCAGAAAATCACATCGGTCGCGATATTCGACGCGTGGTCCGCAATCCGCTCCAGGTTGCGCGATACCAGGAGGCCGTTGATCGCCTGCTGGGTAAACTCCGGCTTTTTCTGGATGAGCTCGAGCAGGTCCGTGTGAGCGCGCCGGTTCATGCGATCGATCTCGTCGTCCATCTCGCGCACCGAGTCAGCCAGGCGCGCATCGCCCTCCAGCAGTGCCTGCACCGCTGAGCGGATCATGCGCCCGGCAAACTCCCCCATGGCCGCAAAATCCACCGGCAGATCGATCTCCTCGAATTTCAAAATATCCTTCGTCCGGCGCACGATGCCCATCGCCTGGTCGCCGGTCCGCTCCAGGTCGCCGTTGATCTTGATCACCGCCAGGATGAAGCGCAGATCGATGGCCATGGGCTGCTCCTTGGCCAGCAGTTCGTACGCCATCTCGTCCAGATCCCGCTGCGCGGTATTGATGGCGGCCTCATTCTGCTTCACGTACTTGCAAAGCCCCTTGTCGCGCTGCAGGTAGGCATCGACCGCGGACTCGACCGACTGCTGCGCCAGCGCAGCCATGGCAAGAAGCTGGTCCTTCAGTTCGGCGAGTTGCAATTGAAAGTGAATACGCGGCAAATCTGTTTCTCCCGTAATCTTTCATTGTGCATCATTGCATGTTACTGGCGTGCGAATTTCGAGCCCGGTATCACAATGGTCACGCACCGCGAGACCTCTCTCTCGGTATGATTTGACGCGCCACGCGCCGGGAAGATGCTCTAGGCTAAAGATATGCGCGTCACAGACGATTCTGAAAGCACCATGCTCACCCTGCACCCGGCCGATTGCGAACTTCGCCAGATCTACAAGTTGATGACCGGCATCATTGTCCCACGGCCGATCGCACTGGTTTCCACCATGGACCGCAGCGGCGTGGCCAACCTGGCTCCCTTCAGCGCCTTCTGCCCGGCGGGCTCCAATCCTCCCGCGGTGCTGTTCTGCCCTGGGCTTCGCGCCGGCAGTGAAATCATGCCGGACCTGCACCCCGATCTGCGCAAAGATACCCTGCGCAACGTCGAGGAAACCGGCGAATTCGTCGTCAATGTGGTCAGCGAGGCTATCGCGGCGGCAGTAAATGCCACTGCGGCCGAGGTTGCGCCGGAGGTGGACGAGTTTCATCTGGCCGGCCTCACGCCGCTGCCCAGCGAGGCCGTGCGTCCGTCGCGCGTGGCCGAGTCGCCGGCGCAGATGGAGTGCCGGCTGCTCCAGGTCATCTACGTCAGCCGTGAGCCGGGCGCGGGCGTCATCGTTCTGGGCCAGGTGGTCCGCTTTCATGTACGCAAGAATCTGTTTGAGAACTTCCGCATCGATCCGGAAGGCCTGGATGCCGTGGGCCGCATGGCCGGCAACACCTGGGTCCGCACCCGCGACCGCATCGAGTTTGTCCGCCCCCGGTAACGCTTTTCCTGTTTTCGGGGTCTTGAAAGGGCGCGCCTTTAGCTCCCAAGGCGATGGCTGCCTATGCCGACAGACCGTATCAAACCCGCGCTATCTCCTTACGAGTTTCCGCACGTACCAGAGCCAGCTATACAGGTCGCGCAGGTCCAGCAGGCCATCGTGAACCGCCAACGCCTCTCTGACCGCTGTAAAAATGGTCCGCAGCCGGGGCAACTGCGGATAGGCCAGTGGATCGCGCCGGTTGCGCAAAGCATCGACCGCCTGCGCCAGGTTCAGGCTGATAGTCGTCGCCCGGGGATAAACCCGCAGAAGTGGCAGCGGCTCCGGCGCCTGCAGGTTGAAGGCTTCCAGCAGCAGACCGGGTTCATCGTAGCCCAATTGCATCACCTTTGACGTTGTTCCCCCCAGCCGGCAGTTGATCTCCAGAAAATACAGGCGGTCGCCGGCATCCCTGCCCAGCAACTCGAAGTGGAACGCTCCGGTGAGTCCTTCCCCCTCGACAAACCGGCGCGCGGAGCTCTCAAGGCCGACCGGCAGGTGAACCGGTTTCATCGAAGTGGTAAAGCCATGATATTTGCGATAGGCCTTGAAGAGCCGCAGCGCCGGCATCTCGCCGGATTGCGTCCGCACGCCGTGCAGCACGTAGTTCGGGCCCAGAAGAAAGGGCTGCACGATCGGCTCGCGCGTCCATCGGGTGGAGTTGTAAAGGCGGCTCAGATCCTCCCGGTTGTGCAGGACCTGCGCCTTGAATCCTGGCCGCGCGGAGTCGGGCGAGCGGGGGCGGATCACCACCGGGAAGGCCTCGTCGGGAATGGCCGCGATCGCTTCAGCGGACGTTAGCTTCCAGGTAGGCAGCAGATCGAAGCCGCACTCCCGTGCGCGATCGATCTGGTGGGCTTTGTCCAGCAGCCGCTCCAGGACGGCTGGCGGCGGAATCATCAACTTGCAATGGGGCTCAAAAAACGCGCGATGCTTTCCCAGCCAGGTCAGCGAAAAATCGTCGGTGGTCAGCAGCGCATCGGCGTGAACCTCTTCCACAAAGTGCTGGAGAATCGCCAGCCCCTCGGTGGTGCCAACCACTCGCCATTCCATCGTGATGCCGTCCGGTTCAACCGCATTCGAGCGCCGCACATACTTTCGCCGCCGCTCAACCAGATCGATCACGTGAACACGGATGCCGGCGCTGCGGGCACGGCGCGCAAAGGCCAGCAGGTATGCTGAGAAACCCAGCAATACCAGCGAATGCACAGTGCGCGCCTCCTCATGCAAGAGCGGGCGCGCAGGGCACGGAATTTCGGATTCCATCACATCGAGCGTAATGGTCATGTCTTCTTGTATTGGCCTCGCCAGGATGGAAGAATCTGCAAATCGTCGTCATCATCCAGGCGATCGCGCCGGTTTTTGAATCGGCTCGCCCGTGAGTTCTCCTTCTCCTCCTCCACCGGCTTGGGGGGAAGAAATTCGGGGGCCGCGATTACCAGTTTTGGCGAAGCGCTGACTGCGCTGTTCGCCGCAAGGGTCGCCGCTGCCGGAGCCATCATGATCGTCCGGGCAACGGTTGGGCGATCGATCACAGGTTCGAGTTGCCGTACGGCTTCGGGGGCCTTAGTTGCCGGTTCTTCTATCTCATGCTGACCCTTCACGCCCAGCACCGAGAGCAGGCTCCTAAGCCCGCTGAGCCGCGTTGCCAGGCTCGACGTGGAATCCTCCGGCTCAGGCTCCCGAACATCTTCCGGGCCAGCTGCGTGCTTCCATCCTATGGGCGAATCCGCGGTGGCGGATTTGGGGATAACAGGCTTGGCCTTGTCGTATTCGCTGGGCACGCCTTCCCAGGACTGAACAACCGGCTTCCATGACTTTACCGGCGGCGGCGCCGGATGGGGCTTTGCCGCGGCGGCCATAGGCTTGAAATCAGCCGCAACCGGTTGAGGCCAGCTAGCCTTCGCCGGTTCCGGGGGCGAAGCGGGGCGAGGCTCCTCGGCCTGCGAAAACAGGTCTGCAAGCCACCACGGTAGGTCGGAATTTTGATTTGTCATAGGCTGAATCGATTCTTGCGCCTGAGTCGTTCTTGGTTCGCGCGGCCGGGCATGCGCCGGTTTTGCTGGTTTTGCAAGCCGGTCGGCAACAGCCGTCGACGGGCGTGGGGCTGCCGCCACGGCAGCAGTCTTCGTAACCGCAGGCGATGACAGACGGGCTACGGCTTTGACCGCGGACTCCGGAACGGCCGCCGGCGGGCGTGGAGCTGCGGCCACCGCAACAGAAGCAGGGACAGCCGGCGAAGACAGATGAACTAAGGCCTTCACCGCGGACTCCGGAATGGCCGGCGACGGACGTGGGGCTGCGGCAACGGCAACGGCAACCGGCGCTGGGACGGCTGGGGAGGTTAGACGGGCTACGGTCACGGGAACGGGCGCCGGAACTGCCGGTTCATGCTGCGCCAATTTGGCAGGCGCGGCGTCGGCCTCCACGGGACGGCTTCTTACCGTTCTCCTGGCAACGGAACTGCTCTGAGAATGCAGATGCGTCTCGATGGCCTTCACTGAAAGACGAAAGGATGGGTCGGCCTTTTCCAGCCCGATGCGGTTCAGCACAAATCCCACTGCCGCCACGTCGAGCCGCTGCAGAGCGGCGGCGGACTCGCGAAGTTGCGTGCGCGTGGTCACGCCGGACTCCACGACCACGATGGCGCAATCCACAAAGCGCGCCAGGTATTCAGTCTCCGCCGAAACCGCCAGCGGAGCGGTATCGGTAAGCACCAAGCTCTCGCCTTGCGCCTGGCTCTCCTCTTCCACCATCTGGTGCAGCAGCGCTGTCGGCCGGTTGCCGCGATGGGCAGCCACCAGCGCTTGTGTACCCGGTTGGCCGCTCCCGGCAGAGCTGGCCCGCGCGGCTGAAGACGGCGTTCCTGAGGCGTCCACAAGCACTGTCTTCCTGCCCATGGCCTCCAGCAAATCTCTCACCCGAGTCGCCACCGTGGTCACGCCCGTCCCTGGCCCGGTTCCGGTAAAGATGCAGCTCTTCAGGTTGCCCTGTTTGCGGGCATACTCGATGGCCGCTGCCAGGCGCAGCATATGCTCCTCGGCCACGGCGTCTGAAACCTCGACAAAGTCCGGCAGTTGAGCCATGGGCGCAAAGCCCAGAACCCGCTCCACATCGGCGGCGATGTAAACCCTGGGATCCAGCTTGTGCGCCGTCACCGCGGCCAAAATTCCAAAAAACAGGCCCGCGAGCACCAGCAGCGCTGCCTTGCGCAATACTCCAAACATCGCCTGGTGCATCGCCGGAGTCGCGGCGGCACTCACAAATGCCGAGCCGGGCGCGCCTTCCTCAAGCATCAGATTGCGCCACTCTTCGTCCACGGTGGTGAATCGGTTTTGCAGACGATTGATGTCGATCGCCAGATCGTTGGATCGCTGCAGCTTGGCCGTCGCGCCCCCTGCCGCCCCCGCCAGTTGCCCCAGTTGCCCATTCAATCGCGCCTCTACCCCGGCCGTCCGCTCCAGATCAGTACGCAGCCGCTGCTGGATTCGCGCGGCCGCCTTGGTGCGCAGATCCGTCATCATCGAATCGAGATTGCCGTTGATCTGCGCCAGCTCCGCCGCGTCCTGCTTGTACTGCGGGTGACTCGGCGTTAGATTGGCCATCTGCGAAATCAGAATGGCGCGCCGCTGGTTCAGTGATGTCTTCATGCTCATCAGGCCGGCGTCGGTGGCCACCAGTGTGTCGGCCTCGGCGTCCAGTGCCGCGGAGGATGCCCCCTCGCTGGCATTCATTGAGGTAAGCCGCGCCGCGGCCTCGTCGTGGGCGGTGCGCGCCGTAATCAGTTGCCCGCGAATCCGGCCAATATCTTCGTCATACACATCCGGTGTCGCGGTTCCGATTGCCGCCACGCCCAGTTGTTTGTTCAGGGCCTCCTGCTCGGCGCGGTCGGCGGCCAGCGCTTTCTGCACCCGGTCCCGCTCCTCGCCCAGCACGGCCAGCCGCTGCGTATCCCCGGCCTTCTGCTCGTGCGATGCGCTTTCAATAAAGCTGGCCGCCACCGCGTTCGCCAGCGCGGCCGCCGCCGCCGGATCGGAGGCGTGGGCGCCAATCGTGAACTGATAACTGGTCCCTTCCCGCGTAACTTTGATCGACTGCCGCATCCGCTCCACAGCGGCCTGGTCGCTCTCGCCGCTTTGCTGCCAGACGCCCGCCCCCAGCTTGTGCAGCGCGCCGTTCAGCACGTCCGTGCGCGTCACGTTCTGCATCTGTTGCTGGATATACGACTCATAGGTATTGGAGTCGTAGGGCCAGCGCTGCGCATAGGGCCAGCTCGGGCCTTGCGCCATCACTCTGGGCGGCGCCGGCTGGATGTACACAATGCTCTGCGCATCGTAGACCGGCCCCGCATAAAACCAATAGGCCACCGCCAGCACCACTCCGGCAAGGGCAATCCCCAGCGCCAGGCGGCGATGCAGCTTCAGGCTGCGCAACAGGTCCAGCCGGAAGAGCGCCTGCCCGCCGTCGCCTGCCGGGCTAGGCCGTGCCGCCCCGGGTGGAGGCGCAGCAGCGCCGTCTCCCGAAAGGAGCCGGTCCATGGGCTCGGATTGTAGATGCATCGGACTCATGGATACCCCACCAGGACCGCCATCGTTGCCAGCGAGGTCACCGGGCTAAGCTTTTCCAGAACGTAGGCGGCCTTGTTGAATCCGCTCATGGGCACATAGACGATCTCGCCTGGCCGCAGCGTAACCTCCAATGACCTCACTGGGTTCAGCAGGTCGTTGAAAGAGATCACGCGCGAAGTGCCCTTGGCCGGGTCCACAATCTGGATGTGCGGCTTGCCTCCAGCCTTGTTGGTAAAGCCGCCCGCCTCCGCCAGAACGCTGGCCAGGGTCGAGTTATTCGTCAGCGGAACGGCGCCCGGATGCTGCACCTCGCCCAGAACGGAGACAAAGCGCTCGGCCATGCTGGGCACATAGATCACGTCGTCGCGGCGCAGGCGCAGGTCGGCCAGCGTATTGCCTGACTCGATCAGGGCCTTCAGCTCGACCCACACCACCTGGTTTTGGCCGCGATAGATCGCGCAGCGCTCAGGGATCTGCGAGACTGCAACCTTGCCCGGCACGCTGTTTGCACCGTTGTTGGTTCCTGTATCCATGCCGCCGCGGCTAAGGGCTTCCAGCAGCGTGGGCGTGCCGTCGAACGTGATCATGCCGGGATGCGCCACCGCGCCCAGCAGCAGAACGCGATTGGCCGTGTATTTGGTCACCGTAACCTGGGCTGACAGGTTGGAATAGAAGCTTGAAAGCGCGGACTCGATGGCCTTGTCCGCCTCGGCGCGCGTCTGCCCGGCCACGATCACGTCGCCGGCCAGCGGCAGGGTAATGCGTCCGTCCGGCCCGATGACCAGCTTGGCCGTCAGGTCAGGGCGTCCCACAAACTCCACTGAAATCTCGTCGCCTTTGCCAAGCCGGTACTCTTCGTCTTCAGCCGGTTCAAACTTGCGCAGAGTTTCCAGCGGATTGGGCTTCAATTGCGGGTCGGGCGGCTCCTGGGTCGTTTTCTGGCCCGGCAGCGGGAGCGGCGTCTGGTTCTGCGCCTTCAGGACTCCCCGCCCGCAGATTCCCCACAGCAGCAGCAGAGCGCACGCCATGACGATCCGATGCTTCATGCCGTTGCCTCCCGGCTGCGGAAAACTCCCAGAATCTGGCGTGCCACTTCGAGTCCCTTTTGCTTTTCCTCATCCGTCAAAACCAGCCAATGCAACATTGCGACGACCCCTGCCACGTAAATCAGGGCCGCCGCCAGCACCACTCCCGCTCCCTGCCAGCGGCTCACCGCCGCCACCAGCCGAGCTGTGGGCCACGCCAGCAGGCCCGCAGCCACGTAAGGCGCAAATCCCGGCAAAATCACTACCCGCAGAAAGCGCGTGAGCCGCAGGTCCAGCACATAAAGCACCCGGCCCATCAGCACACATGCCGCTCCGGCGGTAGCCAACGCTACTGCCACGCCAATCCCCATCGGCGTCCAACGCCCCAGAATCCAGCGAGATGCGGGCAACGTAAACCCCAGCAGCAGCACATTCGGAACCGAGTAGGTGAATTCCTCATACACCCGCCCCATACCCCGGAGAATCGAAGTGCCCGGCCCTGTAAGCATATGGAATTGCATGGCAAAACTAAATACCACAAACAGGGGGATGAGCGTCTCCCTCATAGGTAACCCCGGACCTAACCAAACGTGCATTACCGGTGTAGCCCAAAAGGCCATGGCCGCCGCAAACACCGCCGTGCACAGGTTCGAGTAGCGCGCTCCGCTCAGGTAAAGCTTTTGCAGGTTCCCCTGCCACTCGGAGCGGCGTGAAGCCGCGTCCACGTGCGAGGCGGCCGGCAGCATCGCGGCAAAAAATGCCGTCGGCACCGAGGCGAGCGCAGTGGGCCACTTTTTGGCCACGTCCAGCAGCCCGGCGGCCGATACGTTGATGAATCCAATGGCGGCCACCCTCTCCACCGAATTCAAAAATGTAGAGAGCATGCTCTGGAACTGCACCAGCCCGCCGAAATGCACCACATATTTCATTGACTCGCAGCTCACCAGCCGCGGCGACAGGTGCAGCCATTTCAACTTTCGTTTGGCCCACCAGATGGTCAGCCCATCGTTGATCACCGTTCGCGCCAGGTAAGCCTCGGCCAGCCCGCGCACCCCGCGCCCGGCGCACACCAGCCACACGATCAGCCCGCACTCGACCACAATACTCACGGTTTCAAATATCTGCGTAGAGGCGATCTGATGAGTCCCGTAGAGCATGCAGCCATAGGCGCTTAGCGCGATACTCGACAGAAAGACGCCCAGCACGATTAGTACCGCTTCCTTGCCGTCGGCGGCGTGTGCCACTGGCAGTTTCAGAAGGGGCGCGATCCATTTCCATCCCAGCAAAAAGCATAGAAAGACCACTGCGCACAGCGGAATCGTGACCGCGAGGCCCGTGGAGAGCAGCGAATTGGCCTTGTCGTACTGCTTGCGCGCGTGGAACTCCGCCACATACTTGATGTACACGTTGGAGATTCCCATCGTCGTCAAGCCCACATACGTCACCAGGATGAAGATCGTAGTCCAGATGCCGTAGGCCTCCAGGCCAATGCGCGCCAGCAGAAACGGAATCAGGCATACTCCCCTGGCCATGTTCACCACGCGCGCAAAGATGGTGGTCGCCACATTGCGCACGAACTGGCGGTTCACCTCGTGCATGGGCTCCTCACCGGCTCCTGGCTTCTCCTGTCCGGCTTTGTATTCCTGAGTCCAATTGACCTCAAGTTCCTGCGAATCGGGGATCTCGGTGGCACCAGTCATGGCTGCTGCGCCTTCCGCCTGGTCCGCTCCCACTTGGCGCGATTTCGTTCCTTCTTCATGAGTTTTCCTTTGAATAGCCTGGGGCAGGCTGAGCATTCCGTTCATCGCTCAAAAAACTTGACCAATTCTCATGAAAACACGCAATGTACGATTTGGGGATGCCAAACGACCTCTCCGTCAAGATTCTCGCTTCCGGAAACAGGCGCCGCATTTCCGCCTTCGTAAGCACCGTAGTCTCTTCGACCATCTGCGTCCACTCCGGCAGCTTCTTGCGCCAACGCTCAATTATGTAGCGGCGAAACCGATCGGGATAAAACCACCAGAAAGGCATACCGCAATGCGCTTCAACCGGAAACCATTTCGCGGGCGTCTGGACCCAATACGATTTGCCAAGACGACGGACCTCCGACGCAAAGGCTGCCTGTTTTTCTGCCGATCCCACATGTTCGATGACACTGTTGCTGAATACCGAATCGAATGAGCAGCCCTCAAACTCACGAATCTGGCAGGCGTCGCCCTCAACGTAGCGAATTGTGTGGTGCGACGCAGCGTTGCCCTCTACAGCGCCCGGTAGATTGAGGATCGTCAGATTGATGCGTTGAGAGACACTGTCCCAAATCTTAGGTAATCCGCCCAAATCGAGCACGGACATGCCCTCCCTCACACGCATCAGCGCCGCATAGGACCGCATACGCCGTTTTCGGGTCCATTCCGAGTAAGGCCGCAGAAGTCTGTAAAAGACGAATATGCGTAAGTATTTCAATTCCATTGGAGGGCAGCCTCACTGAAAGCTATGTGTAAATTAGAGGTCGAAGTGGTCCGAAGGTTCCGATACACGTCTCCTCGATGCCCTCGGGGGTGACGAGTGCGCCAATTCACGGTTTCTGAATTGCGGCTCAAAATGGAAATGCGGGCTGAGACCGGCTGGGGATTCATCATGGCTGGGGCGCCTCCCGCTTGGTTCGCGCCCACTCGGCGCGGCTCCGTGACTGGCGCAGCACAATCGGCGTGATGGCCACCTTCCAAACCAGGTAGAGAGGCGCGGCTGCCAGCGACGCCAGGTCCCGCACCGGTTCGGCCCCCA
>Ga0182027_10011450_pt1 | contig 12533 bp, 9 predicted proteins | sample 712E1DmetaG_FD_121300 | JGI IMG/M metagenome (GOLD analysis project Ga0182027, IMG submission 121300) | Permafrost microbial communities from Stordalen Mire, Sweden - 712E1D metaG (Illumina Assembly) | ecosystem: Environmental > Terrestrial > Soil > Wetlands > Permafrost | place: Sweden...
GGATAAAATGGCCGGAACGCCCAATCCAAAGGTGAACCTGGATGGAACGCCCATGGAAATTTATTTCTCACCGGAAGATAAAGCCGCCTCCCGCATTCTCGCATTGATCCAGGCTGCCCAGGAAAGCATTAATTTCCTGGCATACGAGTTCACATCCAGGGATATCGGCGCGGCGATACTGGAACGGGCGCAGGCGGGTGTCAGCGTGACAGGCGTGATGGATGACGGCCAGGTTAAAGCCACCAGGGTAACCGAACATGACCCCCTCAAGCAGACCGGGTTGGACGTGCGCCTGGACGGAAACCTGACCGGACTGATGTACCATAAGGTGATCATTATCGACCAGAAAATCGTGATCACCGGCTCCTATGACTACACCGCCGCTGCAGAGGCAACCGATGATGAGAATCTGGTGATCATCTTCAACCCGCAGGTTGCCGCGCAATATATGCAGGAGTTCCAGCTGGTCTATGCACAGGCACAACAACCCTGATTTGCCTGACTTGATTGAAAGCCAATCTGTCATCCCTTAAAGCCGTTGCCTTTTCCAGCCAGCTATAGTAAAGTAGCCATCAATATCGGAGGTAACCCATGACCGACAAATTCTTTCTTGGTCGTTTATTCGACACAACGCAAGCCAAAGTCACCGACCAGCCTTTGCAATATGATCCGGCTGACCTGACGACGCACGCTCTAGTGACTGGCATGACCGGCTCCGGCAAGACCGGCCTGTGTCTGGCTCTGATGGAGGAAGCGGCCTTGCAGGGCGTGCCGGCTATTTTGATTGATCCCAAGGGTGACCTGACCAACCTGCTGCTGCATTTCCCCGAGCTGGCCCCGCAGGATTTCCAGCCCTGGCTGGACCCCGAATTGGCCCGACACGCCGGCGAGACGCTCGAACAGGCTTCCAATGAGGCAGCCCTGGCATGGCGCAACGGGCTGGCGGAATGGGGCATCACGCACGAACGCATGCTGGCACTTAAGAATGCGGCGGAATTTGCCATTTATACCCCCGGGTCGGATTCAGGCATCTCTGTCAGCGTCCTGTCATCGCTGGCTGCCCCCGGCCTGGATTGGGTAAACAACCGGGAAATCTTGAGCGAACGCATTTCCAGCACGGTCACAGCCATACTGGGCCTGGTCGGATTCGATGGGATCGACCCGATCCGTTCGCGCGAACACATCCTGCTTTCCAATATTTTCCAGTCGGCCTGGAGCCAGAATAAATCGCTGGATCTGACAGAATTGATCCTGCAGATCCAGACCCCACCATTCGATAAACTGGGCGCCTTCCCGGTGGATATATTTTTCCCGGCCAAAGACCGCATGGGCCTGGCTTTACAGATCAACAATATCCTGGCAGCCCCGAGCTTCGATACGTGGCGTTCCGGCCAGGCGTTGGATGTAGCCGGGCTGCTTTTCGCCCCGGATGGTCGCCCGCGCCACAGCGTTTTTTACCTGGCCCACCTGAGCGATTCGGAGCGCATGTTCTTTGTGACCATCCTGTTATCGGCCGTCGAAACCTGGATGCGCACCCAGCCCGGCGCCACCACCTTGCGTGCTCTGTTGTATATGGATGAAATCTTTGGCTATCTACCACCAACATCCAATCCGCCCTCCAAGCAACCACTGCTCCGTATGCTCAAGCAGGCCCGGGCCTTTGGCCTGGGATTGGTGCTGGCCACGCAGAACCCGGTGGATGTGGATTACAAAGCCCTTTCGAACGCGGGCACCTGGTTCATCGGAAAACTCCAGACCGAGCAGGATAAGCAGCGCCTGCTGGATGGATTGGAGAGCGCCGCCTCCGGGGCGCTCGACCGCGGTGAGATCGACAAGTTGATATCCGGCCTGGCCAAACGCGTATTTATCATGCAAAATGTCCATGAAAAACAGCCGGTGGTGTTCGAGACACGCTGGACGATGAATTTCCTGGCCGGCCCAATTACTCGAGCACAGATCCCGGAGCTGAACAAACTGGTCGGAGCGAAGAGTCAGGTGTCAGAATTCAGCGGTCAGCCCTCCGCCCCAAGCAGTCAGCCGGCTGCCGTGAATACAGCCCAGACGGCGTCGGCGATGGTTCCCATCCCGGTCGCGCAACCGGTTGTTCCAGCTGCAACAATGCCGGAAGGTTCTGGCCTGACGGATGCGCACCCGCAGAGTGCACCCATCCAGATTATGGCGGCTGTTCCTTCAGCAACTCCGGCTGCCCGGCCAACCGTTTCCGCCAGCCCAACAGAAAGTGGAAGTGTAACCCGGCCTTCGGTCCCATCCGGCTTTCCCGAGTTTTTCCTGCCAATGAACCTCAGTTTTACGAAAGCGTTGTCGGCAACCGGAAAAGGCCTGCCGGAAGAAGCCCAGCAGAGCGGTATTTTATACCGGGCGGCCATCCTGGCCTCTGCCCAGGTGCGCTTCCTGGACCGGCGGTACAGCCTGGATATGCAGCAGGTCAAGTCGGCCCTCGTGAGTGCGCCGGATAACCACACAATCGTCCGCTGGGACGATTATATGCGGTCCGTACCGGATGAAAAAGGCATGGACCCGGCGCCCGACCCGCAGGCCCGCTTTGCCGCCCTGAATGGGCCCGTTTCGGATGCGCATTTGTTGAGCGCCCTGCAGAAGGATTTTGTGGACTGGGTCTATCGAAAAAGCAAAGTTTCGGTGCGGGCGAATACCGTGCTGGGTGTATTTGCAACGCCGGAAGTTTCGCAGGCAGATTTTATGAAAGCCTGCGCGGATGCAGCCCGCGACGCCCGCAATGCCGATCAGGGCAAAGCCACCGGAACGCTTGACCGTCAGATTGCCGCGCTGCAGGACAAACTGGCGCGCGCCGAACGTGATTACCAGCAGAACCAGACACAATTGGAAGATCGCAAGCGCGAAGAGGTGGTATCGGATGCCGAAACGGTCTTTAGCCTGCTGGGCGGAAAACGATCGCGCCGGATTTCCTCCACCATCAGCAAGCATCGCATGACCGAACAGACCAAAGCCCAGGTAACGGATGCCGCAGATGCTATTGCCGAATTCAAACAACAACTGGCGCAGCTCCAGCAGGCCCGCCAGCAAGCCATGGATGAGGCCGGCACCAAATGGGGCAATGCGGTCAACAACATTACCGAGATACCCATCCTGCCAAAGAAGACGGATATCTATGTCAGCTTGTTTGGCGTGGCCTGGATGCCTTATTATCTGGCCAAAGCCGGCGACCAACTCGTGGAAATCCCGGCATTTGCATGAAGGTGTATAATTTCGAAGATGTCGTACATCAGTGCTGCACAACCCAAACGCCCTGCCCTGTTTTTGCAAACCCTGGCTGCCATTGTGGGCGGCCTGATTCTATTTGTGATGGCCGTAGCTGCCCTTAGCAGCGGCTACCAGTTGATCTTTGCCGATCGGGTGTTCCCTGGAATTACCATGGCCGGTGTGGACCTTTCCAGCCTGACGCCGGACCAGGCTTCGGCGGCGCTCAGCCAGCATCTTACCTATCCCAAAAGCGGCAAGATCGTTTTCCGCGATGGCAATGCTATCTGGGTGGCCACGCCCGCCGACCTCGGGATGACTTTCGATTCTGGCACCAGTGTGCAACGGGCTTACGGGCTGGGCCGCCAGGCTGGCTTGCTGACCAATATGGCCACCCAATTGAATGCCTGGCAGGGCGGCTTGTACCTTGGGCCAGTCATCATTTTCGATGCGCGCGTGGCCCATGCTTATCTCGAAAATATCGCCAACCAGATCGACCGGCCCGTTGTCGAAGCCGATTTGCATTTGAACGGTACGCAGGTGGTGTATACCCCCGGGCAGGTTGGCCGGTTGCTCAATATTGATCAGACTATGGCGAGCGTGTTGGCCCAGGTGAAGACTTTCCAGGATGGCCAAATACCCCTGGAGATCGATGAACATGCACCCGCCATTTTGGATGCTTCAGCCCAGGCCGAAAGTTTGAGCCACGCTTTGAGCGCTCCATTAATTATGAATATTGCCAATGCCCAGACCGGCGATCCTGGCCCCTGGACGATCAACCAGTCTGACCTGGCGGGCATGATGACGGTCGGGCGCGTAGATAGCGCGGCTGGCTGGCAGTACCAGATCTCCTTCGATCCGCAATCCATCCAATTGTTCCTTGAGCAAATTGCCCCGCAGGTGAACCAGACCTCAAAGAATGCCCGATTCTATTTTGATGATGGCACACGCCAACTGGTACTGGTTCAGCCGGCCGTGATCGGGCGTACTCTGGAAGTAACCGCTTCCCGCGATGCGATCCTGCAAAAGATTTTTCAAGGGGTCCATACCATCCCGCTGACAATAAACGTGGACCAACCGGCGGTCACGGATAATTCTACGGCAGCCTCGCTTGGTATCACCAGCCTGGTTTCATCGTATACCAGCTATTTCCGTGGTTCGGGTGCGGCGCGGCTGCAAAATATTGAGGCAGCCAGTAAGCAGTTCTATGGCTTGCTCATTCCACCCAATACGACTTTCTCGATGGGCGATGCCATTGGAAATATCTCCCTGGATAACGGGTACGCCGAGGCGTTGATCATCTATAACGGAAAAACGATCACCGGGGTTGGCGGCGGTGTTTGCCAGGTCAGCACCACCTTGTTCCGAACGGCCTTCTTTGCCGGTTATCCCATCGTGGAACGGAACGCACATGCCTACCGGGTTTATTATTACGAACAGACTTCCGACGGAACCGATCCCTTGATGGCCGGCCTGGATGCCACGGTCTATTTTCCGCTGGTGGACCTGAAGTTCACCAATGACCGGCCCTATTGGCTGCTGATGGAAACATATTTTAGCGCCCAGAACGACTCGCTTACCTGGAAATTCTATTCGGGCGATGATGGCCGGACCGTTACCTGGAAGAATCTCGGCCTGAAGAATGTTGTCCCGGCACCGGACCCGCTGATCCAGGAAAATCCGGACCTCCCGCCGGGCACTTGCAAGCAGACTGATTATGCCGGGGATGGAGCAGATATCACAGTGGTACGCAACGTTACTAAGAATGGGCAGCAATTGTCGCTGCCAGGCGATACGATTACGACGCATTACCAACCCTGGCAGGCCGTTTATCAATATAGCTCGGATATAACCGATGCACAGTCGCTGGTTGCCCAGGGGTTGTGCCATTAGGCATGGTAAAATCAGCGTTTGTTGTTTGCAGAAATGGAAGAAATCATGATTAATAATAGTTTACTTGAAATCCTGCGTTGCCCGGCCTGCGTCCGTGAAAAAGATGGTCTTTTGAAGGTTTATCAAGAATCCTGGCTGATCTGCCAGGACTGTGGGCGCAAATATCCGATCGTGGATGAGATTCCGGTCATGCTCATCGAAGAAGGAGAGAAATGGGTGAAGGTGGCCGAAACCGATTTGCCGGTGCCACCTCCGCCCATCCAGTAAGATGGCTCAAAAGAAATTCGACCTCGCCCAGAAACTCCGCTCCTTCAACCGCCCGTCCATCTTCCAATTTGTCGTAATGGGGCTGGGGTTGGTCCTGGCTGCGGCGTTATGGATTTTCCTGACCGGTTTTGTATCCTGCTGGCAGGTCACTTCGCTGCCGGGCATGCCCCTACCAACCTGTTCCACCAGCAAGCCCATTGCAGGAGCGGTTGCCACCAATCCCGGCGATACGCCGGCACCGGCCCAAACGACTACTCCGGATGTCAGCGCTCCGCAAATACCATTGCCGCCCGCCTGGGATGGAGCCAGCCGTGTGACCGTGCTGATCGTCGGGCTGCGCGGCGGCGCCGATACCCAGGATTGTCCATTGTGCACCGATACAATGATCCTGCTGACGATCGACCCGGTCAGCAAGACGGCCGGAATGCTTTCGATCCCGCGTGATATGTGGGTCGATATCCCCGGTTTTGGCTATGGCAAGATCAATTCTGCTTACACTCTCGGCGAGAATTATAAACTTCCGGGTGGGGGGCCTGGCCTGACCATCCAGACGGTCGAAAACTTTGTAGGCATTCCCATCCAGTACTATGCCCAGATTGATTTCGATGCTTTTGCGAACATGATCGATGATATTGGGGGAATATGTTTAAATGTCCCTGTCCAGGTTGATGCGGGCGTACAGTATGAGCATGGAACGACCATCATAAAACCAGGTTACCAGTGTTTGAGCGGAAAAGTGGCCCTGGGATATGCCCGAACCCGTGATATCGCACAGGGTGTCAAGGGCGGGGACGTAGAACGTTCCCAGAACCAGCAGCGCGTTATTCTGGCCATCCGGGATAAGGTACTTTCCAATTTACCGACCTTGGTAACCAAAGCTGTTCCGCTCTACGGACAAATTTCTTCAGGCGTTCATACGAATCTGACCCTGGATGATATTCTACGGCTGGGGATGCTGGCCAAGGATATACCGGCGGGTTCCATCCAGCAGGGCGTGATCGATTACACCATGATGCAGGACGGACAGACTGTGGTAAATAGCCAAAAAGTCGATATCCTGCGGCCCTATCCGGATATGATCCGCGCGCTGGTGGATAAAATTTTCGGTGGTGGCGCCCTGGCACCGGCGGCCTCCGGGGATCCAACCCAGTTAATGCAGCAGGAAGCCGCCAGCGTGTTGGTAATCAACGGCTCGGGTGTAACCGGAGTTGCGCAGAAAACCGCAGATTACCTGAAGGGCCAGGGCATGAATGTGACCGGGGCCGGAAATATGGCCGATTATCCGGACAAATATAATTTTCCTCCGCTGCCAAACCGGACTGAGCTGATTGTGCATGCGGGCAAGCCTTACACTATGAAATACCTGATGGCGCTGATGAAATTTACAGACGCCAACCAGCTCGTCTTTGATTTCAACCCGTCTGCCCCGGCCAATATCGTTCTCGTGGTTGGCGTGGATTGGGCCAACTCCAATTCAATGCCCTAAAAAAACTACTCCAGAAATTTTAGAAGAACCGCCATTTTAGAGTGTGCAGCTTCGCACCTTGCGGGTATGCGAAGCGACCTTGCATTCTAAAATTGCGGACTTCAGGGGTCCGGAATGGCACGATTTTCAGGAATTTGGAAAGGCGTGCCAATTTTGGGATTTCGTAGCAGTAGGTAATATGAACCAATGTCTGTGCCGTCAAACCCAACCGTAAACCGCTATCCATGGTGGTATTGCAATAATTGCCCGGGTTGACGCCCCAAACATTAAAATCGACCCCAAGAAATTTGCACCACCTTTGGCGTATTTTTTTTATTTCTACCCCTACCCTTGGCGGCTTTTTGGTTTTGCGTACAACGCTTCCAGCCCATGCCAGATATCATCCCGCCAGGCGGTGAAATTGTGGCCGGCGGAAAATTCACGATATTTCACCCGGTAGTTCTTTTCCTTGAGAATCGCATACATCTGCCGGTTGCCTTCCAACAGCCAATCCAGCCGCCCGGCATCCATCCAGATATCCATATCGGGGGGTGGGGCGCAGTTTACCAGATCAACCACCACATATTGGTAGTCCGGGGCGATGAACGCGCCCGACTGGCTGAGCACTTTGTGGAAGGCCTGTGGCAAGCGCAGGGCTGTGAAGAGCGCCATCGAACCGCCCAGCGAAGAGCCCATCACGCCATACCCGCCCGCCTTGACCGGCTCCAGGTTAAGATTCTCCTTTGCCATTGGTAGAATGCAATCCATCAGCAGCCCGATGGTTGACTCGCTGCAGGAATACTCCACCGTGCGGGCTGCGCCGCCGTTTTGAACAAACGCCATGGCAAACGGCCTAATACGCCCTTCGGCGATCAGGTTATCCACAATCACATTCAATTTAGCGCGTTGCAGATAATCCGGGCCGTCATAGACGAAAAGCAGCGGGACGGGATCATCCACCGGAGGCTGGTACAGATAGACCGTTCGTTTTGCGCCAACGGCATAGTCACTGGTGACTACCGTATACCGGGTGACCGTTCCGCGTGGGACGCCTTTTTGTATTGACGCGAGCGGAGTGGGTCTCCCCTGTGGCATGTAGAAGTAATTATTATAGTTGGTGCCGTTCTTGATTCGCAGGGGATTGAGCGGATCTGGGATGCGTTCACCGGTTTCCGGATCGATGAAGGCGTATTCCAGGTAGGCGTCGGAAGGCAGTGGCATGGAGAAGGACCATAATCCCGTGCCTGCGCGCAGCAACTTTTGAGGCGCTTCATCCCATTTGTGCAAATCATCGATCAGCACCGGGGCGGTCTCTCCCTCCCAGATAAGCGTGGCGACATCGCCTCCCAGAACAGGATTGCCCAAAGTACGGGCCAGAGCAAGCAGGGGATGAGTAGGCATCAGACACCTTCCTATAATTTCTTCAACAGCTTTTCGCCGAAATCGGCCGGTTCACTCAGTTCGATCACCAGTTCGCGGGCGGAATGAAACGCCATAAAATCGCGCATACTGGCTGCCGTATCACTTATCAGTTCTTCATTCGGTTGGATACCCGGCTCCAGGTAGAGCGCTTTTAATCGTAAAGTGCCGGTCTTGCGTTCCAATTTCGGGTCGAAGCGCCCCACCAGGCGCTCATGATGCAGGATCGGCAGGCAGAAATAGCCATACACGCGCTTGGGCGCCGGCAGGTAAGCCTCGATGGATTGGTGGAAGCCCCACAGTTGCTCATCCCGCCGGACGGCCCACCACAAATTATCGAATGGGCTCAGGAAGGTGGTGCGCCTGGCCTGCAGGGCCCCATCCGCGGCCTGTTCCAACAGGGGCAGGTTATCCCTGTGAATGATCAGTTCCGCCGGTTCCCCATTGGCCATTTCTCCATTGATACGCACCAGAATGCCATCCTTGAGCATGTTTTCCACGATCGGCCGGGAGTGGGAGATGCCCATCCAGGTATAATCGCCAGGCTGGCGCGGCAGACAGACTCCCAGCGCCCGGGCCCCCAGTTCGACCCAGTAACGGTCGCGCTCTTGGACGGTCGGTTCGGTCCGGTTAACCCAGTCCGGCAGCACGCGTTCGGTTAGATCGTATAAACGTTGGAATTTGATGCGGTCGGCGATCATCAAGTCGCCGTTGGCGTACAGCACTTCCAGCGCCACCTTGGCCGGCCGCCAGGCCCACCACGCCCCGCCTGGATGGCCGTCAGATTCGAAGTTGCTCACCTTCAATGCGCCTTCAACGCGGATGCGCTCCAGCACTTGCGGAAGGAATTCCTTCTGGCGCGTTTCATCCAGCAAGCTGTTGTACCACGTGGATGGATGGTCACGGAATTTGCGCTGACGCGGCAGCTGGTATCGGTATTCCGAAAGCGGGATGAGCGAGGCGGCATGCTGCCAGCCTTCGAAGATGCGTCGGTCGGCCGCCGAAGCGAGCACGTCAAAATCCTCGGGAGCATAATTACCCAGCCGGCTCCACAGCACCAGGTACTGGCTGCGCCGGACCATGTGCAGGGTGTCGATCTGGATACAGCCGATCTGCTGGATGGTCTGGTAGATCATCTCCGGACCCGGTTGCGGGTTTTCGGCCTTATCCAGGTTCTGGGTGTGCAGCGCCACCGTACGCAGCGCGGAAAGCGGATATGTTGTCATTAGCCCTTAAAGGAAATATGCAGGGGGTGCAGTTCTGCCATCATTACGTTTTCCTTGACGGCTGGATCGTTAAACATAAATTCTTGCGCAATTGCCTGGTTGCCGGCGTGAAAAACAGCGATCCCGAACGTCTTGTCCAGGCATGGACCGGCCAGCACGACCGTCCCGGCTTCGGTGGCGCGTTTCAGGTATTGGGAGTGCGCTTCCATGATGGCGTCTTCCAGCGGGGTTGGCTGTTCGAAGAAGCCCTCCCGCAACGGGTGGATCAGATAGATATATTCAGGCATGGCTCAATCCAGGAAACTTCCCGACCAGGTCTCGAAGCAGCGGCCAAGTCGTTCGTCATCTTTGTAGAAGGTCAGGTAGGTAAGCACCTGGCAGGGGATGAATTTCTGTTCTTCGGGTTTATTGATCGCCAGGTCGAAATAGGAGTGCCATGTCCCGGAATTGAGATACATCTGGTTCGTGGGATCGGGCATGGTGGGAATGGCATCCAGTGCGACTATCTCATGGTGATGAGTATGCCCGTAAACGACAAAACGGGCCGAATGATCCAGGAATGCCGGTTCATTAAGTGCGTGGCTGGCGAAGGTCATTGCATCGGGGTTAAAAAGCTTGCGGGCCCAGACAACGATCTCATCGATGGTTTTGAACGAGAAGCGGTCGCTTATCCGTATGGCCAGTTTCAAATCGTCCACCGTATCCCATTTAAACCGCTTATGGTTCTCATTGACAAATGGCAGAGCCAGGAATTCATCGCAGATTTCGTTCCAAAGGTCTTTGAGTTTCTGTTGTTCCACCTGGCCCAGGGCATTATTGCGAAGCTGGCTGCCGATCCACAGGGGTGTGGCCAGAACCGGGCGCACATTGACCAGGTCGTGCAAGTTCTCCAGACTTCCGGGTGGCAATTCATTCCTGAGCCGCCGTTCCACCTCCAGTGGAAAACGGTTAATGATTTCCACTGCAAAGGCATCCCCCAGGGTGGAGGAGTTACGGCCCTTCTCTTTGGAATAATTAAACGGATCGTGAATATCACCATGCTGCGCATAGACATCATACTCGCCCAGCAAACTTTGCAGCTCGGCTGATTCGGCAAGCTCATGCGGAAATGGCCCGGGCGGGTTGGATAACCCCAGGGCTTGCACGATTTCCTGGCGGATGGCTTCGAAGGCGGAACCGGGCAAGTGGTAGTACCAGTCATGGTTGCCGACCATGTAATGCAGTCGTACGTTCACCGGCTCACGCGCTGTGCTTGCAAAATCCGGCTGACCGGTCGGGCCTGCCGATGGCAGGCTGAACCCATCCCCACCCGTCAACCCTTTCAGGATGGCGAATGCACTGGCATTCTTTTGCAGGATGTTCTTTGTGATGGCCTTAACCGTGCTGGCGTATTCCGGGGCGCTGGAATCCGTCCAGGGACGTACATACTCTGCCTGCCCAGGTTGGGATTTCAGCCATAGGATGGAATGCAGCGGGTCGAGAATATCTCCCATCAAGAGGATGTCAATCTGTTTGATCGGACGGTAGCTGCCATCCACCCGCCAGGAGGCATTCATGGCCAATTCTTTCAGCCGGTCAGAGAACAGCGAGAAGGCGGACACCTGGATGGATTTTCCGCATGTTCCATCCATTAAGTGAATATCGCTGATAATAATAAGCATATGCAAATCCTCCTGAATTATTCAAGAACCTTGATATTATAGCCTTAATATTTGCTCACCAAGTATAAACTCCCTCAGTATTCCGGCAGATTTCACAAACACATTAATCTTAACATTTAGAGGATACGCATTTTGATATTATCCGACTACGTGACCAAAAACTATCAAAATGTGCCTTTTATATGGTCAATTTCATCCATTTTGCCCGATAAACCTTGCAATTATTGATCGAATTGGGGTACTATTGTTGAATTATGAGCAATCAATCGCGAACGCCTCTTTTCCACCCGCTTGATCGCCCAGAGGACGGTATCAATACCGCCAGTATTCTGCAGATGACGCTAAGCGTTGCAATTTTACTGGCAACTCTCTTCGTCGGTTTTTCTCCCACCATGTTTTCCAGTAACCTGGGTACCCTGATTTCAGGCTGGCTGACCACCCAGCCGGCCAGCGGACCGGTCGCGCAGGTCACCCAAGGCCCGGGTAAACCGATTGGCATTGTTTCAGGACACTGGGGCAACGGAGATGATCCCGGTGCAGTTTGCCCGGACGGTACCAAAGAGCAGGTGGTCAACCTTGCTATTGCAACTCTGGTCCGCCAGAAGCTGGAAGCGCGTGGTTACCAGGTGGATATGCTCGAGGAGTTCGACTCCCGCCTGGATGGATATAATGGGGAAGTACTGCTGGCAATCCATACGGATACTTGCGATGTTATCAATGACCAGGCCACCGGTTTCAAAGTGGCCACCTCCACCTACAGTCATGATTCCAATCTTGCCAACCGGTTAACCGCCTGTCTGGATTCCCGCTATGCCCAGGTGACCGGATTAAAACTCAATACGGGCGGCATCACTGAGAATATGACCGATTATCACGCTTTCCGGGCGGTCGATCCGGCCACTACCGCCGCCATTATCGAAACCGGCTTCCTGCACCTGGATCGCGATATCCTGGTCAACCATCCTGATGTGATCGCGGATGGAATTGTTTCAGGGCTGGTTTGTTTTGTTGCCAATGAAAGCGTTCAGGCTCTGCCTATACCAACACCATGAAAACCGATCAGGAAACCTTCCGTGAAATTCTTCTACACGCCCAACAAGCCCTGCAACGCGGCGAGCGTAATACCGCACGGCGCTTGGCAGAGCGCGCTGTGCAGCTGGATCCTAATTCAGAAGATGCCTGGCTTACCCTGGCAGCCATTGCCAGCCCGCGAGCCAGCGTCAATTACCTGCAGCAGGCGCTGAAAATAAATCCCAATAGCCTACGTGCCCAAAAGGGTATGCAATGGGCCTTGGCGCGCCTGCCCAATCAGCCGCCGGAAGGTTCAGCGAGCTCTTCGCCAGAAAGTCCAGCAAGCTCTTCGCC
>Ga0182027_10011451_pt1 | contig 12533 bp, 13 predicted proteins | sample 712E1DmetaG_FD_121300 | JGI IMG/M metagenome (GOLD analysis project Ga0182027, IMG submission 121300) | Permafrost microbial communities from Stordalen Mire, Sweden - 712E1D metaG (Illumina Assembly) | ecosystem: Environmental > Terrestrial > Soil > Wetlands > Permafrost | place: Sweden...
CTGAACCAGGATCAAATTCTCAAAAAAAATTGTTCGGATTTCTTTTTATGGAATAATCCGACAAAAATTCCTACCACTTTCCGATTGTTAAGATTTACGTCTTAAAAACAAAAAAGTTAATCCTTTTCATTCTGTGCTGTATGTTACAAATTTTTAAAGTGCGAGGCTATTAAAACGAAAAATCCCGCCAAAGGCGGGTTCAAATCCCAAAGTCTTTGGTGATTACGTTTACATAGCTTTATTCATTATAGTGAATTTGATTTTTTTGTCAAGGAGAAAAAGATTTACTGGAAATCTAATTCTGTATCGTAGGCGTCTGATTATTAATCGTGGGGTTTTCTTCTTTATTCCCGATCATCTGTCCTACCTCGCTAACTACGTCCGATATCGTCGGTGCTCGATTATCTTTAAATGGAACTCCTATGAAATTGGCGATTTTGTTTCCTATTTCTATTTTCTTATTTCTTCCGGAAAACATATTTAAAAACATACCGTTTATGCCAAACCCGCCGCTAGTTGAACCCATAGGAACTGGCATTCCCTGTCCGTCTTTAAGGTAAAAAATTAGCACAAAATTTAATTTTGGAGCGGAATTTTGATACGCAAGAGAATTGGTTGTTCTTAAAGCAACATCTTGGGTTAACATTTCCTGAATCGCAATTTCTGAGATCTGATCGACAGCAATGTCTTGAGATTTTTTGCCCAAGAGACTTGTTGATCCGAAGTTTACTTTATTTACCGATTTATCGATTGTTATTGTTAAAAATTTTGTTAAAAATATAGTGGCTATGCCAAACAAAACAAAAATAAGAGGAATTAGCATAAAAACAATTCCTTTAGCCATTATCAAAGGGGATATAACCACTCCGACTAATGCAAGAATGATCCCCACAAATATTTGTGAGATTGGTTTGTCTTTTAAAACGAGAAGCGTTGGCGTCTCCGTAACTACTTTCATAAATTTATGATTTCATAAAGACAATTCAAAGTCAATTCACTAAGAATAGAAATAAAGCTTTTCCAATATGCTAAACTAGAATGCATGGAGGGTTTATCAAATGATTATCAATGGATTGAAGTTTCCAGTTCTCCCACAACAAAAGCGTATGTTTGGACTACCGGCGATAAAAACAATCCTCCGCTTCTTATAGTTCCCGGCTTTACCGGCACCCACACCGATCTAATGACTATTGCTAAAACTTTAACTCAAAAATATTTTGTAATTGTTACCGATATGCCGGGCTGGGGAGAATCTCCACGGTTTCCCGACGAATTAAATGTTGAAAATTATGTTGCTTATATAAAATCCTTAATCGATCAGCTAAAAATCTCCAAAATCACTTACTTTGGCCACTGCATGGGAGCAACTCTAGGAATAGAATTTGCCAATAAATTCCCCACTAATTTAAAAGAATTATTTTTATTAAGTACTCCGTATCTGGGCGGAACACTTTATAACAAATTATTGGTTTTTGATGCCGACTTAGCAGTCCGTTTTCCCAAAAAAATCAGACCACTGCTTTACCTTTGGCGAAATAGATGGTTTGGCGCAATTGCCAACGTTTTTGTAATCAGAGTCAAAAGCAGGATGAAACAACTGCAGCTGATAATTCACTATATTTTGATTCAGGGAGAACCAAACGAAGATTCAATTGAAGAAGCTTGGGCCAGTTTAATGCATTACGATTATAAAAGGATTGAAAATATTAAAGTTCCGGTCCACATCATTCACGGAAACGAAGATATTTTGATCAATAAAAATCAGGTAAAAAAACTGCATAATTTTTTGCCATCGGCAACTGTTTATTATATTCCTGATTGCGGACACATGCCGCCGGTTGAAAATCCCGAAGGAGTAGCCAAAGCTATCTTGCAATATTAAGTTCTCTTTGAAGTTCTCCTATAAAAGGAGAGAGTAAATCCACTCTTCTTTGAGCCCCAAATTCAATTCCTCCCTGTCTTGTGGCTTTGTCTCTGCTACTTAAAACCCATCGCATTTGATGCGTAATTGCATCAACGCTTGTTGAACTTTCAATCATGTTCAAATTGCCAATCCAAATTGCTCCGCCAAAATCTACATCGTATGCTGAACCGTCTGCGGATCTCGTATGCTCGGTCATCCCTACTGTTTCCACATGTCCTCTTCTTAAAGTTCTACGAACTAATGGATCTATTCTTCTGAAAACGAATTGAGCATTTAGCACTGCGCTCTGCAAAGGAGATAAACCCGATCTTTCAGCCTCTTCTCTTGCCATAGCTTCCGGGGAGCCGACTTCTACAAATAATTCTGTCAGTCCTCGGAGAGCCTCTATTCGCCACTCTTCTAATCTTGTTCGGGGAAGTACTCTCGCTCCACTAGGCCCATCTTCTCTATTTGCTGTTCTTGACATAATACGGGGAATTATAACAAGAAGTTGAAAAAAGTCAACTATAAGCTATTTTTCCAAAAGGAGCATGGTCCAGGCAAAGGGGAATCTTTTTGAGAGAATTTTTACTTTTGAGCCGGCGTTTTTCTTGACAAACTGCGGAAAACCAAACATTGTCCAATGATTAACGTGTTCTATATCGTTGCCAAAGCGCGACCAGTTTTTACCCCGTACTAGTTGTGCCAACATAAAAAACGGTTCGTTGGGAACAGAGATGACTAAATACTTTTTAGAAACTCTGACTAATTCTTTTAAACCATCCTGTGGTTTATCCAAATGCTCTAAAACTTCCGTACACAATACCAAATCAAACGAATTATCTTCATATGGTAACTGGTAGATATTTCCTTGCTTAATTGCTATATCCGGATATGTTTTGTGTCCAAGTTCAATGGCCGCTTTTGAATATTCTATGCCTTCCAGTTTCTTACCAACCCCCTTTTCCCTTAGTCGGTTTAATGTAAAACCCTCACCACAGCCAACATCCAAAATCGAATCCACTTGTTTGGCTTTTGTTAAATTAAGAAAATTGCGGAAAAAATTCCAAAGCAGTAATCTTTGAATCGGATTCTTATGTGTATGTTTTTTATAATTATCAGTTTGTTTCATTTACAGACTTTTGACTGCATGATATGTAACTATACCAAGTGAAATTATAACATTCAAGCTCTTATTTACTCCCCACATTGGAATTTCGGCAATCTTATCGCAAGCTTTCAAAGACTCTTTAGACATCCCATCGGTTTCGTTACCCACCACAAACGCAATCGGCAATTTATAATCAATCTCTGTATACGGCACGCTCTTTTTATCCTGCTCGACCGCAACGACCGTTAGATTTTTGATTTTAGATTTTAGCTTTTTGATTGCCTCAACCGCGGTTTCAGCATATTCCCACTTTACCCATTCCGTGGTGTTAATCGAAGCTTTTTTAATACGGGTGTTTGGCGGCGTTTCCGTCACTCCGCATAAAAAGATTTTACTGACTCCCAACGCATCGGCCAAACGGAAAATTCCACCGGTATTATAGGTATCTAAAATATTATCTAAGATAAAATAAATTTCTCTTCTTTTGATTTTTGCCAAGTCTTCTTTCGATGGATCCGAAGTTCTTAACTCGGCCGCCTTTAACCTAATCATGCCTGTTATTATACAATAATGTTACTCTTGTTGCTTTAACAACTCGTTGCTATAATCAACCCGAGAGTGAAAAAATTGTTCACCCTAAATTTTTTAGTTCTTATTACAATTATCTTTTCCGCCATCATCGGCGGCGGAGCCGTGGTCTACACCAAAATCGGCGTCAGTCAAATCCCGCCTTTTAGCTTTACTTTCCTGCGCTTTGCTATCGCTTCTTTATGTATTTTGCCATTTTTTTTAAAAAACCTGCCAAAACTAAATAAGGATTTCTACAAGGTAATCCTATTTTCCCTTGTCTTGAGTTTTAACATTATTGTTTTTCCCTTCGGCATAATGCTAACAACTGCCACCATCTCACAAACTCTTTATGCGTCTGTCCCCATTTTTGTGGCGGTTTTTTCATACTTTCTTCTGGCTGAAAGAATACCCGCACGAAAAAGTTTTGGAATTATTCTGGGGTTTGCCGGAACTTTATTAATTATTCTTCTTCCTGAAATAAGTCATGGAAATCCATCCGCCGGCAATTTCGCGGGCGATCTCATTCTTATCACTACGGTCGCCGCCACCTCTCTCTACAACACGCTCTCCAAAAAATTCCAGAAACAATACACACCTTTACAGTTAACCTCGCTTTTCATCTTTACCACCACCTTTCTTTTAATTTTCCTGGCAGGATTTGACTTGTTAAAAAATCCCTCCTGGCTTAGACACGTTCCTTCTCAGGCTTTTGGGGAAGCGGCATACGTTGGACTGTTCGGAACAATTATTTATTATGGACTGACTCAATACATTATCAAACATGCCTCGCCTTTAATCGCCTCCCTCGTGTTTTACCTGCTACCTGTTTCCGCTTTTATTTGGGCTTACTTTCTGTTGGGCGAACAGATAACTTCGGGCTTAATTTTGGGCGCTTTGCTTACTTTTACCGGCGTATTCCTGATCCTCAAACGCCAAAATTAGATATTTGAACCTAGAAACTGTATAATATCAGCTATGCTGGCCGATTTAAAAAATATTCCTTTTTCCGAGCGCACAAACGCCCTCTTAAAAGCTTTCGAAGTTAAAACCGTTACCGACGCCGAAAGAAAAATTACGGTTAATGTCTTAGTTTCCAGAGTTGCTTCATGGTACGAAAAATTAAGAACCGCCATGGATTACGGGAATGAAGAAACCATTTTAAGACGCGCTATCGAAAGAATTTTAAAAAGAAGACTTTTTATGGACACCGATCCAAAATCTCTTGCCGAAGATTTAGTCAGGGAAATAGTCTGGGCAAGATACTTTGAAGACGGAACCCTACCCGAATCAATAGTTAACCAAGTTGCTTCATCCATCAAGCTTTATCTTAAATTAAAAAATAGCATTATCGCCAAAAAAATTATCCCAAGCGACAAGATTTATGAATGTATCATTCAGCTTCTGTCTTGCGAGGTTAATTATATTTTAAAACCAAACAAGGAAAAAGAAGCCATGAGCAATTTCATGTTTCAGGTCTTTAGAAACACTGTTGAGATTGTCGATGATTCAAAGCAAACGAAAGATGTTCAAGTTTTTATTGCCGTTCGAAAAAATTTTGCCAGAGACGATATTGCCTCTTTAAGATATAAGCTTTTTTCCCAGATGTTCGGACGACTTTCCGAACAGAATTTTGATCAAGTCGTAAAAGACTTTGCCAAAGCCTACAAGGAAATTAAATACCAACTAACCTACCCCCGAAAAGACCGCATTTTTAACCACGTCAAAAAGCAAACTCCCGCCTTTTTAATTCTCTACGATATTTTAATGGAGGAGAGAGAACATATTAGGATTCTTGCCCGTAACAACGAGGATTTTAAAGAGAAAGTTTTCGCGGATTGTAACAAGAGGTACAAAAATATCAAAGGTAAAATAACCACCGCAATTATACGCAGCTTCATCTTTATTCTTTTTACCAAGGCCTTTATCGCCTTTTTTATTGAAGGCAGCTTTGAAACTGTTTTCTATGGACACATTCAATGGCTTGTAATGGGACTGAATATTTTTGTTCCACCGCTTTTAATGGTTGTGGTAGGACTTTCAATTAAAACTCCAAACTCTAAAAATTCAGCTAGAATTTTATCTGATATTCAACAACTTCTGTTTGACGAGAATCCGCAAATTGTTTCGAATCTTTCTCTCAAGCTTAAACCTGACAAAACTCACAGCGTGAAAGACTTTATCTTTTCAATCCTTTGGATTTTAAGTACCCTTTTAGTCTTTGGCTTAATCATAACTTTACTATCAAAATTTCACTTTAACCCGCTGAGTCAGAGTATTTTTATTTTCTTCATCGCCATTATTTCTTTTTTAACATACAGAATTTACCAAACGGCAAATCTTTATACCGTTGTTACCAAACAAGGTCTTCTTTCTCCGATTATAGACTTCTTTTTTGTGCCGGTAATCAGTGTAGGTCGAAAGTTTACCGAGGGCATCGCTCAAATCAACTTTATTTTGATTATTATTGACTTTATAATTGAAGCTCCTTTTAAAGGATTGGTCGGGTTTTTTGAACAATGGTTCATGTTTGTAGCCAATAAACGAGAAGAAATGGAATAAGCTACTGGTCTTGACAACCCCTGGCAATTGTAGAATATAATTAAACTTACCCTATGACAGCAACAGGACATGCCTTAATTGGAACAGTGATCGCCGCCAAAATAGGAAATCCTGCGCTTGCTGTCCCTATTGCGCTTGGCTCACATTTTTTAGCCGATGCTCTTCCCCACTGGGACACTGCATATGGCAGGCGGCACAAAAGCAAAATTCGCTTTTTTCTTGAAAGTTTCATCGATTTAATCTTAGGTTTTGTTTTATCTTGGGGATTGATAGTTTTACTTTTTCCCTGGACCAATCTTGGATACGCATTTGTAATTATAATAGTCTCCCAACTTCCCGATTGGCTAACCTTACCCTATCTTTTCCTTAACCTTAATTTTCCACCATTTTCCACCATTTACGACTTCCAAAAGAAATTTGACAGCCACTTGGGCCTTCCCTGGGGACTTGTAAGTCAGGTCGCAGCCGTGGGAGGATTAATTTTTCTTGCTAAGATTTTTTAGAAATCGGTTGACACTTGCCTCAAAATTTGGGATAGTTAAATAGGCCTATGGAAAATCAACTGCCCAACTTTCCCGTAAAGGCGCAAACTTATGTTGCACCTGGTCTTTCTTCTGCGAAAATACCGGGAGTTCTTCAAGTATCCAAACTTAATCTAAATAAAAATTGGCTCATAACTATATTAGTTATTTTTGTTTTAATAACCTTACCTGTTATCGCTTTTGTTTTAGGCAAACAGCAGGAAAATGCCAGACAAAACGCAGAATTTATTAAAACCATGAGTTCGATTAAAAACGCTCCGCCACCTCCAACTGAAACTCCAACTCCTATTCCTTTTGTTGTAGCGCCAATCGTAACGCCTGTTGCGACAGCTTCCGGAACAACAACACCAGTTGCCACTCCCGCCGCTGTCTGGAAAACATACACTAACACAAAATACACCTTCTCTATACAATACCCCAACACTTGGTATAACAATGAATATGCAGATAAAACCGGCGCAGGATTTGCTTCATCCGGCGTACCGTATAGTTCAGCTTCTGAAGAAATAAAAGCCAGCGCCATCGCCAAAATCTCAGATAGTCTTGGTCTTTCCTTTGCCGATTACGTAAAGGTTGCCGGAATTAAAGAATTTGAGTTTACAAAATTGGCTTCAATCAAGCCAATAACAACAACCTCCGGCGTTACAGGATACGAAATTACATGGACAAATCAAGATTCAAGTGAATCCTTGCCAATAACTTATTTTGAAATTCCAAGCGACAAAACAGCCACTATCCAAATCTTTTTAAAGAAAGCAACAGATTTAGATATCTATAATAAGATGCTTTCAACCTTTACGATTACACAGTAAATTCGTTGACGAGCTGATGCTTTACTGAAACAATTTATTTATGGAACCAAATATTTCAACAAACCCTACGCCAATTCCACCAACACCTACTCAACCGCAGGCACCCGTCGTACCGACTACGCCACTTCAGCCACCAGCTGCTGTTCCACCGCCTCCAACAACTACAATAAGCACTTCAACACCACAACCTGAACCCGTTACAACAACTCCTCAACCGCTTCAACCATTTGAATCTAAAAAATCATTTAATCCCAAAACATTAATTCTCATTATTGGCTTAATTTTACTGGCGATCATTCTTTCCGGAGTTGCATTTTTCTTAGGCCAAAAATCAGTTCCGGCAATTGGTAAGACTAAAGTTTCTTCCATGCCTACGGTTGCGGCTGCTTTACCAATTCTAACCATTATCCCAACAATCTCGCCCGCCTCCGCCGTCACAGACACCGCAACTTGGAAAACGTATAGTAATCAATATTTATCTTTTAACTATCCTGCCAATTGGAAAATCGCAGATCCTTATCAAAATACTCCGGACCAATCCACATATATTGGCGTTCTTCCATCAAGCAAAACTGTTGGAAGCTCGGTCACTCCGATTGTAATCACGCGGATAGACAATCCCAACAACCTAACCCTACAACAATGGCAAGATGAAAGAAGCACTGAGTCTGCAATGGCAATAAGTTATTACACATCAACTACCCAAACTACTACAATTAACGGCCACACTGCCTATGTAAATGAAAAGGGAGATTGTGAACCACTTTTATGCTATCAGGTTTTTATTGCGGGGAAGAATAATCTATTTAAATTTGAAAATGTAGATCTTAGCAGCACTGCTTTCCCTAACACTCCAGAAAGTCAAACCTATACTAAAACGGACATTCAAGCAAATCAACAAATCTTAAATCAATTACTTACCACTGTTAAATTCACACAATAATGGAAAATCAAGAACAACAACCGCTTCAACCGCAATCATCAATTCGACCGGCTCCAGCCCTTCCTGTACTCCAACCGCTTCCGCCCAAAAAAGCTTTCAATACTAAATGGTTCATTCTTAGTTTATCTTTAATTTTAATTGCGATCATTCCCGTAACAATGTATTTCTTAAGCCAAAAATCGACAAGCACCACACCCATTCCCATCCTTCCGGTTCTTCCCACTCAAACCGTAACTAAACTTATTCCCACCGCAACTCCGGCACCTATCGGAACTTCTGCTGCAAAAATAGCTTGGGCATTAACGGATAAAAACCCATCCCCGATCGAAACTGAAATAAAAAATGCGCTTCCCTCTTTTGACTTATCTCAAACCAACTATAATTTTAATGACGGGAGAAAACCAGCCATTATTAATCTACAAATCTCCTCTATCTCCGCAAATTTTGCAATCACAGGCATGGAAATGCTAGGTAAAGATAATCAGCTACTGGCAACTGACGGGTTCCAGTTTTATTTATACAAAAATAGTGGCAAATGGAATCTTCTGACGGGGGATGAAAACAATTTCTGCGATGTAATAAAAACCTTTCCCAGCGACCTCCTTGATGGAAATCTAAAATCATATCTCAAAGTCTTCTCTAATTGCTTCCCGAATAACAATCCATGATTGACAAGCTAACGTTTTCCTGAAAGAATTGTTTTATGGAACCAAATCCTATTGCTCAAAATCCGATTCAGCCACCGATTGAATCAAATTCCTTGCCCGTCGGGAAAAAATCGCTTCCCAAATGGCCGTTGATAGTTATTGGAGTTATTTTGCTGGTTATTATTATTGGCGGAACATATTTCTTAGGCAAAAACCAAAACGTGAGCCCAAATAAACTTTCAATTCCAACCCAAATCACAGCTGTTCCCACCGCAATTCCCACTCCCGATCCAACCGCAGACTGGAAAACGTTTAATTCTCAAAAATACGCTTTCTCAATAAAGTATCCAACCGACCTTAATCCTGAAGAATTCCTAACTCCTTTTTACTCCGTTACGTTTAAAACCGTGGGTGCGGCGCAAGGAGAATTATCAACTTTTGACATCCTTGCAAATCCCGATACGTTTATTGCCAAAGATCCCGCAGCCTATGATTGGCTCAGCGCAGACATGGTTGATAGCTTTATGGCAATGGTTCCGGGCGCCACAAGACAGGTTGACACAATTATTTTTACCAAGAAACCAGATATAACTGTTGCAGGATTACAAGGAACTGTAATTAATGTAAAAACGACCGACGATAGTACTGACCAAAACCGTATGTTCATAAAACATAGCGGGAATATGTATATGATTGTTAATAATCAGAACTCTGATCAAACCGTTTTTAACAATTTTGTCTCTACTCTAAAATTCACCGATCAAGCTTCTCAAGCCGCCGATACAACAAATTGGAAAACATATACAAGCTCCGATGGGGCATATTCGTTTAAATATCCCTCTGACTGGACTCAAAATGAAGCAAGTTGGAACTCTGGTACGCGTGGCCAAGGTATATCCCTAAGCAAAGTTATTGACTTACACACTGCTCCACTAACTGATCAGATTGGTATAAACGTCCTAACATATAAATCAAAAGGAAATCTTTCTGCAGAGGAATTTCTTAGCGAAGTATACTATCAGGGTCTCAAAGATAGTTTAACACTGGGGTGGATTAAATCAGATACTATGGAACCGGTAACGATTGGAAGTAGAATGGGAACTAAATTTAACCATATGGAAGGTGGCGCTGGGGATTTTGGCGAAGGAGTATGGGTAAGTACCGGAAAAGACGGTTTATTTATAAAACTCTATTCTACTTCTGCAAACAATTCCGAAGAGGTTTACAAAACTGTTCTTTCCACATTTAAATTCACTCAATAATGGAAAACCAAACACAATCAACAATTGAACCACAAACTTTTACGCAGATAACTGAATCTCCTGCGCCCAAAAGGTCCTTTCCCAAATTATCTTTAATCATCGGATTAGTTTTGATACTTATCCTAGCTGGCGGAACATATTTCTTAGGACAAAAAACAGCCACAAAAACCACAGAAAAGACACCTATTCATACAGTTACATCTCCCACTCCTATATCAGACACTACTAATGCCGACGGAACCACAGGCTGGAAAACATTTACTGCACAATCGGGAGTGAGCTTTAAATATCCATCGGGTTGGACTCCAAAAGAAAAAATCACACCAAAAGATTCTTCCGGATTTGGGCCATTAGAAGGTGTTACCATTACTTCACCCAATGGAATCGTTATTAATTATTCTGATCACATTAGTGGATTAGGAGGCGGTTGCGATCCAGCTGATTGCCCAAATAATCACATTTTAAAAGTTGAGCCAGTTAATATTCCAGGATATGGTACTTTAAATTTAGTAGAATTAGTCGTAAAAGATTCAAACGACTCTTCTGTTTTATATGCTTCCGTAGGCCTTGATTCAAAAACTTATCCAAATCTCCAAGTAGGCTCTACGAAGCAATTTGGCTATAACATAATGTTTAACGATAAAGATCCAAAAAAATATCTTGATCAATTCTCTGCGTACATTTACGACTCTAATTCGAACTCGAATCAAGTAGGGCAATTATCAGATTTTAATAAGTATTTTACAAACCCAGAGGCCCAAACCGCAGAAACAATTATCAAAACTCTTAAATTCACAGACCAAACCATTCAAAATACCGAAGTATCGACTCCAACGCCAACCCCGAACCTATTTGTGAATTGGAATAAATATTCTGATTCTAAATATAATTTTTCTTTTAAATATCCCGCCGATTGGACAACTCAAGCGAAAGACTTTTCCGACACCAACGAAAGACTTGTAAATATAATCAAGAATTCCAGCCCAAGCGTTGTAAGTTTATCTTTTACAATTGCTAGCGGTTGGGATCGTGGGCAATTCGGTAATGCTCAAGATCAACCAAAAAACTATTCCGTGGGAGGCGTTCCTGCTTACAGAATGGATCCCCCGACAAAAGCAGAAAAACAATTAGACAGATATCAAACAAATGTTTATTTTGAAGCTCCCGACGGCCATGTGTTTGTCTTTATATGCACCCACAACTGGAATCAAAATTATATCGACACTTGCAATAATATTCTTTCCACTTTTAAATTCACACAGTAGTTTTTGCAGGAGTTTCTTCTTTTTTGACCGGAGTTTTTGTTAAACTTTCTTCTTTTGGATTCTTAATATCCTCCGCTTTCCAAGCGGCGAAGTCACATTTCGGGTAATTAGCACAACCATAGAAACGGCGGCCTTTTTTCGTCTTTTTGAATACAATTTTTCCTCCATCCCTTGGACAGATTAAACCGGTTTCCTGCGAGAAAGGCTTGGTAAACTTACACTCCGGAAAGTTTTCGCAAGCCAAGAATTTTCCAAATCTACCGATTCTGATTATTAAATGTCCTTTGTCTTGCGGGCAAATTTCGTCAGTTTTTTCAACTTCGATCTTAATCCTGGCTGCCTCCCCGACTTTCTCTAAAGTTTGGGCAAATGGCGTATAAAATTCTTTGATTACCGGCGACCATTTCTTTTCGCCATTGGCAACTTGATCCAATTCATCTTCCATTTCGGCGGTAAATGGAATATCATCAATCGTTGAGAAATTAGTAACCAAAAAATCATTAACCGCAACTCCAACCGCCGTTGGCATAAACTTTCCTTCATTTCTTTCGATATATTGTCTGCTCTCAATTGTTGAAATAATAGTTGCGTAAGTTGACGGCCTACCAATCCCCTCTTCTTCTAAGGCTTTTATTATTGAGGCATCGTTATAGCGGGGCGGCGGCATGGTTTCATGAAATTCGCTTAAAATAGAAACAAAATTTAATTTTTCCTGCGCATTAAACTCCGGCAGTTTATTATCGTTTAGAGCATATGGATTTACTTTTAGAAACCCGTCAAAAACCAGCACCGAACCATTAGCTTTTAAAGCGTAATTACCAGTCGAGACGTCAACCATAACAACCGTTGATTCCGTTATCGCATCCGACATTTGGGTTGCAACCGCTCTTTTCCAAATAATGTCATACAGTTTTGCGTA
>Ga0182027_10011452_pt1 | contig 12532 bp, 15 predicted proteins | sample 712E1DmetaG_FD_121300 | JGI IMG/M metagenome (GOLD analysis project Ga0182027, IMG submission 121300) | Permafrost microbial communities from Stordalen Mire, Sweden - 712E1D metaG (Illumina Assembly) | ecosystem: Environmental > Terrestrial > Soil > Wetlands > Permafrost | place: Sweden...
CGCTGCTGGCCAACATCTACCTGAACCCTCTGGACCATCTGATGGCCCGGACGGGCCGGGAGATGGTGCGCTACGCGGACGACTTTGTCATTCTGTGCCAGAGCGAGAAGGAAGCCAACGAGGGATTCCGAAAGAACAGAACGAGAACGGCCTGGTCCGAGCCTTATCCTGTAAATCCAGTTCATCCTGTCCAAAATATCATCTTCGGTTGCGGCTGGCCGCCCTGTGTTTTCTGGCATTTTTCCCTTGACATGCCGCGCTAATATGCTAATCTGTCCCGCGTGTGGGCAAGGCATGGAAAGCCGGACGGCGCCGGGAGGAAGACGGGGTTCCTCCCCCGGCTTCCTTTTGCCCTTGCGTGTGCCATTTTGTCCCGGCATCCAGGCATTTCATACCCTACTAAATTACTGTACATTACGATTCCATCCCTGCATGAAGGCTTTTTCCCCCGGTTTTTGGCTATTTTTGCGCATTTTCAACTCAATTCAACTCAAGTGCCTGTCCATGAACAATTTACGCGCATAATCTGGCTTTTCCAATCAAGTCCAATCAACCCTAATCAAGGCTGGTAAAGGTAAATCAAGCTATTTTTGAATCAGTCATGCCCCACCAATCCATGAATCCAATACCTAACATTCCATAATGATTCAGGCGAGGGCTTGGCGCGGCACATTTTTTTGCATTCTCCCTTTTGCATTTCGGCATGGGCAATCTACACTGCTCGACATTATGACAATCCAAGTGGCTGTGCTCTGCGACGCGGCAACCGACTACAACAGCAAGCTCAATCTGCTGGGCACGTTCGACACCATCCTGGCCTCGCAACTGCCGGCCCAGCATCCCCAATGCTCCATCGCCCTGCGCATTGCCTTTGACCGTGGCGAGGAAGGGCCGCACCAGTTGGCCATGAATTTCGTCAACGAGGACGGCCAGCCCATCATGCCGGCGATGAACCTGCCCGTGGAAATCGTTTTCCCTTCCGACGCCACGTTCATGTCCCGCAATTTCGTGGTCAACATCCAGCAGTTGAAGTTCGAGCAGGCCGGGCTGTATGCGATTGACTTGTCCATGGATGGCCGCTCATTGTCGAGCATCCCGCTGGCCGTGAAAATGATGGAACCGAAAGAATCCGCCTGAATTTTGCGGATTGCAGCGGCTCCATGACCGCCGCACTCTGATAAACCCATGCCGGAAACCAACATGACCCGTCTGCTGGAGCGAAGCCTGGAACGAAACCGGCTCGCCCATGCCTATCTGTTTTCCGGCGATTCGCTGGATGACCTGGAAGTCATGGCGCGAACCCTGGCCAAGGCCCTCAACTGCGAGTCCGCCCGGACCGCCGCCAAACGGTCCCTTCATTCCTGCGGCCAGTGCGATTCGTGCCGGAGGATCGAACACGATGCCCATCCCGATGTCCTCTGGGTGCGCCCGGAATCCAAATCGCGCGTCATCCTCATTGACCAGGTGCGCGAATTGATGCGCACGGTGCATTTGAAACCGACCGTGGCGGAATTCAAAGTGGGCGTGGTGGTGGCGGCCGACCGTCTGAACCCGCAGGCGGGCAACGCCTTCTTGAAAACCCTGGAGGAGCCGCCCGCGGATTCGATTCTCGTTCTTCTGAGCACCGAGCCGCAACGGATTTTGGAAACGGTGCTGTCGCGCTGCCTGCGCCTGAGCTTGGGCGGCGACGGGGCCGGGACCCGCGCCCAGCACGCCGCCTGGCTGGCCGGCTTCAGCGAACTGGCGGCGCGGTCCGGGCGCGGCTTGATGGCGCGATACCAGTTGCTGGGCCTGCTTATGAAAAAGCTGGCCGAGCAAAGGGCTGACATTGAAAAATCACTAGCCGCCCGCTCGCCCCTGGAGCAATACGACGACCTGGATTCGGACACGCGAGAGAAGCTGGAAGACGAATTGGCCGCCGCCATTGAATCGGAGTATCGCCGGCAGCGGGCCGATGTCATGGGCGCCTTGCACTGGTGGTTGCGCGATGTCTGGCTGCAAACGTTGCAGGCCGGCGGCGGGATGTTGTGTTTTCCCGATCTCAAGGCGGCGGCGGCCGCGGTGGCCGCGCGGATTTCGCCCGCCGAAGCGATGCGGAACCTGGAGCAAGTGGACCGCCTCCAGCGCCAACTCCACTCCAATGTGCAGGAGGCGCTCGCCTTGGAAGTGGGACTGCTCAAGCTGAAATTGTGAAACCGCTTTCAGCATGAAAACGCGCTTTCCGGCCCCATCACCCCATCACTCCAGCACTCCGTTTTCCGGTTTTTAGCCCATGCGGACGACACCGGCATCCAGGCCATCGAAGCCGTCCCCGCCGCAGGAGAGGGCCGCCCGGCCGCTCCTGTTCATGGCGTTGGCCGGAGTGTTTTTCTTCCTCACGGTGGTCAAGTTTGGCAATCCGGTCATCCTGGACGCCGCTGTATCGCCGCCGAACGGCTGGCGGGATGTTATATTTGGCAACTCGTCCTACTCCTGGCAGGCGAAGTGGGGTTATCTGCTCATGATCCCGGTGTTTGTGGCGGAGTTGCCCGCCATACGCTGGAAACCAGGCCCGCGAAAATGGCCGTGGCTCCTGTTCCTGCCCGCGCTCTGGCTTGGCTGGCAATTCGTTTCGGCCACCGGCAGCATCTCCCCCAATCTGACCGGTCCGGTGCTGGTCCATTTTTCGGCTTGCGCGGCTTTCTTCTATTTGGGGTTGTTCGCCTTGAGCGGCGAGAGGAATCCCTGGCCGGTTTGGGCCGGGCTGGGTCTGGCTCTTTGCTGGGTCCTGCATACTGCCTTGGTCCAGCACTTTGGCGGCTTGGAGGCGACGCGGAAGATGGTTGTGGAAGGCAGGATATACGTGAAGCCGGAATTATTGAAAGATCCCGCCTATTGGGCAAGATTAAACAGTGACCGCGTTTCCGGCTCGTTCATGTATCCAAACGCCCTGGCGGCTGGACTGCTGCTGTTGCTGCCCGTCAGCCTGGTTTTCCTGTGGCAACTGGTGCCAAGAGTCCGGGCCGGAATTCGGGTCTTGTTCGTCGCCATTCTCGGGGGGGCCGGACTGGCCTGTTTGTATTGGTCCGGCTCCAAAGCGGCCTGGCTGTTCATGGTTCTCTTGGGTGTCCTGGCGCTTTTCCATTCGTCCCTGCGGGTGGCTTGGAAACGGATTTTGATTTATGGGTTGCTGGCGCTTGGCATCGTCGGTTTCACCTTCAAGTATGTGGAATCCGCCGCGCATGGCAAAAAGAGCATGGTGGCGCGGTTGGTCTATTGGCAGGCCGCGCTGCGGATCGTCCGGCAACATCCATTCCTCGGCACCGGGCCGGGCACTTTTGGCCCGGCTTATGATCAAATCAAACCGCCCAACGCCGAATTTGCGCGGCTGACGCATAACGATTATTTAGAGCAAGCATCGGATTCTGGAATTATTGGGTTTTTGGCGTTCACAGGGCTTGTTCTGGGGTCAATTTCATATCTATATCGTTGTAGATTGATAAAACATGGCCGTTTCTACACGGTCAGATTTGCCGTTTGGCTGGGATTATTGGGGCTGTTCTTGCACTCCGGCATGGAATTCAATCTGTACTATCCAGCACTGGCTTGGCCTGCCTTTTTTCTGTTGGGATGGCTTTGGGGATTGGAGGAGGAGTAATGAGGATGGACGATTTAGTTCTTGAAATCGAAATTGATCCTGGTTTTATGAATCGTTATCGTTATAGATTTATGGATTTGGCTCAAAATAGGTAATAATATCCTGATTCCCGCTGCTCTTTGCAGCAGGTCGCGGCTGATTTTGTCCTTGACGGCTGGTATCCGAACATCTATTCTCTACGGCGGCGAAAGTCATGTTCAAGGCAGAGTCGTTGCTCGACATCTGCTTTTTTGTTCAATGCATATCATAAAAATAGGCACTCTTAACAAAGTCCGCTTCCAAATGGAGGACACATGGATTTAAAGGACATCAAGGCCATCATAGACCTGATGCGGAAGAACAACCTCTCCGAGTTCGAACTGGAACGTCAGGAATTCAAGATCAAACTCAAGCGAGCCGCCAGCGGTCCTCCGGCGGTCGAAGAACCCGGTTACTACCCGGCTGCCCCGGCCACCCCCGCTCCGCTTTCGCTGTCCGCCGCGGCGGCGCCGGCCGCGGCGGCGGCGGCGGCGGCAGAACCAGCGGGCCTGGAAATCGAGTCTCCCATGATCGGCACGTTTTACCGGGCGCCCTCGCCTGAATCCCAACCCTATGTGGAAGTGGGGAGTGAAGTGAACCCGGAGACCATCGTGTGCCTCATCGAGGCGATGAAAGTGATGAATGAAATAAAGGCCGAAGTCAAAGGCGTTGTCACACACATTCTCGCCGAAAACGCCAAGCCGGTCGAATTTGGCCAGCCGCTGTTCCGAATCCGTCCGGCCTAGCCCCCAGGCGCCGTCCGGGCACGTTGCCAACCATGTTTGAAAAAGTTCTCATTGCCAACCGCGGGGAGATTGCCGTCCGCATCATTCGCGCCTGCAAGGAATTGAACATCCGCACGGTGGCGGTTTATTCCAAAGTGGACATGGATTCCATGCATGTGCAGATGGCCGATGAAGCCGTCTGCATCGGCCCGGGGCCGAGCAACGACAGTTACCTGAGGATTGACCGCATCATCTGCGCGGCGGAAATAGCCGACGTGGATGCGATTCATCCCGGATACGGCTTCCTGTCGGAGAACCCGCATTTCGCCGATATTTGCGAGAATTGCAACATCCGGTTTATTGGCCCCAGTTCCCGCGCCATGAACGCGCTGGAGGACAAGGCGGCCAGCCGCGCCCTGGCCAGGAAAGCCGGCGTCCAGACATCGCCCGGTTCGGAAGGGGCTGTGGAAAACGAGCAGGACGCCCTGGCGGTGGCCAAGCGCATCGGCTACCCGGTCATGATCAAAGCCATCGCCGGCGGCGGCGGGCGCGGCATGAGGGCCGCCCATAACGACGGCGCGCTGGTCAAGGGCTATCATACCGCGCGGAGCGAGGCGGAGAAGGCCTTTGGAAAATCCGGGGTTTATATCGAAAAATATATCGAAAACTCGCACCACATTGAGTTTCAAATTTTTGGGGACAGCAAAGGCAACTACATCCACCTGGGGGAACGGGATTGTTCCATCCAGCGGCGCAATCAAAAGCTGGTCGAGGAAACGCCGTCCCCGCTGCTGGAAACCAAATTCAAGGACCTGCGCAAGAAGATGGGCAAAGCCGCCATCCGCATCGCGGAGGTGGCCCATTACACCAACGCCGGCACGGTGGAATTCCTGGTGGATGAGGAGGGCCGCTACTATTTCCTGGAGGTCAACAAGCGCATCCAGGTCGAACACCCCATCACCGAGGAAGTCACCGGCCTGGACCTGGTGAAAATGCAGATCGCCATCGCCATGGGCGAGCCGCTGCGCATCAAACAGGGCGACATCCACTTCAGGGGACACGCCATCGAATGCCGGATCAACGCGGAAGATCCCTTCGATGACTTCCGGCCCTGCCCCGGCCGGGTGGCCATGTACTACGCGCCGGGCGGACGCGGCACGCGGGTGGACAGCCATGTCTATGCCGGTTATTCCATCCCGCCCAACTACGATTCCATGATCGGCAAGCTGATCGCGCACGGCAAAGACCGCCGCGAGGCGATGGACATCATGAGCCGCGCCCTGACCGAATACATGATCACCGGCATCATCACCACGATTGCCTTTGAACAGGCGATTTTGCAGGACCCGAATTTCCGGCGCGGCACCTACTCGACCAGTTTTCTCGAACAGCTCCTCGGCGGCGCCCGCCGCGAGTTGCTCGAAGAAAACGCCTGATCCGGCGGCCCGGTTCTCGTTGTTCCCGCTATGAACGGGCATCATTACCAAATCGAATACGGCCCTTCAGCTTTGGATGACCTCGATGGTTTGCCGGCACGCGAGCGCGCTCAAATTCTTCGCAAGATCGAACGATTGGAACACGGACTCCACGGCAACATCAAACGTCTGCACGAAGGCGAGGCCATGTATCGCCTGCGCATGGGCGATTATCGAATCTTGTTTGACGTGGCGGATGGTGTTATTGTGGTCCGCAGAATCGGCAATCGAAAAGATGTTTATGACTAAAACCGCGCAACAGACCGTTGTCCGCTCCATCTCACGCAAGCGCGAGCAAATTGCCACGCTGCGCGAGGAACTGGAGGACTTGAACGATTATCTGGATCTAACCGAAGCCCGATTGCGCGACGAAGGCAAACCGCGTCTCACCCACGCTGAAGTCAAAAAACGCTACGGCTTGAAATAATCTTGCCGCCTAATAGGGTCTTGAATGATAGATTGGGGATCATGTCGAACATAGTGATGAGCAGAGAATTCAAGTTTGACGTTGACGCGAAACGCACTCATATTGGCGACGCTGATCTCATAGCGGCATTGCAATCGACAACTGAAGCACTGTCAACGATGCCACCAAGGGAAGAAAAACCAACTCGAATAAAAATCGAGCGCATGCAAATGCAAGAGTGCAAGGGCAAGTGTCAGTTCTCACATTCTAGAGGGGACTGCCAGCATCCTTGACTCCGCATTTTAAGACCATGGTCTTGAACCAGTGGCGCAGGCTTTTCCCATGAAACCACTCGACCAATGCCGGCTTTATACGTTTGTTGACACTGCCTTCCTGCGGGGACGGGCGGCGGCGGCGGTGGCGGAGCAGCTTTGCCAGGGCGGCTCGGATTTGATTCAATTGCGGGCCAAGGACTGTCCGCCGGAGCAAGTCCGCCAACTGGCCCGCGAAATCCAGCCGGTGTTGCGGCGCGCCGGCGTGGGGCTGGTCATCAACGATCATTGGGACATCGCGCGGGAAATGGGCGCGGATTTTTGTCATTTGGGGCAGGAGGATTTTTTCGGGGCCGGGTTCACGCGCGTCTCGCAGCTCTCCGCGTTGCCGTCGCAGCCTCTGGCCGGCTTGAGCACTCATGCGCCCGAACAGGCCGCGCGCGCGCTGGCCGCCGGGCCGGCCTACCTCGCCGTCGGCCCGGTCTATGCCACCGGGACAAAGCCCGGGGCGCGGCCCGTGACATTGGATTACGTGCGCTGGGCGGCGGCGCATGTGAAGATTCCGTGGTTCGCCATCGGGGGCATCCACCTGGGAAACCTGGAGGAAGTATTGCGGGCGGGAGCGGAACGGATTTGCGCGGTGTCGGCCATCCTCAACGCGCCGGACATCGCGCAAGCCTGCCGGGAATTCAAGAAGCGGTTGGTTTTTCAGAATCATAAGCCTGGCGGGACCGCACACAATACCTGAGAGTTTGGCTTGCGCGGAAGAGCCGGCAGGGATAAATTGGACACATAACAGCAGTGGAAAGCATCGCACACATTTTTCAGGATGAAAGGGGTGTCGCATGGATTGGCGACAAGAATGTCAAGGTGATCGAGGTTGTTCTTGACCATTTGGCGTATGGCTGGAGCGCCGACGCCATTCACGAACAGCACCCGCATCTCTCCCTGGCCGAGGTTCACGCGGCGCTCGCGTTTTACTACGACCATGCGGGCGAATTCGCAGCACAGATTGAAAGACAGAAGGACGAGCTAAATGCTTTGCGAGCCGCCACCGGGAAGTCGCCGTTGCAAACGCACCTTCGCATGGTCGCTAATGCATCTTGAGCCTTTCTCTCTACATGGACGTCCATGTGCCGCTTGCCATTACACGGGGTTTGCGGCGGAGGAATGTTGACGTCTTGACCTCTTATCAGGATGGAACAACCCGGATGCCAGACGATCAGTTGCTGGACCGGGCATCCGAGTTGCGCCGGGCTTTGTTCACACGCGACCTGGATCTCCTGGTCGAGGCAGCGCGACGGCAGAGGATCGGGCAGAAGTTTTACAGTGTGATCTTTGCGCGGCAATTGGATGTTTCGATTGGGCGCTGTGTGGCGGATTTGGAAATCATTGCCAAATCTGCCACGCCGGAGGAAGCCCAGAACCAGATTCTCTATCTGCCGTTGTGAGCAGGGGCAGCGCTGTTCGCTTGAATTTCGCGCGCAGGCCTGCCGGGAATTCAAGAAGCGGTTGCAAGACCTGGGAAGATACCCGAATTGAACGCAGGGCAATCTGGCCTGTTTGGGATGTTCTGGACTTCCCATGTGTGTCGTCATTCGATAACATTATGCCATGCCGGAATTGAGCCGTTTTTTCGGGATTATCGTTCGAATGTATGTTGAACTGGGGGCGCATCATCACGTCCCTCATTTCCACGCCTATTACCAGGATGCGGCGGCTGTATATGGAATTGAACCGGTTGAACTTATTACCGGAGCGCTGCCCAAGCGGCAGCAGCGCATGGTCGAGGCTTGGGCGGAACTGCATCAGGCCGAGTTGCTGGCCGACTGGCAACGGTTGCAAGCTGGACAATCTTCGTTGCCTATTGCACCTTTGAGTTAAGGCTATGATCATGAGTCATCCCATTTATCGAGTGACCACCTTGGAACATCTGGAACCGTACACCTTACGGATCGGTTTTGACGATGCCACCGAGCAGGTCATCCATTTTCTGCCAGTGTTGGCTGGTTCTCTCTTTGGACCTCTACGCGATTTGAGGTTGTTTAACCAGGTGCGGATTGATCCGGAAGCCCATACTGTCGTCTGGCCCAATGGCGCGGATTTCGATCCGGAAACGCTCCACGACTGGCCGCAATACGCCGATGCGTGGCTCGCCAGGGCTCGGGAATGGTCGTTAGTCCAAGTTGAATATTGAATTGATACCATGAGCGTGCTGATTGTTGGTTCGACGGCGCTGGACTCGATTAAAACACCGCAGGCGGAGAAACCGCGCCTGCTCGGCGGATCGGCCAGCCATGCGGCGGTCGCCGCCAGCTTTTTCGGGCCGGTCCGCCTGGTGGGGATCGTGGGCGAAGATTTTCCGGCGCACTACCTGAATCTGTACCGCAAACACAAAATTGACCTGGAGGGCTTGCAGATCGCGCCGGGCCGGACCTTCCACTGGTCGGGCGAATATGAAGTCAATATGAATAATCGCCGGACCCTGGCGACGGAGCTGGGCGTTTTTGAAACATTCCTCCCCCGGCTGCCGGAATCGTACCGGGACAGCCCGTTTGTTTTGCTGGCCAACATCGCCCCGGCGTTGCAGGGGCACGTCCTGGACCAGATGCGCCGGCCGAAATTCGTGGTGGCGGACACGATGGATTTGTGGCTGAACATCGCGCTGGCCGATCTGTTGAAGCTGCTCAAGCGGGTGGATGGTTTTGTGCTCAATGAAAGCGAAGCGCGGCAATTGGCGCAGGAGGACAATTTGTTGCTGGCCGTGAAGCGGATTCACCGGCTCGGCCCCAGGCATGTCATTGTCAAGAAGGGCGAACACGGGGCCATCCTCTCGTCCGCAGGCGAACTTTTCCTGGCGCCCGCCTTTCCGCTGCCGCGCGTCGTGGATCCGACGGGCGCGGGCGACTCCTTCGCCGGGGCCATGATGGGCTTTCTGGCCGCCGCGCGCGGCCCGGTGGAGTCCAACCTGCGCCGCGCCCTGGTCTATGGCAGCGTGGTGGCGTCGTTTTGTTGCGAGGGCTTCGGCCTGGCGGGCACGGCGCGCGCCAGCCGGGCGGCCATCGAGGAACGGGCCGGGGCCTTGCGCGGGTTGACGCGGTTCTGAGGGCATGTCAAGACTACGTATCAGTCGAGCAGGCTGCGGTAGGTCCGGGGGATGATGCTGATGTTGGTCGAGGCGTTGGAGCGGATGTTTTCCCCGCCGGGGACGGATTCCAAATCGTCTATGTAATGGTACTCGCCGGCGGCGTCCTTCCACAGTTCCCGGATTTCCGTTCGATTGGTCACCAGGGGAAGCACGCCATCAAAAGGGTCCGAGGGGAGTTTCCGCGCCCGGTCCAGTTGTTCGGCGGAGAAAACGCCGCCCAATTCCTTCCACATTTGCTCGCGCAACGCCTTCACCCGCGCCACATCCGCGTCCGCCAGCGGTTTGACAGTCAGATGCACATGGCCGGCCGCATCCTTGGTGTGGGTGACATAGTTGCTGTGAATCTGGGAAAAATCCTGCCCGACGGTGTGGATAATGGTATTGACGACCTGAACCTGCTCCGGGCTGATCTGCAACTGCGACACCGCCCGCGGACCGAGGCTCGGCCCTTCCAGGGTGTTGGTAAAAAAAGCAGCGCCCAAACCCCGGCCAAAACCAGGGTTCGAGCCGCGGCCAAAGCCTCTCGGCACGCTATTGGTGACGGTGCGGGTGATGACCTTGGGGTTGGCCAGGCTGTGGAAAAGCGCGTAAGCCAGCCCGGCGATCAGGACCAGGGCGCACACCATGGCCACTTGATAAACCACGGCCATTTTCCGGCTGTGGACGGCGGCGGTGGCCGGGGCGGAGAAAGTCTCCACCTGGGTGAGGATTTCGCCGGCCTGCTGGTAGCGGCGATCCGGTTCCTTTTCCAGGGCGCGCAGCACCACCTGGTCCAGGCGCACATCGGTATGGGCTTTTTGCGAGGGAAGCAGGAAGCGGCCCAGGGGGAGTTCGCCCGTCAGCATTTCGTAAAAAATGACGCCCAGTGAATAAAGATCGGCCCGCTGGTCCACCTCGGAGGGCCGCTCGATTTGTTCCGGGGCCATGTATTGCGGCGTGCCCATCATGCCGGTGGCCAGGGTCAGGGCGGGCAGGCGCTGGCCGTCCGTGCCCGCCAGCTTGGCCAGGCCGAAGTCGGCCATCTTCACCCGCCCCTTCTTGTCAAGTATGATGTTCGCCGGCTTGATGTCCCGGTGGATGATCCCTTCATCGTGCGCAAACTGGAGCGCGTGGCAAATTTCAACCACGATGCGCAGCGCTTCCTCCGGTTTGAGTTCCTTGCGCTGGATGAGCGTGTGCAGATCCACCCCGTCCACGTACTCCATCAGAAAGTAGTAGTAAGGGCCGGCGCGGCCAAAATCATAAACGGAGACGATGTTGGAATGGTGCAGGCGGGCCAGGGCCTTGGCCTCGCGGGAGAACCGTTCCGCAAAGGCGGGCTGGGAACTGAGTTCCGGCGCCAGTATCTTCAGCGCCACCAGCCGGTCCAGGTTCAGTTGCCGCGCCTTGAAAACCAGGCCCATCCCGCCGAAGCCCAGCAGTTCGTAGATTTCCAGTTGCGGAAAATACTCGGCGATCTGCTCGGCGGACGGCAGCGAGGCCGGCATGGGGCCGGGCGGCGTCCGCACCGAAGCGATGCCGGTGGGCGTGCGCTGGCAATTGGAGCAGAGCGATCCCGCCGCGTCCGCGGTCAGCGGCGCCTGGCATTGAGCACATAGTCGCATCGTGTCCATCGTCAGCCCTTCATCTGTACAGAGGCGCGAACCGGGAAAAGGTTACGACATTCGCGCCCGCCGTTTCCCGGCGGCCGTCCGGGAGGGGCGGCGGCGGGCGGGTCAGATTTGAAAATCCAGGATCGCGCCGGACTTGATTTTATTGGTGACGTTGACATCGTTGTTGTCGAAAGTGACCAGGGAATGGGGGGGGACGCTGTGCGTGAGGAAAACGCTCGCGCCAATGGTGGTGCCTTCCCCAATGACGGTTTCGCCGCCGACAATGGTGGCGTTGGCGTAAATGGTGACGTGATCCTGGACGGTGGGATGCCGTTTGAGGCCGCGCAACGACTGGCCGCCGGCCAGCGAGCGGGCCACCAGGCCCACGCCCTGGTACATTTTGACGTGCCGGCCAATCTCCGCCGTCTCGCCAATCACCGTGCCGGTGCCATGGTCAATAAAGAAATGCGAGCCGATGCGCGCGCCGGGATGCAAATCCATCCCCGTGCGGCTGTGGGCCCATTCGGTCATGATGCGCGGGATGAGCGGGACTTTTACCCGGTAAAGCTCGTGGGCCAGGCGCTGCACGGCGATGGCCTCAACGAAGGGATAAGCCACAATGACCTCCTCCTTGCTCAAGGCGGCGGGATCGCCCTGGTAGGCCGCTTCGGTGTCGGTGCTCAACAAATCGCGCAGTTGGGGGAGATTGCCCAGGAAGCCCAGGGCCAGGGCGCGGGCCAGGGGGCGCAAGTCCTGCGGCGCGGCGGCATCGGGAGGGGCGTATTCCAGGCTCTTGCAGATTTCATCCTCCAACCGTTGCGAGACCGAATCCATCAAGGTGGCCGTCTGGATTTTCAGCTCGGAGGAATGGATGGATTTCTCGTCGAAGAAGCCGGGGAACAGCAGGCGCAATAAATCCAGGGTAATGGAGGCGATGGCGGTCTTGGATGGCAGGTTCTTGCCGTCAACGTGATTGATCCCCCCGACGCGCGCATAAGAGGCGATCAACTGATCGGTTAGTTCGGTGACCGTGTGGTTCACAGCAGGATTATCCAGCAGCGCCAGGGCAAAGGCAAGCCGCGAGGGGCGGGAAGTGGCATGTTTATTGCCTTGATTTACCTTGATTGGACTTGATTGGAAAAGTGCTGTTTTAAGCGTAAGTGGTTCATGGACAGCCACTTCTGATAAAAACAAGCTGCACAGGAGCAAATCCCGCTTTTTTCCCTCCGTCACGGGTGCATTGTGCATTGGGTTCATGC
>Ga0182027_10011453_pt1 | contig 12532 bp, 11 predicted proteins | sample 712E1DmetaG_FD_121300 | JGI IMG/M metagenome (GOLD analysis project Ga0182027, IMG submission 121300) | Permafrost microbial communities from Stordalen Mire, Sweden - 712E1D metaG (Illumina Assembly) | ecosystem: Environmental > Terrestrial > Soil > Wetlands > Permafrost | place: Sweden...
AAATTCACCACCAACAAAAGGTGGTAATGAGTCAAATAAAACAGCCCCGGCGCTTTGCGCCAGGGCTGTTTCTTTGTAGCGGGGGCAGGATTTGAACCTACGACCTTTGGGTTATGAGCCCAAAATAGCCCGGTCTCTAACGATCTGAAAAAATTCTATCTATCTGATTTATAATTTATTAATACTTTTTCAAAGTTCATTATAGACCATTAAAAACCGAGGAAAACCGCAAAATGTTTTACCTATGTTTTACCTGTTATTTGATTAAACATCAGTATATTTACAAATTGCATTTTTGAAAATGTTTTACCAAGTAACCTTCTGTATATGCCGTCATTTAAGGTAATTTTGCTTAAACATAGCCGCAGAGAGGATAGTACATATCCATTAGCTCTACGGATCACGTCCGACAGGAGATCTAAGTATATTTATCTTAATGTTTACATCTTAGAAGAACAATGGGACAAGGAGAATCAAAGGGTAAGGAAAAACCATGAGAACTATTTACATATCAATACATATTTACAAGACAAGCTGGCAGACGCTCAAAAAGTTTTTCTTGAACAGAATATTCGAAAAAAAGCCACTACTCCTGGTGAACTTAAAAAACGTATCAAGCAACACAGAACAGGGTTTACCTTTTTTAAATATGCACAGGAATATCTGGATGGTCTTTTTAGTGCCGGTAAAATAAAGGTTTACAAATCGGATAAATCAAGGATCGAAAATTTCAAGATGTTTATGAAAAATAACGATCTGTTTTTTGAGGATATCTCAACCGAATTGCTGAAACTATTCGTTAATTATCTCAAGGGAGAAAAGAGACATTTAAAACCCCGGACCATTGTCAACCACCTCATCCTTTTACGGACGCTTTATAATAAAGCAATCAGCGAAGCGATTGTTGAACAGAATTATTACCCTTTTGGCCGTGGGAAACTGACCATCCGAATCCCTGAAAGTCAGAAAATAGGACTGGATGAAAAGGAGATCAAAGCAATTGAAAATCTCGATCTTGTGAAGGATTCAACCTTATGGCATGTCCGGAATGTGTTCCTTTTATCTTTCAATTTAGCCGGTATGCGGATCGGTGATTTGCTCCGGCTCAAATGGGGTGATTTTAAAGACGAAAGATTATTCTATGTAATGGGTAAAAATAACAAGCCCGGAAGTATTAAAATAAATTCCAAAGTGAATGCAATTTTGGAATACTATAAACCTGAAAAACCCAATCCGAAAGATTATGTATTCCCCGAATTGAAACAGGCCAATCAGAAGGATCCGGTTGACATGGAAAGGAAAGTCAACAATGCAACCAAAAATTTCAATAAATCACTAAAAACTATTGCTACGAAAGCGGGAATAAATAAAACCCTTTTTAACCATATCGCCCGACATTCTTTTGCCTATATTGCCGCAGATAAAATATCCTTAACCCTCCTGCAAAACCTATATAGGCATTCCTCCATTATCACTACTGCCAATTATCAGCAAAGTTTTACCAATAAAGAGATTGATAACGCTATTGATAAAGTGTTGGATTTTTAGCTGAATATTTTTCTAATATTGGCCAAATTTCATCAAATATTATGGATCCAGCCATCTATCAGCTTTCCATGCCGGGTGAATTTTCAAAAATTGGCTGAATATTTTAATTTTTGGGCAATGAAATCATGTGAAATAAATTGGTATAGAATGACATATGATATCAAATTATTTTTAAGAGTATAGACAGAATCGTCAGGGATGCCAGCATTGCAAATCAATGGCAAGCAATACAGGGATTCTTTCACCAATAAAACTCCCCTAAACAATTATTGGATTAAAAAAGTGGCCAACCTCCCCCTAAATTGTGATTTCAAATAAACGGACGATTATTTGCTTAACTATATTCATTTTATCTATCTTTTCTGCTAATTCTATGTAGAATTATATTTTTTAATTAATTCTTTTAAAACTGGCAGATATAATTTACATTTAATTATTATTATCAAATAGTTAGAGTTTAATGAGATTTAAATTATCGTTACAGAAAACAGGAATAGGAAATACTATACCAATAAACTATCAATACGAGCTTTCGGCCTGGATTTATAAAACCATCCATTTTGGCGATCCGGATTTTTCAGAATGGCTGCACTCGTTTGGTTATTGCGATGGTAGAAAAACTTTTAAATTTTTCACATTTTCCGGTATACAGACATTCCCATATCAGATAAAAGGTGACCGGTTTATTTTTCAGTCGCCTAATGCATCTATCACTATTTCGTTCTATCTGAATGAAGCTGCTGAACCATTTATTATCGGACTGTTTAGACAACAAACGTTTGGTATTGGTGATCGTAACTCGCGATCAGATTTTACTATTTCACAGGTTGAGCGGATACCTGATATTGAGTTTAAACCTACTTTAAGGTTTAAAGCATTAAGCCCTATAGTGATAAGCACGTTAGACGAGGAAATATCAGAAAATGCTCAATATCTCGATCCTCAGCATGTTAATTACTATCAATTGTTTTTTCGTAATTTATTCGCAAAATACAAAGCAGCAAATAATCCTGGCCTTGCTCTCGACGAAACTCAACTGGGGAGGTGCCAGTTAAAAATACTCAACACACCTCGCTCAAAATTGGTAGTAATAAAGGCAAATACTGCACAGGAAACAAAGGTGCGAGGCTTTACCTACGATTTTGAAATAACAGCCCCTGCCGAACTCACAGAAATTGGCTATAAAGCTGGCTTTGGAGAAAAGAACAGCATGGGTTTTGGGTATTCTGAACTGATTTAAATATTTTGATTTTTTCTTGATGCATTCTTAAATATAGAATTAAATGAAAATTTTTGAAACCTACACAGGAAATGCAATGCTAAATAATGCCTTAATGACCATAGAGGCTTTAGCTGATCTGAAAATAGTTTCAGACATTACTCCTGAAATTTTGTTGAAACTTTATAATGAACCAATTAAAGGACATTCTTTAATCGAGCTTAATAAAAGATTTAAAAGCTATACCATGATTTTTAGCTTAAATAATCCATTGGTTAATCCGGCAAAAAAAACGGACAACATTGGACAAAATATATATAATGGTATCTTACGATCTATAATTAACAATTGTGAAACTGAAGGTCTTTCTGTTTGTGAAGTTTCCGGTTTACGATTTCAAAAACCCTTTAAGGACTACTATACCGACGAGATTGAAAGACTCAAAAACAATGTAAAATCTAAACATTTAGATTCTAAAAAAGAAAAGGCGGAACTCTCAAATTTAGATAATACTGACGTATCTATTAATCGTTGCTGGTTTCCATTGATAGGGGGTCTAGGTTCTGATGCTCAGGCATTGCCACAAGCTAAATTTTCTCTAAAAATTCACCCGATTTGTATTGTTATTATGCAATTTCTTCCTTTGTCAGCATTGCTTTACAAAGGCGGGGTTCTATTGGTTGACTCTTCAAGTTTTGAATTCGCAAGATCATATATCAAAAGCAATACCGATGAAGTAATTAAAAGAATATCACTTACACCAGAATCGGACTCTATTGAAAATATTAAAGATTTTGCAAAAGGTAATTATTTATTAAAAGCTCTTAAAGTATTAGATGAGAAGGAAATGGATGATAATTACTCGGACCTGAATTTGTGGAGTTTCACAAATTCAGGGACAGGAGCAAGTTGCGAAATTGATAGGATACCGAATACCTTAATCAAAAAATTAATCCAACTTAAAAATAAGCCCGAGATTAAAAATGAACTAATACAAATAGTTGAAGATAGAAGCGTTTCCGGAAATTTTTTGAACGCCTTAGACGATAATCTGGAATGGTATGGGCTATATCCTGCTAAAAAATATGATGGAGTTAGTGTCCAATTCATTGAAGCTTATTTAAATGTAATTGGTAGTGAGAAAAAAGTCCAATATGCTAAATATTTAGCACAATTAATTGCAAAATATAAAAGTAAATCGTTTGAAAAATACCTTGTCAAAACTGATGCTAACACGGAAAAAGATTACCGGATAGATTTGTTCTCAGTATTATTAAAAGCTACTGAACTAAATGAATGGAATTTTACTCACCAATTACGAATTTTGGATTTACATGATGCATTTCCAATAAAAAGTACAACATATAATATCCATAAAATCACCCACTACTTTTATCAAAAACAAGTTTTTGTCGATTATTTAGATGCAGCAGAGTTAGAATATTCTGAAACTGCAAATATTTGCAAATGGCTAATTGCCCTAATTCAAAATGATTCAAATCCACAAACAACTATCAAACGACTGCTGGATCCACAGGAATATCAATTCGTTGGATATAGTGAACTGCTTTTGCGTTCTGCTCAATATGTATCAATTAATTTACAAAGTATATTCTATGCTTTGTACGATTTTTCTGGCAAACCAAATCGTTATGGATTGAATGAACTTTTACGAGTATTTTTCAGCCAGCAAGAGCAGGAAAAATTTGAAGTTTTCAAATTAGAACTACCAATTAATATTATTGAACATAATTATTACGATTGGTTTTCTAAATTCAATGACTTTGCTAAGGATTATCAGGCTTATTATTTTGACAAATATGAGAACAAAAGCACAGGAATCAAGCCTTATAATAAATATTTAAATCAAGTTAGCTCAATTTCCAATGAAAGTACAAAATTTTTTCGCTGGTTTGAAGAAGCTGTTGAAAATACAAACACATTTTTGAAAAGTGAAACAACAGAATTACCTGATAAATTGATAAACGACTTGCTTTACAATCCCAATGGAGAATATGCTATTGCTTTTGCTCGTTTAGCGATTCAGTTCTCTCTAAGAAAAATGTATTATCACTCAATTTCTCGAAAAGACTTAACAATTAAAACTTTATAACTATGGCAAATTTAAACAACATTACAGGAGCGTTACTCATTGATGCAACTGCTGCTTTTCTAAATGGCGCTGGCTTAGGCTCGGGTGAAGATAAAAACAAAGTGATCCCAAAAACTTTTAAAGAAAAGATCAATAATCGCTTCGAGGAGGTTCCTTACGTATCTGCACAATCCTGGCGCAGATGGTTAAGAGATACTACAAATGAGGAAAATAAATGGAACCCTAGCGAGTTAAGAGCCATAGGAGAAGGGTCAGAAAAAGGGACAACAAATAAAATAGCTACAGAACTAAATCCTATTGAATTTCCGGAAGATGATTTGTTTGGTTACATGAAAAGTGGTTCTAAAAATGAAGAAAGCATACAAAGAACATCTCCATTTAAAACATCAATATTAAAAGGCATTCGAAATATGCGTTCATTAAACGTTGATGAAGCCTTTGTTCATTTAAAAGAAGGCTCACCATTGCCTTATTCAACAAGGTTTTATTCAACTCATTTGGAAGGATTCTTTAATTTGGAATATTACCGTTTAGGGGTTTATGACAATTTGGGAAGTCATCAGGAATTATCTAAAGAACTAATAGAAAAACATAGGGATAAATTTGAAGTAACTAAGACAGGTAAATTTGACCGCTTTACTATAAAGAATGCTGGAGAAATGCGTAAGAAACATGCTTCTGGCTTATTAAATGGATTGGCTTACTTACGTGGTGGAGCAAAACTTGCAGCCTTTGGTTCGGATGTAACTCCTAAAGTTTTAATTTTAGCAGGAATGGAATCTGCCAATCCGATTTTTAACAATTTATTTGTTGGAACAGGCGAAAAACCTGTCTTAAATATTGAAACTTTAAGTCAAATAGCCAAAGATTATTCTTCAAAACTTGCAACACCAATTTTTATTGGGATTCGAAATAGTTATTTGCAAAATGAAGACGATGTGAAAAAGCTGGATCCTAAAATTTTTATTATTGATTCACCTATAGGAATAGTAAAACAATTCATTGAAAAATATCTGAAATAATGGATGAAGTTTTAGAAGTTCAATTTACCGGTTGGACCGCCACTCCCCGAATGCCCTTCATACTTTCAGGGAATGCAGTTTGTCTACCTGTTCCTACTTATTCTCTTTTATTAGGAATGATAGGTTGCTGCTTGGGTAGATTAATTGAACCGAATGAAGTTCAGATTGGATTTCATTATACTTTTGAAACGGTTGGTAATGATCTGGAAACCCGTCAACGTTTAGAGTATGATGGTAAAAGAGTGAAAAAGCATTCCAAGGGAAGCGATGCTTATCCTAGGGAATTTCATGTAAATCCATCGTTAACTGTTTGGATAGACCGTTTGGATTGGGAAAGTTATTTTCAAAACCCAATAGGGACCCCTGCATTAGGTAGATCACAAGATATTCTGAAAGTTGAATCTGTTAGAAGAGTAAATATACAGAATGAAGTGGAAGTTTATATTTCAGGGTCTATGTTACCATTTAATACTTCAATGCAGGTAGCGGGTCGGTTAGTGCAATTAGCTGAGGCATATCGCGAAAATGAGATTGTGGGCAGTGGCAGGACAGCTACCAAAACAAACATTTTTATAGCAATCCCATATGATAGCGTAGGAAAAGTGAGAATGCCCAACTTATATTCAACGATTGAAGAAAACTCCAAAAGCTTTTATTTACATTCATTTGCATAATGGAACAATCATATTTTGACGCATTTTTAGCTAAAAGCGATGGAACGACATTAGCCGAACATACAAAGCATGTAATAACGGCCGGCAATAATTTACTTGAACGCCTCCCTTTAACTGCTATCGAAAAAGAATATTTGCGACCCAAACTTCACACTTGCATCATTCTTCATGATTTCGGCAAAATTCATCCATTTTTTCAAAGAAAATTAGCAGGTGAAAAAAGTTTATCTATCCGCCATGAGCTGGTTTCAATTTGGTTCTGTGAAAACTTTCTTGATTTACCAGATGATATACTATTTGCAATTTCTACTCATCATAAAGGAGTTGTTCCCCATCTTGATGAAAAAAAACGACTTGAAATCGGTGACATGAAATCCGGAATGTCAAATCTATATGAAAATGCAAATGGTTTACTAACTGCGCAAACTATCAAAGAATGGGTAAGTCAGTTTGAACCTAATTTGCGTGTTACCGAAAATCAAGAACCTAATCCACAAATTAGTTCAGATCAAATCAAAAAATTAACGCAAAAGTACCAAAGTCAAATGATACCAAACAGCAAGGAACGGGAAAAGCTATCATTTATGCGAGCTTTATTGATAGCTTCTGACCATATTGGTTCGGCAAGATTGGAAAATGACATTCCCAACTATAAAAAAATACAGATTGATGATTTTAAGCCGAAAGACAAGGATGGACAATTTCTATGTTTTCGAAATTTTCAGGAACAACTTCAATTGGTCAACGATGACGTTATTTTGCATGCCCCTACAGGTTCTGGCAAAACGGAAGCAGCATTAAGTTGGGTTTATTCCAATCAAAAAGAAAATGCCCGTTTATACTATCTGCTACCCTATACAGCTAGCATTAATGCAATGGTTAAAAGATTACAAAAAGTATTTGGGGAAGACAAAGTCACGGCCCTTCATTCTAAAACACTCGATTTTTTCTATGAACAGCTTGCCGAAGAAACATCAAATGTGAACAAAGATTATGTAAAGCTTCAAAGGGATGCACATACGAAAAAGTTTCTTTCGGGCGAGATATATTTCCCGGTAAAAGTAGCTACGTTGCATCAAATATTAAAGACTTCATTAAAGGGTAAAGGTTGGGAATTGGCTTTATTTGATTATAAAAATGCACTTTTTATTATTGATGAATTTCATACATATGATGCATTATTAACTGGATTAATGTTGGCAAGCATCAAACTATTCAAACGACTGTTTGATGCCCGATTCTTCTTTATGTCTGCTACAATTCCCGAATTTATGCTAAAGAAGATATTTGAGGAAATCTTTAATAGTGATGTTTCCAAATTAATTCGTCCAAATCCTCAATATAAAAGTGATGCTTTAGTGCTTGATCGCAAACGTCATCAATTGTTCTGTCAAAATGATAATTCAATTTCAGATGCAATACCGCAAATAAAGGAATTGCTTTATGAAGGGAAAAGTGTATTGGTAATCGTCAATAATGTTAAAACTTGTCAACAAATTTACAAGGATATTGGTTATGAAGGTTTTGTTAAATTGCTCCATAGTGGTTTCCACAGAAAATCGCGTATTGAAATTGAAAAAGAAATTACCCAAGAAGATATTACTAAACGTCCACAGCTTTTAATCGCAACTCAGGCTGTAGAGGTTAGTTTGGATATTGATTATGATGTTGCTTTTATTGAGAACGCCCCTATAGATGCACTTATTCAGCGTTTTGGCAGGGTAAACAGGGTAGGAAAACTAACAAGTAATAATGGTGAAAAACTTTTGGCTCCAATTTATTTATTTGAAAAGATAATTGGACGAACGCCTTTTTATGATAAGGATATATTAAGTTGCACATGGAGTAACCTATCAATTTTAAATGAGCAGCCCCTTTCCGAAAACGATTTGATAGAAGTCTGCAATAAAGTTTACAAAAACGGCTATAACGAAGAGCAGGAAAAAGATTTCCAGAAGGGATTAAATAATCCGACCATAAATGAATTTGAAAACAATTGGATTGCCGGACATTGGGAAAATTGGATAGAAGATGCTATTGAATCCGATAATAAGAAAATTGAAATTCTGTGTAGTAATCTGGTTGACGAATATGATTCCCTTTTGATTGAGGGGAGATATATCGAAGCTTCCCAATTATTAGTACAGATCTATTATTATCAACTGAATAAGACAACATTTACTAAAGATTCCGTAAGAAATGTGATCATTGCTTATGATTTCAAATATGATAATTTAATAGGTTATATTAACTGCAATGATAAAACATTTGAGATAATTTGAAATTAATTGCCACATCGAACAGGTGTAAAAAAAAAGCATGGTAACCGGAACCCATTTCAACTACTATATGGTTTGTCAGCGCAAACTCTGGCTTTTTGCCACAGGCATGCAAATGGAGCATACAAGTGAGCTTGTAGAAATGGGAAAGCTCATCCACGAAACAAGCTACCCGCAACGCTCTGAAAAATACACGGAAATAGAACTCGACGGCATTAAAATAGATTATTATGATGCCAAACACAAAGTAGTTCATGAAGTGAAGAAAAGCGACAGCCACGAGGAAGCACACGAGTTGCAAGTGAAATATTACATATATATTCTGGAGCGCAATGGTGTGGAAGGCGTAACCGGCATGCTAGAATACCCCAAACTTCGTGAAATAAGTGAGGTTATTCTTACTGATCATGACCGCAGTAAAATAACAGAATTCGAAAAAGATATTGTACGCATAATTGCATCCGAAACCTGTCCCAAAAAATTGGAACAAAAGAGATGCAAAAATTGCAGCTATTTCGATTTTTGCTGGATCGAGGAAGAATAAATCGTAAGTTACAATGATACTGATACGTGATGAAAAAAACCTATTACTTGTTTAACCCGGGCCGGTTAAGCCGTAAAGACAATACACTTAAATTTACCCCGGTTAATGAAGATGGTAGTGAACTTGAACCAAAATACCTTCCTGTAGAAGCCACAGAGGATTTATACGTTTTTGGCGCGCTCGATGCTAATAGTGCATTGTATAACTTTTTAGGAAAGAATGACATTGCTGTCCATTTCTTTGATTATTTTGAAAATTATTCCGGTTCTTTTATGCCCCGCGACCAGTTACTATCCGGCAGGATGATATTGTCACAGGTAGCCCATTATACCGATAATAAAAAACGTATGGCCATTGCACAAAAAGTAATCGATGGGGCTTCGTTTAACATGATAAAAAACCTTAAGTATTACAACAATCGGGGAAAAGACTTAGAACCCATTATTGAAAGCATTGAAAAATACAGGAAGAACATCGAAATAACCAGGGAAACCAATGAACTAATGGGCATTGAGGGCAATATCAGACAAATGTATTACGAAGCTTTCAATCTCATTATTAACGATTTTGAAATGGGCAATCGAAGTAAGCAACCACCCCAAAATGAAGTAAATGCACTAATATCGTTTGGTAACATGATGTGTTACAGTCAATGCCTTCGTGCAATTCACCAGACCCAGCTAAACCCTACTATCAGTTATTTGCACACAGCTGGCGAACGGCGTTATTCATTGGCATTGGATATCGCTGAGATTTTCAAACCCATATTGGTTGACAGGGTAGTTTTTAAAATATTAAATAAAAAGGAGTTACAAGAAAAACATTTCGACAAGCAACTCAATAAGTGTTTATTAAATCCATCGGGGAAAAAAATATTTGTACAATCTTTTGAAGATCGGTTATCAGAAACTATTCAGCATAGAGTCTTAAAACGGAATGTAAGTTATAAGCATCTTATGAAACTCGAATGTTATAAACTTTCAAAACATCTTTTAAACATTGAAGAATACAAACCCTTTAAAATGTGGTGGTAATGTATGTAATTTTAGTTTATGATATTGGTGAAAAACGTGTAGGTAAAATGTTAAAACTTTGCAGAAAATACCTTAATTGGATTCAAAACTCAGTATTTGAAGGCGAAATAACAGATGTAAGGCTCGAAGAATTGAAAATAAAGGCATCACTATTAATGAAAGAGGATTTGGACAGTTTGATCATTTTTAAAAATCGCCAGGAAAAATGGCTGGATAAAGAAGTAATAGGCCAGGAGCGCAATCCACTCGATAATATATTATAAAAAGTTGTCGAAAAGGATTTTTTGTAATAATAAAAGTGCATTTTTTTAATTAAAACAAGATAAAAGTTCTTTGACATATTGGAAATGAATAGCTTATAGAATATTGTCGATACCCGGATATTTTTATATTTTTACCGTTCGACAACCAGGAGAAGTAATTTATCAGTATTTGTTTTTTTTAATTAACTGGAAATGAGTTATTTTTTTGGAGTTGTCGAACGGCTAATAATCGCACCATAGTGGAATTGAAATAAGAAAGCGATTATGGAGTTTGTTGAAATTATAAAACTAATAATCGCACCATAGTGGAATTGAAATAATTTTTAACGGGTGTGCCTATAAAACCTGAATTTCTAATAATCGCACCATAGTGGAATTGAAATAGTGATAGTTGATCGCATGAAAAAATTAGATACTTCCTAATAATCGCACCATAGTGGAATTGAAATTTATTATTAGGCATCCTATAACCTTGTAAATATGTTTCTAATAATCGCACCATAGTGGAATTGAAATCTAATGTATCAACGGTAAAAATTAAATTGTTTGTGCTAATAATCGCACCATAGTGGAATTGAAATACGCAGGTCTTCAGGTAACAGCTCACGAAAAAAGTTCTAATAATCGCACCATAGTGGAATTGAAATCTTCCGGAAGAATACATCACCCTTATTGAAGGTTGCTAATAATCGCACCATAGTGGAATTGAAATGTGACTGTTAAAATAGTCCCTACAAGGGATATACCCTAATAATCGCACCATAGTGGAATTGAAATGTAAATCAGGATCATTTGAGTACCAAGCACCTGGGTCTAATAATCGCACCATAGTGGAATTGAAATTTAGATAATAGTAAAGAAGGAATTAAAGAAAGATTTACTAATAATCGCACCATAGTGGAATTGAAATATCTTTTTTAAAAGCAAATAAACCACAAAAGCAGCTACTAATAATCGCACCATAGTGGAATTGAAATTCCCGTAAATGATCTTGCTACCGGAGAGCCATTAACCTAATAATCGCACCATAGTGGAATTGAAATGATCGAGAAGAAGTTAAAGCTATTGTCGCTCAATACTAATAATCGCACCATAGTGGAATTGAAATGTGAAAAAGCAAGCTCTAATTTTTCAATTAAAGATACTAATAATCGCACCATAGTGGAATTGAAATCGTCATAACATCATTGGTGCTAAGACCACAAACGATGCTAATAATCGCACCATAGTGGAATTGAAATTAGAGTTCTTTAAGTGACATCGCTTGCAACCTTTCTAATAATCGCACCATAGTGGAATTGAAATAATTAATTAGTGGCACTGATGTTTCCGGCAACGGGAACTAATAATCGCACCATAGTGGAATTGAAATTAAATACGAACGCCTGCATACTGCCATATAGAAAGCTAATAATCGCACCATAGTGGAATTGAAATATTATTATCGTTCCGATGCCGTTTTTTAAGCAGAACTAATAATCGCACCATAGTGGAATTGAAATCCTCTTAATACAATTACTAAATCAAAAATTATTAAGCTAATAATCGCACCATAGTGGAATTGAAATGTTTTATCCGGAAATTTAATCATTCCATTTTTAACGTCTAATAATCGCACCATAGTGGAATTGAAATGTATTAAATAAAGAATAGTCGAGAGTGATTTTTTCACTAATAATCGCACCATAGTGGAATTGAAATTCGCGAGAATTGTAAATCATTCTAACTGCTGAATGCTAATAATCGCACCATAGTGGAATTGAAATTAGTTAAGGCATAAGCTCCATTATTATTAGGCATCCTAATAATCGCACCATAGTGGAATTGAAATAACTA
>Ga0182027_10011454_pt1 | contig 12531 bp, 23 predicted proteins | sample 712E1DmetaG_FD_121300 | JGI IMG/M metagenome (GOLD analysis project Ga0182027, IMG submission 121300) | Permafrost microbial communities from Stordalen Mire, Sweden - 712E1D metaG (Illumina Assembly) | ecosystem: Environmental > Terrestrial > Soil > Wetlands > Permafrost | place: Sweden...
GCCCAATTATCCAGCGATCGGTTGATAGGGATAAGACCATAAACGTATCCGGGCTGCCACCATTCCCCTGAGTAGATTCGGAGAGGTTGAATTGACATTCGTTTCACTGCATTGTATACATCGTTTCTGATAACGTTGCCTGCTCCGTCAAGAGTTTTGATTCTAAGTCTCTGTGACTTGTCTCCAGTCTTCTCATCTGTATACGTTTCAAGGATGTGGAATTCAAATAGCAACATCATGTTCGTATCAAGGTTTGAGAATGAAGCGTACCGCTCTGCCTCGTATACATCTTTGTAGGATAGCCATTCTCCGCCTACTCCGGGAGCCACGTAGCCTGATGGCAAGTGATAAAGCTCTGACTCTTTTACTGAAGGCACGTCTTTCTTAATGATTTTACAAATGATCTTCTGGTCTTCCCATTTGTGGATAAGAGGGTTAAACAGTACATCAAAGAAGTCCCAATGGTAATACGTTACGTCTTTGTTAAACTGATCCGGAGACACTTCGATGAATGATACGTTAGAATCAACGATCGCGTAGTGGATCATATCCGCAAGCACTGTTGAGTCTTTAAGCTTTTTGTGATACTTCTTGGCAAGCATGGACAGCATCATTGACTCTTTTACTGCATCATCCTCTGAGAGGAGATCCGGGATAACCGTAAACACGTAGTCCGTAGCAGACAGGAAGTTCTCGAACGCATCTGCCTGTTTCTTAACCTCAGGCAAGGTTGTGGGCATGTTCTTCCGCTGCGGAATATCGGTAAGCTTTTTAAGATCCTTGTTCCAGTACATGAGGTGCCGTCCCTCATAGGCCCTTCGGGATAGGTACGCCATTGGCTCCCAGTTCTCGCGCATTCGTTTTAGTCCATAGGCATAATCCAGAAGATCTTTATCCTTTTCCGCGATGATAACATTAGCCTGAGTATTTGCAATCTCAGTGGTTGGAGTAGCCATTACTTACCCTCCTTCATACTTGCAAGAACATCTTTCGCAGAGATACCAGCCATCGTGAGATCTTCAATGTGATCATCTGTAGGTTTTTTTTTAAGGATCTCAGGCAATTTAATACGCGGAAGGTGTATAGGCTCTTTTTTTCTATTGGGTGTGAAGACGTAGACGAATGCCATCCAGAGGAGGTTGTTGACGACAAAGGCGATCATTATTATTGCGTCCATAGGTTCATTATACACACACGGCTACGGAATTAGTATAACACTTTTATCGACTCCAAACACCTGACCTTGCGCCTGTAGATTTTTATACGCTGCAGTTCTCCGGAGCCAAAAATCCGGAAGCACTGCTTCGATTTCTTTCTTTCTATTAGACCGGATACTTGGAACGGGATACGTGGCCAGGACGTAGCGCATCGCGTCCATGCAATGATTTGACTTGTCGGCTGGTTCTTCAGACCGTCCTATCAATCCCTCTTTAAAGTTATAATGCCGGATCTCCCAAAGAACATGAGTACAACGCTTGAGTACATAGAACCGGTGCTGAAATATAAGATTCCGGATGATAGAGGTTCCTTCAAAGATATCCCGCTCCCCGGGAAGTATCATGATATGCGCTTGCCTGGAGATTGATTTCAAATAGGTTTTGTTTGATGGGTCTCCGTAGAACCCGCGCACGTTATAGAGCTTTCTCATCATGGCAATAGCTGTAAGGATCTGAGAGTCGGTTGCACCCTCAACTGAGAAGTTATCCATGATATAGATATTCTTCTTAACGGATATGCCGACGGCCACAATGGCAGTTGGATCCACGTATCCCCAGTCAAAGCCCAGCATAACCCGCTCAATGGGATCATCGGCCGGGACCAGCTCGATCTCCATAGTCTTTGGATCAAAGCGCCCATATACCCGTCCGGAAGCAAATGATAGTTTGGCCTCGTAGCGTCTCCGAAATATAGCAGGGTCCAGCTCATCTTTCAGATCATCCCACTCTTCCTGTGAGAACGAGGGGTTAACTTTTGACTCCCAGTTGACAATGAGGAATTTATCCGGATTGACACGCTCCAGGTATTCAGCAATCCAGGAATTGTCAGCAAGGGATGATGTGAGAAGTATCCGTCCCCGTGTTGCGTTGGTTCGTCCGCGAACAATCAAATACGCTTTATATGACGCAAGATCAGCCTCATCAACCCAGGCCCAATTGGCGGTAATGCCCTCGATGTACTTGGGATCCTCCAGGGACCGGAAAAAGACTTTTCCTCCGGTTGGCAGGCTCAGAGTTCTTTCTTTCTTATTATAGAAAAACTTGTACTGCGGAAACATTGCAAAGAACTTAACAACGAGCACCTGATCTACTTGATCCTTTGACAGACCACAAATAATGCCAATACCCTGCGGGAACTTCTGTATTTCTATCTGAGCCCAAAGACAACCTGACCAGGTTTTTCCGCCTTGAATTCCGGCGATTGCAAGGGTTATTCTTTTATCCTGCGGGGATCCGTCCGGTTTAACAAATATAGGTACTTGCCCGGGATGCGGAGAGACGACTACTTCATTGGAAACTTCATCCATAGTTTCATTGTACTACTTTTTAGTTGGTAGCCTCGTGAGGCTCCGTTTGACCCAAATAGCCTGAACGCCAAAGGCATTGAAATGGTCTACAACGTCTTTTCTATCATCAAAGAATACATTGATACCTTCCTTTTGAGCCACTGCCAGCTTCAATACAGGAACTTCGATAGGGGAAGCAAACATCACAATCCTGAGTTTATCAAAGTGAAAACCGAACGCGTCCATCTCTTTACAAATCTTATATCCGTATTCCTCTTCATCGTGGATGTTTGCTATCCCGGATACCACAATAATTTTATGACCTTGATTGTGGAACAACAACGAAAGCCCGGACATTAACTCCGGGAATTCGTTGATCGTATGAAAGTAATCGAAACCTATGATCATGTTGTAACGCTATGGCAAATGTGTACGTGCGGATGTGTTTTTTTCTACACTGTTCGGTCTGATAAACCGAAGCTCGATCTTCTCTTTCTTTGCTCCCGCAATTGCCCATTTGACGAGAAGCTGGAAAAATGTATCGTAGAGATCAAATCTCTTCTTGCCTCCACGAATCTCTGTATAATTTATTTCAAAGCTATCCATGACTACTCACCTTCTTTCCCAACAGTAACGTTTGTTTGCGTCGGTATATTCACAATGACGTTCACTGGAAGCGTTGCCGGTTTAATCTGTGCTCCCATGCCCGCCCGGTCCTGGATATCTTTAATCGCGTCCAGCTTTACTTTATCCTTGACCATCGGGTTTAGGATCATCTCGACTTCTTTGAGCTGTGCAATAGGCACTGCTCTCATGTAAAAGATCTTAATAACCTCTTCGAACTCTTTAACAGCTGGATTGTTTAATAATCCGGTTGTAATGTGATCAGCGGCATATCCTACGTCCCGGCCTATCATTTTCTCCAATGCCTTCTCTGGATCCTTCCTATCAACAAATACCGCCCTAAGATAGGTCTTCTGCAATTCGTTTATAGGACTTGTGTCGAGTATTGAATCGAAAATCACCCGGATGTTCTCTAACTTCAGAAGGTCTTGGATGTGTATGATCTTCCCCGGAGTCTGGTTGACTACCGGCTTCGCCATTGCTACTGCTTTGTCTAGGGATGCTTGGACTCCCGGCTTCAGCAATAATTTGTTTGATTTTTCCTTTGCGCTCATATTCTTTTTCTAATTTGTCTCCGGTTGTTACAATCGGATCAGCATATCGTTTGTCTATCCGTTCGCGATATTTGTTATTCTTTTGTATACTTAAGAATCCTGCTGCCATACCACCAGTCGCTCCATTTCCTATATTTCTCCAATCGCTTTCCTCTTTATCAAAATTCATTTGTACCAGTATTTTCAATATTTCACTCTCTAGTACATTTTTGACGAGATTTCGATAGGCGCGAATCGTCCTCATCGGGATCCCGGTAAAGTTAGCGATCTCCCAATCTGTGAACCCGAACTCCTTTTTCAGCCTAACTATGATGAAGGCCATATGCATGATTCTATCCGTGTGAAAGAGCTTATACGCTACAATCGTCATTCTATTAGTAAGAACGCGGCTGTACGTCTTCTTCTTATTTCTCTTTATCATAGCAAGAAACGGGTTCATAATCTATGACGGCGGTTAAATCGTCCTCAGAGAGAATAATACCATCGTACCCCAGGACGTTTTTGTCCAATGGATCCCCGGCGTATCTCTTGTAGGACACTGTATCGCCAACCTTGACCACACACACGTCTCCGTAGACTGCCATAACCTCACCGATCAGCGATTCTTTATCCGTGGCATTCGGGACAATGATTCCTCCCGATGTAACATCAGAAGCAACAATGCGCTTGAGTATGACATTCGGATAGACCGGTATAACGTTACTTTTGATTGTAGTCATATGATCCCTTCCCGCTCGGAACAAACGCCCGGACGATATCTTTAATCATGCGCCCGGTAATACGCCAATACGCGTGGTTCATTTTTGGAGGGAGTATTAACTCTTTGCTCTCGATCTTTCGACGCATCCAGTCACTCGTGAACGAGCTCCGGGTCATATTGATAAGGCCGATATCCTGCATGATCTGGTAGAGTTGATCCAGGCGGTAATACTTATCGTTTTTTAAATTGTAGATTGCTAATGCTTCGTCGATCATAGGTATTTTTCTAAATAGATGTATACGTCAATACGTGGCTCCTTGCTCACTTCAAATTTGTCAGTGAATGATAGGACGTTTTTCCAGCCATCACCTTCCAGTATACCAGCTAATACCAGCCCATCCATAATAAACTTCTTAGCAAACGCAATATTGTCCGGATCCTTTTTCTTGTCGCGGCAAAGCCAATGGATCTCAATAACGACCGGCTGGTGAACCTTCTGGACTCTCCGGTACTGCGCCATTTGACAAACAAGAGCTGTTGCGTCGGCTTTCATGGCAGCTGCCGCGTACTTGTTACCCCGCTCAGTATTGATATAGGTATTGAGATCCGGAAGCTCTCCGGGAATTGAAAATGTAGGTTGATCTTTCATATGGTTTGAGCGCCTGATCGTATCGCGGACTTGGACGCTTTATAGAGCTCATGCGCTTTTCGATAGGATAAGCCCATCTGCTTTTTTAAAGCTTTTCGAAGTCTCTTGGCTATCTTGTGCGACATCCGGGCCATATATTAAAAGGGAATAGCGTCTTCCGGAGGAGCCTCTTCCGGTTTAGCCGTTTGTTCCTCTTTTTTATTCATCGCCTCGACAACCTCATGACCGGACTTGTTAAAGCGTTTGGCCATGACGTAGAGCTCATTAAAAAGATCGACACTAGAGACAACCTGCCCGACTCTTGCCACGGGAATCGTCCATGCTCCCTTTTTATTCTCAAGCCCTTTTGTTTCCATTGTTACTATAAATGAAAACATCGGAGCCTTCATGGAGTTAACGGCTGTAAACAAGGGTGAGAGCGAGTAGAGCGCTGATCCCCTAAAATTCATCCCGAACAGGGTCATATCCTCAGGAAGTACTCCTATGACCGTGTACTGCGGTTCGCGAGGGTTTCCCTCCTTACGCCGGTTAGTGAATGCTCCCTTGGCTGCGTAGAGTATGTGGCAGTCAAACGTATCGTAGATCTTTCGTTTCCCTGTATGGAAGAATTGCCCGGGTTTCGGAGATTCCCCGTCAACGGTCTGCATAAGATCCAGGTCCGAAAGCTTCTGGACGAGTAGGATCTGCGGAGGACGGATATCCAGGGGATCTACATCCGCCATACCCATGCCGACCATCTCTTTTAACATCTCCGGGGCCACTGTCGTCATAGCTTGAGACTCATCCACCTCTTTGCTTACTTTTGGATCGACAATCGGACTTGAGTTTCTGATAGCCTCATTGATCTCATGTTCATCAGTCGTATTCCTTGGGTTTACTTTTGTCATATATTTCCTCTCAATCTAAAAACTCACCTTTTTGTTCTGCCGCTAAAATCTCCTCGTACAACTCTTTACAGGACCGTACGGATACCTTGCAATCCTTCAGCTCTAAACATTTTTGCGTAAGGGCTGCGTGTATATCCTTCCACTGCGCGTGGTTGGTTTGCAATTCCATCTTCCGTAAATACGCAACGTTAGATTTTAATGTTACGTACCGTTGGATCTCCTGATTAAATATAACAAGAGCAAACTGCGATTGCTTGGTATAGACCGGATCCGAACGTTTTGGTATGTTTTCTGTTTGTTCTGTCATATGCCTCCTTATCACTTATATATATTCTTATACTATCAAATCTATTCTACTCTTGTCAATTGGCAGGTTGCTCCTTGGGCCTCAGGTCCAAAGAGTAGCTCGTCAATAGTTGCATTTAACAACATGACGACAAGCTAACCCGTACGCCTTAAGGCTACGTGCTTTCGAAACACGCTCTATTGTTCTAATGCTCCATTTGTATTTTAACTCCCGTCTTACAGCTTTCATTGTCCCGTCGTCTATATGTACATCCCGGAGTACTTCTTTGATTCTCTCGAATTGTTGGCTAGTCATTATTTCACCCCCTTCCCGTAGTTTTGTATTTTATCTTCAAGCTCATCAATACATTCGCCCAGGTGTTTAAATTGAGAAGCATCAGTGTCTTCAAAAAGCCTCGTTGCCTGTTCCGGGAGTAATTGTTTCTTAGCCCGGATTGCAAGGCCATTGGCTCCAACCTTATTGACTTCAATCTCAAGAGTGAGGAGCTTTGTTTTATCATCATCGTACACATAAAAATGAGCCTTTTCCCAGGAGGTTTTAGACGTAAGCGCGGGCGCAACAACTTTGTTTAATATTGATTCGAGTTTATCGTTTGTCATATTTTCTTCAGGGTAGCAAGTAAATCTATAATTACACTTTACTTCCATGTATCTTCTTTTGCGGGGGTAGGTTTATCAGCACCACACTTCCCACACTTGCCCTTAATCGTATGCGTACCACAAAAACAGGAATGACACAATGAAACTGCTATTGGTATTTTTCTCTCTTCTTTAGGTTTTAACATATTCTCCTCCTCACTGGTTAGTAAAAAGTAGACTAAACGTTTTTATAATACCAATAAAATGCTATTTGTAATTTCCCTATGGTTATATCAAGTATTCTTCGTACTATTGAAAAACTTAATGTTCCTTTTGCTGGTTTATAATAATTTATTTTCATTCTCCCCTCCTTGTATCTCTATCACTTCGTTGGTGACCCTCGTTTATCATTTCTTGGTCGTGTTCAAGATTGAGTTTTTCTTGTTCGTAGATTTCTTTCCAGTATTCTTCCTCCGTCATTTCAATGCTCCACAAAAATATACGCCACCCATAGCGTCCAAGCATATCCTTTATTTTATCCATCAATGTCATTTTTCCCATATCTCACCTCCTCTACAGATGCCGTTAGGCTAAACTAATATCACTTTCTACTTCATTTCCCCCTACGGTGAGAGAGTTAAACCTTTAATAACCAATTTTTCACCTTCTTAAACGGGACACTAAAACATGAACTTGCACTTTCACACCTATCGCCTTTTTCATCTGGTTCGTACATTATGCTTTCAATAATAAGATTATTACCATTCACTTCAAAACTCGTTTTTTGCCATTTTTTGTTAATTACCAACATTTTTTTCATATTTTCCTTTCCCCCTACGGTGAGGTAGGGAAGCTAAACTTTATATTCAATTATTACTGGTATAAAACTTTTCAATAAGCGTTTTTTATAAATATGCAAAAGTGTCGGATATTTATCCCCTACTGGCCCAAGCCCAAACATAAATAAACCCCCATGACTTCCTATATCTGCGTAAGCCCTCATTCGTCTAAGTTTTTTTATTACTTTCTTTTTCATACTGTTTACTATAGTTAAATCAATATATATCGCATTCCTGTCCTAGATAAACACAAGGTCCGTAGGGATATTCTGTCTATACCGACGGATCGGGTCCCACCCGCTCATTGTCATTTTAAACGGAGCTTCAAGTTCCCATTCTTTCCCGGTCCTTTTCTCCCAAGCTCTACAGAACTTATCAAAATCACCATGCACCTCGTCAAGATAGAGTTTCGTGCCATCGCATTTAGAATAGCCGGTAATGGAGTGCAGAAGCTGTAAAGACCGGCACGCGCCAATAGAGGCCTCTAAAAACGTACCGTACTTGTCTTCGTGGATGATATAAATTTCGTTCTGCGTATTCATATATAACCCATTCTAAAAATTGATATATATCCCATTCCTATTTTAGTCTCAAACTCTCCGGCAGTGGTGTACGACAATCCGGGTAATACCCTATAGCCGCGCACGCGTGACGGTTGTATTCACTGTCTTGCATTGAAATTAAAAATAAGCTTGCAATCAACCCGGCGATAATACCAATAAGAACGAATTTTACAATCATAAGCTCAAGGGCAATTGTGTAAACGGTTTATACGCTAAGTGCTCCGGTTGCATTCCCATGTGCGCGGTATATACGTTAGGTGTGGTGAGGTATTCATGCCGGTTATACCAATGGACCCGGTTGCAGTCATTACACACGACCAGTATATGCTTCTGTGAATGCTTACCTTCATATGGGTAGATCTCAGTATAGCCGGTCATATAAAATTATCTAATAATAGTATAAATTCAATAATCGCGTATGCAATAGCAACTACCCACCAGCTCCCGGAATGACCGAAGAGACTCAGGAGAGGCGCTACAATGACCACGAGGAACATAAGAGGACCAAACACCAGCACGAACAGATCTACAAGTTTATCATTATGCCGTCTATAGAATGCTTTTATCTTTCGTTTAAACATATATTATATAAAACCCAATTGTATCGAGTTTTCACCCGGGATCATTGAGATCTGCTCTTGTTCAATATGCGCGAAGTAAACAGCGTCCCGGGCAATATCAGCCCGTTTATACCAATGAAGGCGGCCGCAGTCATTGCAGAAGCTCTGCACGTGCTTGGAGCGGTTACCTTTAGCGACTGGATATATTTTAGTCATATTTTTAGTACAAACACTATCAAATAATATACGTAGCTGTATCAAACTATATATAGTACCACGTCGCGCGGGACCGTCCGAAGGATTTTAACCTAAACCATCCCGTCGTGACCTAGTACTATACCAGGCGAGTAACGCGAATAATGCTTAGCGCACGATACCCGGATGTTACTCTTACTCTTATTCAACAATACCATACAAATTTACGCGGTAGCTTGTTTATATTAGGCTATTCTCCGCTCTTTGTAGGGTTCTTTATTCCCTAGCAAATACGTTGCAAAGCAAGCTAGACTGCCTAGAGTGGCTTTTATCTTAGCTGAAATTTGCTCTTCTGTTATATTGTCGGAGACTTTGAGCGTTTTAACTATCTCATCGTGTCCGTTGATTATCATAAGGTTTTTCATAATTTTATCCTTTCTATACTTATCTATATTTGTTCGCCATCTCTACGAGTTCCGCGAAGTCCCATAGATCAGTTATTAAGTCCGATCCTTCGACTCCTGTCTCGTAATTGGTTTTGAGATCATTTGCATAGAATCCGGAATCGGCGCAAAGTTTAGCCGCGTCTGTCCAGTTTCCATTGCTCATATTTTCGCAAATATCCTTGTATTGTTCATCTGTTCTATAATTTGACATATTGTCCTTCTTTCTTAGAATTAGCATTTATATTCTTAATATATACAACTTGCATTTGTATAGCTATTTTTAGCTATCGGATCCTTGCTGCAATATATTGTTGCGCCTCTTGGATCCGTTTGATAGTAAATGTATAGATGGAATTGCAAAGCCATTCTATCGGCCACTGCATACCATACATTTGTACTATCCTCGTACGCTTGCTCGTCTATTGTACCGTTACATGATTGCTCATATAATGAGTGCAACTGATCGCCAATTCGACGAAATGCGTTATATTGATTCCGGGTAATCCCCAGATCAGCAATAACGCGATTTCTATGCTCGTTGTAGTATTCTCTTTGACTTTTTGTATAATTCATATATTACCTCTTTAAAATGCTACCGCGTAAATTCACATGGTATATTGATTTTTATTAACTTTTTAATGTGCTTGAGTTAGCTTCGATTCATTTATCTTAACTATTCATACCTTATCACCTCTTATCATTCTTGTCAATAGGGCAAAATCAGACAGAAAATTTTATAATTTTACGTCAGCGTTTGAGAACTTTATCCCCGATATAATCCTTTTATGGTTATTACAAAGGCAATCAGTGCGTATGAGTAACCATCACCCCGGCGCATTGGCTTTGTGTTGCTCGTTGTACGACGTCTACACGCTCGCTAATCAATCCTATAATGTATACAAGCGTGTGTATTGAGGCTAGAGGGACGTCGCAAAATTAAGATTGTACGACATGTCGTGCCTAGTACCCGGACCCCCGTGGGGGAATGCGCGGCCAAATAAAAATCAGTATCGTAAGAGCCCTTCGGGGCCAAAAACATTCGGGGATGTGATATGCTATTTGTATGCCAAAAGAATCTGATCCTACGAGAGATACATCAGAACCTCCTTTACGAATGCAAGGCGATACTACGTGCGGTCCTGTGACCCTTACAATGCTCTACAGAGACTTTAATATCCCGACCACTGAACAATCTATCGTCAACGAGATGCAGATGCCCTACGAGGGCGCAAGTTGGAAGATGATGATGGACAATCTTGATCAACACGAATTCATTTCAGTATTCCACGATAACTCTTCCTGGGATCAATTGATTAACTGTTCGTATATGCGTCACCCTATTATTGTTTGCTGGTTTAAAGAAGGCGGTGAGACTCCGCCCGCCGCGCATTATTCACTCCTCAAACACGTAAACAATAAATACATTGATATCTGGGATCCTGCAGATGGAGAGGTCTCCAGATACGATAGATCCTACTTCGAGCCTCACTGGCACGATGAGGAGACCTCCAAAGCATTCTTAATGGCCATTACGAAAAAAAAAGTTAGGCGAATCATTTGAAACAAAAGAACAAAGACATCAAAACAATCTTCTCTACCTACATGGAGTCTACTACAAGGGTACGTATTATTGGCATGGTATCCCTCAGAAACACAAATAAAAACTGACTCTATCTCATATAGTTTTTCTGTTTAATAGATATCCAAAAAGAGATTCAGCCCCCCTTACCCCCCGTATCAGTTTGATATAGTTGATAAGAACGGAGAATCCCTAGACTTCCCTTCCTGCTACGCGCGTACTGTTGATTTACGCTACGCCTTTTCTCTTAGCCGGGAAGTAGGCATCACCTGCGCTATTACTTTTTTAACCTCGCTTTAGCGCTTACCCCTACGAGGAACATTAACTCTTGAATGCTTATTGGATGTTGTGGACAGTAATAACAAAGATGTTGCGTGTCCCAATAGAGGGGTTTGTTTCCGCATCGTCTTACGTGGCAATGGGATGTGAGGTTTGTATTTGGTAGATTATTATTCATGTCTTGTAGTGAATACTGTATGCGGTTTGTTTTTCTTTTTCTTAAAGAGTTTGAAGAATAAGTCGGGGAACGTCATGTGCTTCTTGTTCATGACGTTTTCAAAATTAGTGAGATCAATTCCTTTGTATGCCATAAAAAAACTGCTTAGTCCTCTGGTTACTGGATGCCGTTGGAAGGCGGTAGCCAGAAGACAAAACAGTTTTCCCAACTATTTCCATTTCTATAATATCATACTTTGTCAATTCCCCAAAAAGATCTTTTTAAACGTCCACTCCATTGCCTTTGCAATAATCCAGAAAACAAAGCAGAACGCTCCTCCTGTAATCAGTATTGCAAACAGTAAATAGAATGCGCAGAATATCATTGCTACTGTCATATGTTTAAAACCTCGTTAACGGTTTATTCTTTTTCAATTGCCAAAACTTCCAGTAGAACATTTTTATCTTCGGTATCTTCCCGGTATAATCTTTACAAAAAGAATACGCGTGGTCAAGGAGAGACCGTGAGCTCATGTTCCACGTCTTAAAGAACCTCATGACGTTCTTTAGAGTTCCCGGGTCCCCGTCGTACTCTTTCCAAACCTTATACGCAAACGCTTGCCACTCGTGCTGGATCATTCCTTTACGAGGTGGTTCAATAACTTTCTTTTGTAATATCGATCCTATGGTATCCATGTGAGCTCCTAAGTGCTGGATAGAATTAGCAAACTATCCAACACTCAATAGCTTACGGGACAATGTTCCCTCCGTGAACTACGTAGATCCCTACACCAAAGAAAAGGAATCCGACGAGAAGTTCTGCCCACCAAGGTTCAAACCCAATACCTCCAAGACGAAGACCAACAACTGACAATAGCAGTGCGAATCCTACAAGGGCAAGTAAAGCTCCTAAGACTCTAACAAATGTATTACTAATGCTCATATCATTCACCTCCTCTCATGACTTTCCGATTCCATCCTCCGTCCAGAGAACCCTGAGGTTTTTATCAGTATCTCTACTGTTGAAACTCAGAAGGGGAATGGAATCGGGAAGTCATTTTAAAGATCATATCATTGACTGAGATCTTGGTATACATTCGTTCGTGACGGCC
>Ga0182027_10011455_pt1 | contig 12531 bp, 10 predicted proteins | sample 712E1DmetaG_FD_121300 | JGI IMG/M metagenome (GOLD analysis project Ga0182027, IMG submission 121300) | Permafrost microbial communities from Stordalen Mire, Sweden - 712E1D metaG (Illumina Assembly) | ecosystem: Environmental > Terrestrial > Soil > Wetlands > Permafrost | place: Sweden...
AGGTTCTATGGGAATTTAACACCTTCAATGCGAGCCTTAAAGACCACTAAATTAACTTCAGTTCTTCCATGGTTTGGACCAAGTATACTTACCAAGTATGTATGTCCCCATTTTCACTTCGGGGATAAATGGGGCGATTATCATGTGATATAAAAAGCCTGGATTCAATTTGTTTGGGAATGGCTAATCAAGAAATGTGGTAGAATTGGTCACTGAACGAAGGTAATGGAGGAAAAACGATGGAAAAAACAGAATCAGAAAAAATTCAGAAGAGGCATCTTGGAAAAACTGATTTACAGGTAACATCTATTGGATTGGGTTGCTGGCAGTTCGCCGGAGCAAAAGGATTTGGTGCTCGTTTCTTTTGGGATAGCCCGTCACAGGAAGAAGTGGACAAAATAGTGAAAGCTACTCTGGACGGTGGCATTAACTGGTTCGACACTGCTGAGATGTATGGCCGAGGTAGTTCGGAGCGGGCTTTAGCTACCGCGTTGTGCAAAGCTGGCATGCAGAATAGGGGTATCGTAATTGCCACAAAATGGTCTCCCTTTTTGCGTACAGCGCGTAATATACCACATACCATTGATAAACGTATTGAATGCCTATCGCCGTGCAAAATCGATCTTTATCAAATTCACTTACCTTATGCTTTCTCATCTGTTGAGGCACAGATGGACGCGATGGCAGGTCTGGTCAAAGAAGGTAAAATTAGATATATCGGCGTGAGTAACTTCTCGGCTGCACAGATGCGTCGAGCTCATGCTGCCCTGGCCAAGCATGGCTTGCCGCTGGCATCTAACCAGATTAGATTCAATTTGCTGAACCGCAACCCAGAGACAAATGGTATATTGGAGGCTGCTAAGGAACTCAATATATCCCTGATTGCTTACAGTCCATTAGCTCAAGGGCTATTATCCGGCAAGTTCCATAAAAACCCTGAACTGATTAAAAAATTACCCTTTGTGAGACGAATACGTTTTGGTCGCCAGATAGAAAGGACCCGTAATCTAATAAAAAAATTAGAGGACATTGCCGGTGCCCACAAATGCAGCCTATCTGAGGTTGCTTTAAGCTGGGCAGTCAACTATCACGGAGATGTCATCGTGGCTATACCCGGAGCTACCAAAATAGAACATGTGAATCAGAATGTCGGCGCTCTGGGATTAAAACTTACACTGGAAGAAATGAACGGCCTGGATCATGAGTCCAGCAAGATAAAGTGACATTCTATCCCAGTCGGTCGGGTTATTCATTGTGTCTGTGTTCTTGATAGAATGGACCCTTTCCCCTCAATTTAGATATTCTGTAAGGCATGCCTCACTATCGATCCCGTTATTGTCAGGTAGGAAAGATCAAACAATGTCATAATCTTTATCATATTGCAATAGTCTTTTCCAAGTAATAAAATATTAAATAAAAAATCTAATGACTGTAAAACGACTCAATTCTTATCTGCACTCAACTCCCCGGACTTTGCTGTTTTACTTTGCTGTTCTGATTCTGCTTATTGCCTCAGGGATTTCCGGCGTTGGTTTCGCATTAAATAGCCCCATTTTTTTATTGGCAGGGTTTGGTATTTGGATAATCTGGTTTGTCATCATTTTCGCCTGTGTTTTGCCCCAAACGGATATTACACTCTGCAATAGAACGAAACTGTTAAAACGAGGGGCACTAATAATTTTTGTAACAGTGTTTCTATGCGGACTTGTGGAGAGTGTGGGAACAGTTATCTTCGTCCCGCGTTTGATAAAGGATCAGAACATCTCCGCTGATTTCCGCCAAGTGATGACCGAATGGAAAGATGGTTTCCAATATACTGATGCCACAGCCTTATCGCAACAGGCAGTCGAAAACATGCTTAATGGGCGGAACCCATATGCTCATGCCAACGTCGTTCAGGCTTTACTGGGATATAACGGCACATACGACAGAGTGACGCCACTCAGGGTGGGAGTACTCTCCAATGTCTTCCCTTATCCCGACAATAGTCAACTCGAGCAAATCTGGGATAAAGCTATCCAAACGCCGTTACAAGTACCTATTGAGCTTGAGTCCAGAGTGTGTTATCCTGCAGCTTCTTTTTTGCTGCCGGCGCCTTTCATCTTTCTGGGAATAACCGATATCCGGATTGTTTATGCCATTTTTTTCCTGGCAGGGCTGGCTTATGCAGTATGGATTATCCCGAAAAAGAAGCGTCTGCTATTCATTGGGGTAGTCCTTATTAGCCTTGAACTTTGGAATAGCATCGGTGGCGGTGGGGAGATTGGTGCCCTCGGCTTTCCGTTTTTAATTGTGGCATGGTTAACCCTGGATAGAAATCTATGGTTATCCTCAATTTGCATGGGCTTGGCCGTAGCCACCAAACAAACATTCTGGTTTTTTCTTCCTTTTTATCTCATCTTATGTTTGAGAACACATGGAATGAAAAACATGCTGGCTGTTTTGTCTGTTATTGCTGGAATGTTTTTTATTACAAATCTGCCATTTTTAATTGCTGGCCCCAAACTATGGATTAGTTCAATAACGTCACCGATGACAGACCCGATGTTCCCGATGGGCACAGGCTTGATAACATTGGTTACCAGTGGCATTTGGCACATTCGATCAGCAATGCCGTTCACCGTTCTGGAAGCAGTTGCCTTGATTGTCGCGGTGCTGTGGTATTTCCGCTATTGCGGTCGTTATCCTCAAACCGGAATAGTTTTGGCGGCAATACCGCTCCTGTTTGCCTGGCGCAGTCAGTTTGGTTACTTTTTTTATGTGGATATTATCTCTCTGGCCTATATTATGGTTCATGATAGGTCCGCTCAGGAGGCAATTACGCCCAACTCAAATCTATCAGATAACAGGCCTGTCAACCTTATGCCAGTCTCAAAATAATTTCCCCCAGGTAATAACTTTTCCGTAAACGAGACATTTCTTATCCGTCTCATTGCCATTGTTGGTAATAATAGTGGTGTGCTTGCTCGCTGCAGGTACTTTTACAGGCTGTAGCAAGGTCGTAGCGATTTTCTCACTTGGCAGTTGGTAAGTTCTGATTTGCACAGTATAAGATTGTTGTTTTTCGGAATATTGGCATGGATGGTATAACGTCTGTTATGGTGCAGCAAAACTTCGCCCTGCCAGACATCGAAATCTTTTTCTCTCCGGTGTTCGGATTCGATAAATTCAAAACATTTACAGCAATATGCCAGATTGCGAGACATTGATTCGAATGGCTGCGCCGATAAGTGCCCGTGGCAAAAGAACTATATGTTAATATAAGGTCACCTGTCTTCCAGAGGCTCAAAGAATTGTTCCATCTTTTGACATACCTCATCCGCCGAAGTTATGGTGGAATCGATAAGATCGCAATCTATGTTGAGAATTGGAACACCCAGTTTATTGAGGACGTCCTTATAGATTTTGAACGCAGGGCCTAACTGGCGGCATCCAAGGTGATTAAAATTCAATACTCCGTCGATTTTATAATCCTTTATGCTACTGATAAACGGGTCGATTGACCTATTGTCCAGAAGACCGAACATCCGCATTGGAGAGCACGCCGCCAGCTTTATTGCGATACTCTCAAGAGGTTTTTCCGGATCCAATTGCGGCAGTTCTCGCCAGTCAGAGAGGTTTGGATTACAGACAATGGCAGCCCCATGGTTCATCAGTGTAGAATCAATATCTGCCTGCAAATACCATGGCGTAAGCATCGTCGTCATAAGTCTAAGGCGTTCCGGATTAGTAAATCCTTTACCGACGGCAATCATTGCAGAAAGCTCTTTATATAATTTTTCTAAATAACTGGTGCTTTCAATTTTTCCAGCACCCATATACTCAACCACAAGAAGTTTCAAGAAGTCCTGAGGCTGGAAGGGAGAAGGAAGTGTTTTGCAGAGATTGTTTATTTGACGGATTAAGCCGATTTGTTTGTTGGTTTCGGCTACATTATCCGATAGTTTTTGCCAATCCATTTTACGGCCAGAGACCTGTTCGAGAAACGCGATAACATCTCTTAATTCTTGCATAATAAATTTGTCCGCCGCTTCACTTTTATTGAAGGGATAGTCAAAGGCAAAGCCTGGACAATGGTTGAACTCCATAATAAGCTCGCCGCTCTTAATCGCATTATCGCACACCAGGTTAGAACAGACGACTGCTCCGGTCGCCGGAAGTGTGCCTAATTTCAGGGCGCCTGCGATCAAGCGGTGAGCAGAGCAAATCTCAGAGGGGAGGCCCATTTCCCCAGCTTGGGCGAGTAGATCTGCACAATCGATACCAAACAAACTCATCAGTGAGCCGGTAAACTCAAGATGCATCGGCACCAAATCCAGAGCTTGGAAAATTTCCACCGGGAAAAATATCGTGTGGGCAACCACGAAACCACCATTCTGACAGGCATCCCGAAGAGCAATATAATAATCTTGCATCATCCGGTAGTAATGAAAATCAGGCCGATTCTTGTAGAACCGGGTTAGAAACTTCATGTACCGTATGAGCTGGTCGATTTTACTGGCGTTAACATTTGCAGAGGAATCCATAACTCTACCTCGCCATAGGTTTAGGATGCTTAACTTCGAGCATTTCTAGGAAAGCCTGAACACGTGTTTGAATTTGCCCGGAACAAGATGTTCCGTACTCGATATCCAGTTCTAAAATCGGTATTCCCAGAGTACGAGCTTTTTCCTGAAGCATCGGTAAATCGTGGGCATTCGAAACACAGTAACGTATGTTTTCACTGATAATTCCATCGATCCTGTAATCCTGCATGAGCCTAACGAGCCTGTCAAAGCGTTCTTTCGCCGGAAACATGCGAGCACAGGGGAAAGCGGTAAGATAGCGGCGGGCAATTGCTTGCAATGGTGGCTCATTTCCCTGCCTGATTACCGGGTCCGAAAGATAGCGAATGCCATTGCATAAGCCATCGGTAACCACTAGGGCCCCCTGTGCTTCGATAGACTCCATGAAAGATACGTTGTTCAAAACACTGCCGATGACCATAATCCGTGCCCGGCCGTGGTGTTTTACAGTGGATTTGTCCAGTTGTGCCAGAAGCTCTGCTGCCCAGTCGTTAAAAGTCGTTGGAGACATGCGGACGGCGGCATTCAAAATCTCCAAAGTTTCACCACCACTGATTGGCGGATCATCCCGTTTCCGTAGTTCGTACAGTTTTGCCAGTATTTCGCGAGAACGATTATAGATATGGATAGCATTGAGTAGTGCTTCATCAGTGATATTTACTGCCAGATATTTTTCCAGATTTGACTTAAGGGAGATGACTTCACTGTAAAAGAATTCTGCTGTCGATGTGTTGTATTTCCGGGGCACGGAAATGATTTGAGAAAAAGGCGTATCAACGTACCGGCACCAATGGTCGAAAAGGCGACGAGCGCCATCACACGTAGAACCGGCAATTATACCATCGAGGAACTTATATTCTCCCTTTAAAGCCATCTGCAAACAGCTGCGGGAGAAAGAGCAGCTAACGGAAGAAAGATGAGCAGTACCCTCTGCCAACTCGGTTTCATCCTGGTAACCGGTTATTCTTACCGGCAGAGCGCCAGCAGCATAGATAAGTTCCTCCGGCACGTAGGCACAAAGCCAGCCGAAGACTTTTCCACCGCGGGCTTTGAATGCCTTGATCTGTGTCGTTTCCGGAAAGGAATCACTAACCAGACGGAACTTAGCAAGCAGTTCTGCAGCGGATCGAGAATTAACCATTCCTGAATAATTTGACAATATGGGTAAATTTTATAGGATTGGTTACCGATTGTCAAAAGCACAAAGCAAGTAAATGCACATGGTCTAGCGAAAAGCATAAATTTTTCATGATTTAGCTCCGGGACTTTTCCCTTGATCATTTCGCCGGCTTCAGAATCTTCACACAATTGTAAAGCCCCCAGCAACTAGGTCCTTAGGTATTCTTGAATCTTCTAAAGAACAGTAGTGAGTCCATGACCTAAAGGCTCGAAGGGCTATCCATGCAGGTGAAATATCCTCGAGCAATATTAAGACGGTTTCAATTGCATAAAGTAGTCCTCATCAGGTATTACATCACAAACTCTGATTGGTTTCAATTAATGCTATAATTTGAGAATCTATTATCGGAGTCATCGTTGATGGGAAAAAAGGTTTCCCTGGCTATATTTGATTTTGACGGTACGCTGACTGTGGGTCATTTATTCACAGGCATCGCCAGACATCATCGGGAATTTAAAGTAAATCGGTTTTATCTTTATTTATATCTTATAATTCACTTGCCCATGCATATGGCTACCAAAGCCAGACTTTGTAGCGAAGAAAAGAACCGCTTGAAATGGAGTGAAGATTTATCCATTCTGTTTAGAGGTTTTTCCCAGGAAGACGCTAATGAAGCTTTCAATTGGTTGATGGACGGTTATTTCATGCCGTTAATGAGGCTGGATATCGTTACTATTCTGAAGGAACACAAGGCAAGTGGCGATACAGTGGTATTGCTTTCAGGAATGTTTACGCAATTCCTGAAGGTGGCGGCGGAAAGGCTAGGCGCGGATTATGCAGTGGGTACACAGCTCGAAATCAAAGATAATATCTATACCGGGAGCATTATCAAACCTTCGTGTTTTGGGGAGAATAAAGCCAAGCTGCTCAAGGATTTCATTAATCAGAAGAATTGGGAAGTTGATTTTGACAAGAGCCTATTTTATGCTGATAGCAAATATGATCTTTCGGCGTTCCGCCTGGTGGGAAACCCAATAGCCACCTATCCGGACAAAGAATTATATCAAATAGCCGTCTGCAACAAATGGCGGATTATCGACAGCTAATTTCAGCTGCAAGCCGTCGGTGTTTTATTAAACTATGAGCTTTGTCTACTGTGTTTATACAACGAGCTTTAAGAGGTAGACTGCTCACCTGTCTCCAAATACACTGACACAGATGAGGCTAGGTCCTGTGTGCGTGCCGATAACCGGACTAACGCGGGAGAGGTAAATAGGAATTTTAGGAAACTTGGAGCGTAGCCGTTGAAGCAAGTTGTCAGCTTCATCGGAATCAGTAGCATATTCTACCCCGAGGCCTTCAACGTTGCTAAAACCCGTAGCAAAGTTGTATAAATGGTCCATAGCTTTGTTCCTGGATCGTTCCCTGGAATAGGGGACTACCTCGCCATCTCTCATACCAATAACCGGGTTTACCTTGAGCAGCGAACCAAGAAAAGCTTGTGCTTTACCAATACGACCGCCACGCGCCAAGTATTCGAGAGTGTCAAAGGCACCACACACGTCTACACGCTGAATCATATGCCGTGCTACTTCAAGCACCTCATCAATATTAGCTTCAGTTTTGGCGGCACTCGCAGCCGCAATTGCAATAAAGCCTTGCGCCATAACTGCCCATGTCGAGTCTAAAACTTCTACACGGCATTGCTTTTTCATTAGTCCTACACTTTGTAATGCCACCTGATAGGTACCACTGAGCTTGGCAGTAAGAGTGATAACCAGGATCTGGTCTGTTTCTTCAGCCAGTTTATCATATATATCTGCAAAAGTGGCCGGCGGTGGTGAAGATGTTACAGGAAGCACTTTGCTCTTCTTTAGTTTATCGTAGAACTGCTCGGGAGTTAAATCAATTCCATCACGGTAGATCTCCGTGCCAAAGCGGACAATGAGCGGGATTACCGTAATCCCCAGATCATTAACAATCTGAGGCGGCAAGTCAGCGATACTATCAGCTACGATGGCCACTTTTGGCACGGATTCATCCCCTTCGGTCCATCAGTTCGAACCTTGCCAACATAACACCGAGTGCCACTGCCCATAATGCCAGGAACATCGCTAGGGCAATTACCGGGAGGTTTAGATGATACCCATAGTGACTACTCTCCAGGATCATTGTACTGAGAAGGTAAAGGAAAGCTACGCCGGAACCGGCCAGCATGCAGTGTGCCACTACACGCCAACCTTTCCGTGTCAGAAACTTGTCGATTATCACAGTTAATCCTCCTTTCCCGCCCGTCGTTATCTTAACATTATAGCCAATAGAGAACGTCGTGAAAAGTAAGGGAATTTCGGCCCAACAAAGATGAAGATAAGGCACATTCTTACAAAGATGATTTGGGACGTGGTTACGTGCGTTTTTGGTGAAAACCAGAAAGCAGGTAAAGAAAACCAGAGTTTGATTGTCTAGATGATCCGAACCATGGCAGCGCTAAGGAGGAACGTCCTTTTGAAATCGCTCACTGACATTGACTTTATATTATCTGCTTTATATTATAAAGGCGTGCCTTATAGTAACAAAATAAACCAACCAAAACTAAAATGTCAGCGTTGTGGGCATCAGTGGACATCATATCTGCCTACGAAGCCTAGGGCTTGTGCAAAGTGCGGCTCAGTTAACTGGAATAAGCCGATTGCCAGGAAATGAATACGGGTCATAAGGATAGGATCAGTTAAAAAACAGGTTTTGGATTTAGCAGTTTCACTTCTGGTGCCAGCGGCATCTTCATGATAATATCGCAAAGTTAAATGCGGCAAAAACATATTGGGAAACTGAGGAGGTTAAAATGAGCAGAGTACTAAATATCTTGGGGTTGGCCGGAAGTTTGCGTGAAGGTTCTTACAATAGAGCACTTTTACGAGCAGCATTGGATTTGGTACCGCAGGACACCAGGCTCGATATCTTCGATCTTGAGGGAATCCCACTTTTTAACCAGGATTTGGAAAAATCGGTGCCTGAAAAAGTAAAGGAATTTAAGGCAAAAATAAAGACGGCCGATGCCGTACTGATTGTAACACCTGAGCATAATTATTCCATCCCTGGAGTGCTTAAAAATGCAATTGACTGGGCGTCGAGACCTTATGGCGACAACTCTTTTGACGGTAAACCGGCTGCCATCATGAGTGCATCTACGGGAATGTTAGGCGGCGCCAGGGCACAATATCATTTGCGCCAAGTTGGCGTATTCTTAAATATGCACCTTTTAAACAGGCCGGAAGTATTTGTCACATTCGCCAACCAGAAATTCGATGCGAAAGGAAACCTTAATGATGAAAAGACAAAAGAATTCATCAAACAACTACTGGAAGCTCTGGTTATTTGGACTAGAGAATTAGGTAATCAGACGTTGAAATAATCATTCTTAGATAAGAGAAACATCGCCATTGCAGGTACGTGTTTTGATAACTTTCAGGCTGGATCCGGAAGGAGGTTAAAGCGGTCATGAGCAAGACCAACAAAACTGCGCAGGTGGCCAATATCCATCTATCGCTGGAGAGGTTTGAAGGGAACCCTATTTTAAAGCCGGATGATAAACACCGGTGGGAAACAAAAGCAGTTTTTAATCCAGCGGCGATCTATGAGTCAGGGAAAGTACATATTCTTTATCGAGCCATTGGTGAGTCAGATGTATCTGTATTGGGCTATGCCTCCAGTTTAGATGGGTTACATATTCACGAAAGACTCGATAAACCGGTTTACATACCGAGAGAACCTTTTGAAGGGGTTAATCCATTACACTCTGATTCCACTCTCTTGCATCATGACTTCTTCCCTTGGCTTATTCCTGGGAACTAGAATTTCTCCGCGTGACATAGGCCTGATGTTCGGATTCATTGTTCTTCCGATAACTTTCCTCGGCGGAACCTATTACACGTGGACAACCCTCTCGGCCATCAAGGTCGGAGGTTTTTCTTGGTTGCAGGCACTTGTCTGCATCAACCCGCTGATATACGTTACGGAAGGTTTCCGTGCCGCTTTGACGACATCCCATCACATGCAGCTGTATGTAATTTATCCAGTGCTCATCGGTCTCTGTACGCTCTTCCTCTGGCTTGGAATTAGGGGTTTCAACAATAGGGTGCTCAGCTGATACTGAAACTTTTTCATGAATAAAGAGAACAATTTAACCACCAACAGGGTATATATGATCCACTAGAAAAGAACTGGGGTGTTTTCTGTTAAAATGCAAGATATTTCACAAAATCCAGATAGCCATCGCGGTAAGATCGAATACAAATGGATAGCTCTTTCCAACACGACTCTGTCGATGTTACTTGGCTTCATCAATATTACCAGCGTGCTTTTGGCTTTACCTGTTATTTTCCGAGGCATTGGTATTAACCCATTAGCTCCGGGCAGTACAGCCTGGCTGCTCTGGGTATTGATGGGATATATGCTGGTAACCGCGGTCTTTGTTGTTGCTTTCGGCCGCCTGGGAGACATGTTTGGCCGAAGCCGAATGTACAACCTCGGATTTGCTATCTTTACACTGGGTTCGCTTTTATGTGCCTTAACCTGGAGCACCGGTCCGGCAGGGGCTTTAGAGTTGATCCTTTTCCGTGTTGTGCAAGGCATGGGGGGCGCTTTCTTATTTGCTAATTCGCCGGCCATCCTCACCGATGCTTTTCCTGAAAACCAACGCGGCATGGCTTTGGGTCTAAACCAGGTAGCTGGTATTGGAGGCTCTTTCCTTGGAATCTTGGTGGGCGGACTCCTCTCTGAAGTGGGATGGCGGTGGGTATTTCTTTTTAATGTGCCCATCGGGATAATAGGAACTATCTGGTCATACCGTACTCTCCGACAGGTTGGCACTCGGAAGAAGGAATCAATCGACTGGCTGGGCAATCTGACTTTTGCGGCGGGATTGACCATGGTTCTGGTAGGCGCGATCTATGGCATCATTCCTAGTGCGACTTCATCGATGGGGTGGACAACGCCTTTTGTATTAAACATGTTCGGCGGTGGAATAGTTCTGCTGATTGCCTTCTGCCTTATTGAACAGCGGGTAAAAGCGCCCATGTTCCGACTCAATTTGTTCCGTATCCGGGCATTCGCAGCCGGTAATTTAGCCGGATTTATGTCAGCTTTGGCCCGCGGCGGATTTATGCTGATGCTCACCATATGGTTGCAAGGGATCTGGTTGCCTCTGCATGGCTATGACTTTACGATAACACCACTTTGGGCAGGCATCTACATGATACCTTCCAGTGTAGGAATTCTGGCACTCGGGCCACTGTCCGGCCGATTATCAGACCGTTATGGAGCTCGTTATTTTGCCACAGGCGCGATGATCCTCACGGCGATCGGTTTCCTGTTTCTTCTTCTGCTGCCGGTTAACTTCAAATATCCGCTATTCGCAGCGATCATCTTTCTTGATGGCTTATCCATGGGTATGTTCATGTCCCCCAATACTGCAGCCATTATGAATAGCCTACCGCCACAGCATCGTGGAGCCGGTTCCGGAATGCGGGCAACAATTATGAATATTGGTACTCCGATATCGATGGCAGTAATCTTTACCCTTATGGTTGTCGGGTTGAATGCCACGATGCCGGCTGCCTTATACAGCGGCCTTGTGCAAAACGGCATACCAATCCAGGTTGCCCACCAGGTAGCAAGTGCCCCACCTGTGGCTTACCTGTTCGCCGCGTTTCTGGGCTACAATCCTCTGGCTACAATGATTCCCGCTAAGGTATTGGCATCTTTGCCAGCACAACAGGCCGCTAATATTACTTCGAGAGCTTTCTTCCCTCAACTTATTGACGCTGCTTTCCACCATGGTCTGGTTGAAGTACTAGTTTTTGCGATCATCATGTGTCTGATTGGAGCTGTCGCTTCCTGGATTCGAGGTGGTAAATACGTCTACCGCGAAGATACTAAGTCCTAGCAAACCGAACCTGTTGAATTGTGCGCTTTATGGTCCACCGCCCTTACAACGAAGAAATTTGGAGCGAGGATACAATATACGCACAACTTTGCGCAAGTTATTATCTCCGATAAAAACTGCACACCATCCTGATCTTATCCATGCTGTTATAATATTTGAATTAGATATTCTTTAATATTAGAATAGACATACGAATCAGGGGAGAAAAGCGATGGAGATAATTTCCGGTATTCACCAAATTGATGGTGTCCAAGGCGCCAATTGCTATCTGGTCACGTCCGGACCTGAAATGTTTGTAATTGATACAGGAATGCCGCGGAATGGAAATTTGATTATCAACTACGTCAAGAGGATTGGGGAAAATCCATCAGATCTTAAATTTATCATACTGACCCATAGTGACATCGATCATGTTGGCAGTGTTGCTGAATTGAAAAAAATAACAAGTGCAAAGATCGCGATCCATGAAAACGACGCCGCTATTCTTTCCGGCAAGGCTAAATTTAAATCTGTGCGTGGCCCTCTGGGACTGCTTTTCAAATTGGCCTCTCCGTTGATGGGTTTTCATCCTGTGGTGCCTGATATCATCCTGAAGGACAATATGGACATTGCCGGTTATAAGGTTATCTTCACTCCGGGGCATACTAATGGCAGTATCTGTCTTTATCAGTCGGGGAAAACCATCTTTGTAGGTGATGCACTCAAAAGCGATGCAGATGGCAATCCAGGGCCTCCTTCCAAAACCATGTCCATAGACCTAACTGAGGCCAAACGTTCGGTAATTGCAATTTCAAAATTAGAATTCGATATTTTATTGCCGGGTCATGGGGCTCCAGTTAAAGGCGGGGCATCCGCTAAACTCAAAGGTATGCTTGCAAAATTACAGTGGGATGAGGAAATTC
>Ga0182027_10011457_pt1 | contig 12530 bp, 10 predicted proteins | sample 712E1DmetaG_FD_121300 | JGI IMG/M metagenome (GOLD analysis project Ga0182027, IMG submission 121300) | Permafrost microbial communities from Stordalen Mire, Sweden - 712E1D metaG (Illumina Assembly) | ecosystem: Environmental > Terrestrial > Soil > Wetlands > Permafrost | place: Sweden...
AATGCTGCCGATATTCTTTTTGTAATAAAAAATAGGTTCGGTTTTTGGAAAAAAGAATTGCTTAACAGATTGATTGGAAGGTTTTCCATCGCTTTTAAGAATTAGTTCTTCTGAATTGGTGATATAGTTATATCCAAGATTATCTCCGGTTAAACTTACCACATTCCATTTCTCTTCATTCAGTAAATGATCTGTCAGCTTTTTCAGGTTTTCCGTTGTTGTTATATATTCTTTCATAAATTATAAATCACGTATTTATGATGAAATAAATTATATTTTTTTTCAGCAATTAAGTTTTAAAACTTTCGATTTAAGAACAAGGATTAACGATTTTTGATTTTTGATCTGTTGCATTTTACTTCAGATTATTATTCTTTTGTGATGTTTCAACACTTTTTACAAAGATGGATATCAACTCATTACATTCTGTTTTAGCTTGAATTAAATTATCTTCATACTTATACAGATTAGCAAGGTGAATAATTTTTAAACAAACAAAACTTTCCCTTAATTCTTTTAAACTAATTTTCAATTTATGAATAAAATCCTTTATTGATTCACCACTTTGAGCTTCTCCATAATTTAGAGCAGGTGAGGTCCCAGAACGTAATAACTGACCTGCTAGATGATTACCTGCTTTTGTATCAGGCATCTTTTCAGCGATTTTGATAGCTAAAACAGCGAAATTTATTAATCTATCTTCTAATTCTCTTTTATTCACCTTTTCAATATATAATCTGTTTTCTTCAATCTAAAATCTAAAATCGTTAATCTTAAATCGTAAATCAGTATTTGAATCTATTTAATGAAATCTTCGTTATCTTTTTTATCATATGTACCCACTAAAGTAGGTGTATTGAAATCTAATCCTGATTTGTAATCAAATTCATTCAGTGCCACATTGACCATTTTGCGGTTTAGTAACGATAATGGTATATTTACCGGACAGACTCTTTCGCATTCGTTACATCCTATGCAGCGGCCGCTTAAGTGGAAAGCCCTGATTATGTTCCATCCAAAGTTACCAGCCGGTGTGGCGCTTGAATCGATCCAGCGGGGCATCGTTTTATCAGCAATGCACTGTGTACAATAACAGAATGGACAGGTTTGCCTGCAGGCATAACATTTAATGCATTTTTCAAATTCGGCTTTCCAGAACTCCCATCGTTCTATCGGGTTCATGGCATCGAGTTTTTGTATTGTGACAAGTTCAGTATCTTCGGGTAAATCAACCTGAACGATTTCGCCAAAGGTAACATCGGCATTCTGAGGTTCCCTTACTTCACAGGTAATGCATTTGCTGGATATATTGTCTTTAGTCCAGTCTTGGGTATTATCCTTGACACAAGTATTACAGTTAGCGCCAATAATATATACTTCGTCCCTTTTGAACTGGCTTTCAGCAATCAGGGCAATCACTGCACGGATATCGCATCCTTTGGCAACTATGCCCATCATTTTATCTTCAGGTTTTTGAAGTCTGGTTAAATATACAGCCAGATCGTTTACTGAAAAATGATTGAAGACCAGTTTTTCTGCTTGTTCGGGAGTTCTTGCAACAAAGGGAACCACTCGACGTGGGTCTCTTTCCTGCTTATAACCTACAATAAACCCAACTTTACCCGATTCAAGCAATTCCTTTGCAATTGTTTTAAGTTCTGACATTTAGCTATCCTTTGTTGTGAAACATTTCTTTAATAAAATCAAACGGGTTGTTCTGATGCGACTACCGGTGATTTAAATACCTGCAGGTTTTCAAATTCCATGAATGGACCTTCAGCACGAACAGTATTGATCACTTCGTTTACTACATCCACCCATTTTTTGCCTTCGGAAGCCGATACCCATGAAAAATGAAGTCTTTTATCGTCAACACCCACAAATTCGAGCAATTGACGGAAAAGTATCCATCTTCTCCTGGCATGGAAGTTACCAAGATTATAGTGGCAGTCACCCGGATGGCAACCTGATACCAAAACACCATCGGCACCTTCCTGGAAAGCTCTTAGAAGAAAAACGGGATCAATTCTACCGGTACATGGAACCCTGATTAAACGGGCATTTGACTGTTGTTTTAAACGCGATGTACCGGCAAGGTCGGCGCCTGTATAGGTACACCAGTTACAAACAAAAGCTACTATCCTCGGTTCCCATATCTGATCAGCCATATAAAGCAATTTTAAAATTTATTCTTTAATTATTTTTTCTAATATTAATTAAACTTCGTTTAATGCGAATATCTGTGCGAAAATCTGCTCATCGTTAAATCCGATAAGTTCAACCGATTTTGACGGACATGTGGCATTGCAAGTTCCGCAACCCTGGCAAAGTCCGGGATTTACATTTGCAACTTCCCTGATAACTTTACCCTGCCTGTCTTTGATTTCTTTGCGATCGATGGCATTGAATGGACAAACTTTGATGCAATAATAACAGGCCACACAGGTTGACTCGTTCACTTTTGCCACAATGGGCTCCCTTTCCAGGATATCCGAACCGAAAAGAACAAGTGCCTTAGCAGCAGCGGCCGATGCCATTGCTACTGTTTCGGGTATATCCTTTGGGGAGTTACAGGCTCCGGCAATGAATATACCTCCGGTGCTTGTTTCAACAGGCTGTAATTTCGGATGTGCCTCTGCAAAAAAACCATGTTTATCATAAGATATATTGAGCAGTTGAGCCAGTTTAGGTGCCTCTTTATGAGGAATCATGGCAGTAGCCAGAACAACCATGTCAGCTTCAATTTCTACAGCCACACCTGCAATTGTATCTTCACCTTTAACAATCAATTTCCCATTCTGTTCGTAAATTCTTGATACCCTGCCTCTCAGGTATTTTACATCATCTTCTTCGATGGCGCGGCGAACAAACTCTTCGTACATTTTACCACCTGCACGGATGTCCATATAGAAGACATAGGCCTCTCCGTCATGAACCTTATGTTTGTATAACATGGCGTGTTTAGCAGTGTACATGCAGCAAATTTTGCTGCAATAACTGAATCCTTTCGATTCATCACGCGATCCGACACATTTAATGAAAACTATCTTTTTAGGCACCGTTCCATCGGATGGACGTAATATTTCGCCTGCGGTGGGTCCTGATGCACTTGCAATTCTTTCGAACTGTAAGCCATCAATTACATCTTTATATTTGTCGTAACCGTATTCGCCGTATCCCTGGTAAATACTGTCGGGTTCAGGTTTCTGAATGCTGTATAATTTATAACCTGTGGCAACAACGATAGCGCCCACTTCTTCCACAACGAGTTTATCTTCCTGTTCGAAGTCGATGGCTTTTCGTCCACAAAAAATTTCACAAATTTTACATTTACCTGTTTTGTAATAAGTACAAACACTTCTGTCAATTACAGGTACATTGGGTACAGCCTGAGGAAAAGGGACATAAATGGCTGTCCGGTATTCCATGCCTTCATTAAACTCGCTGAGCGCCTTCTTTTTAACAGGACATTTCTGATAACACATTCCACATCCATTACATAGCTCATCATTTACAGACCTGGCCTTTTTTCGAATGGTTGCAGTAAAATTGCCAATATAACCTTCAAGTTTTTCCATCTCGGAATAAGAGTAAAGCTTGATACGGGGATGCTGATAAACATCTACCATTCGGGGTGTAAGGATACATTGTGAGCAGTCGAGTGTCGGATAAGTTTCGGAAAGCTGGCTCATGTGTCCGCCTATGGAAGGATCTTTTTCTACAAGTATTACTTCAAATCCGCCATTGGCGATGTCGAGTGCTGCCTGTATACCGGCGATGCCGCCACCAATAACGAGTGCTCTTTTTGTAACGGGAACTTTGATCGATTCAAGGGGTACGTTATATTTTACTCTTTCAACGGCAGCCCTGATCAGGTCGATGGCTTTATCCGTACCTTCTTCAATATTATCATGTATCCATGAAACATGCTCCCGGATGTTGGCGATCTCGACCATATACGGACTTAGTCCGGCGGCATCAGCAGCCTTGCGGAAGGTTTTTTCGTGCATATGAGGTGAGCAGGCGCTTACAACTACTGCATCGAGGTTATGTTCCTTAATTGCATCCTTGATCATGTTTTGTCCCGGGTCGGAACACATGTATTTATAGTCGATAGAAACAGCAACTCCTGGTATTTTGGAGGTAACATCGGCTACCTTCGGGCAGTTAACCGTACGGCCAATATTTTCGCCGCAGTGGCAAACAAATACACCTATCTTCATACAGTTATTTCTTTAGTTTCTGTTATTTCTTCAGTTTTAGTTACTTTTTCGATTGGTGTTACTTCTTCAATTGGTTTAGGGAGTGGCTGATTTTTGAATATTGATTCAGCATCAACAAAATGAAGGTTCAACCCCAGTGTTTTATTATTAATACCCATCGCATATCCCATAAGTTCGGGAAGGTACAAAATGGGTATCATTTTTTGATCTTTATGATGACTTTTGATGTTCAACTGCCTCATATCAAGGTTATTATGACAAAGCGGGCAGCCAACAACAATCATGTCGGCACCATGTGCCATGGCATCATCAAGTATCCTTTTAGATAACGTTTCTACAATGTTTAAATGACTGAACGCATGTGTGGCACCACAGCAATCAACTTTAAAATTCCATTCCACCGGAACAGCTCCGATAGTAGTTATAATCTCTTCCATGGATGTTGGCCATTCGGTATCGTCCGAGCCATTGTTGGGACGAACCAAAAGACATCCGTAATAACATGCAACCTTGAGCCATGAAAGATCGTTTTTTATATGTTCCTTGATTTTCTCAGGATCAATCTTCTGAAGTAAATGAATGATATTGAGTATTTCCAGATCTGCTTTTACTTCAACCTCCAGAACTTCTTCAATTTCCTTTTTGTCGGATGGGTTCTTTTTGATAGCTTTTTGAGTGCTTATCAACCTGCCGTAACAAGCGGCGCAAGGTGCAACAAGTTCTGTAAAACCCTGTTGTTCGGCAAGTGCTATATTCTGTGCCGGTAGGGCAAGTGATAATAAATGATCGGTAGCATGACCCGATGAAGCTCCACAGCAGCACCAGTCATCTATTTCTGTTACCGGGTATTCGAGTTCCTTCAGCACGGCCATGAGTGATAATTCGAATTCCTTGCCAGTACCTTTTAATGAACAACCCGGATAATAACCTGTCTTCATATCTTATTGATGATTTATATTTTCTTCTTCCGTTTTTTGTGCCAAATGTTTTTCAACCTTTTCAAAAATCCGTTTAAATACAGCAGAATTTTTAGGTTTATGAGGCATAAGTTCAATTTTCCTCTTTAAAAAGAAGGCGGGAGCATTTTCTACATCCTGGAAAAAGTTCACACCCGATAATTTATAATCCATCATAAGCCCCAGCTCGTATGAACGACCATGCTTTTTGATCATCTTGTTAAAGGACCTATGGAATTTATACACTTTTTTATCTGTAGTATAACCTCTTTTTAGTGCCATTTGTCTTAGAACATCCATAATAGCTGCTATCTCGAAATTCTTGGGGCAGCGGGTTGTGCAGGTAATACAACTGGCACAAAGCCATATCATATTGGATTTCAGGGCTTCATCGTACAATCCAAGTTGAACAAAACGGACCACTTTGTTGGGACCCATGTCGGCAAACTCCCTCACGGGACATCCGGCAGAACATTTGCCACATTGATAGCAAATGTTGACTGATTGCGAAAGTTTGTCTTCAATCTCTTTCAGGGTTGGATTTTTATGAACTAAATGAGCACTCATAACAGTTAAAATTTGAATTGTTAACAGTCCGAAGATAAAGTTTTACAGTAAACTGCAAAATAAATTGTGAAAAAAATAGTTTTAAAAATTGAGTAGGTTTAGGTTCGATAGTTTGGAGATTAGTTGGTTTATATGAAGTTGTTAGCCAAAAACATGATGGTTTTTCATTGTTTAATTAATAACAAAGGTATACTGCTTTTATTTATAATCCAAGAAAAATTAATGTAAATTAATACTTAATAACCGAAATATATATCAACGGATTTGCTAAGAAAATCGTATCAAGAATTATTTTTTGTACAATTGTTTCATATTTGTTTTAAATTTGCTTTATAAATTGACAGAGAATCTGTTCATTGTTAAGTTTTTTAAACTTTAATTTGGGACGGATTTAAATTTTAATAACTTTGAAGCTGATATAAATCAACGATAGTTTAATCTAATCTATGAAAAAAATCGTTTTTTCTTCTCTCTTGATTTTAATTTTTGTTTTATTAATGGTCCCTTTATGTTTTGCACCAGGGGGCTTACCACCGGGGCCACCTCCGCCTCCACCTAATCCAACTGCACCTATTGATGGTGGTTTAGGCTTTCTTCTTGCCGCTGGCTTGATATATGGAGTTCACAGATACAAAAAAAGCAGAAAAAGATAATTTGACTGCTTCATCTATTTTAAGAATTCTTTTTAGTTTATTTTTATTAAGTAATCAATCATTGGATAATTTCATTATTCAATTTTAATCCCATTTATTCAGGTTTGAAAAAGTTTATAATTACATTAGGAATAAGGATATTTTTACTTTATTGCCTGTATTTATTGCTGTTTAAGGGTCTGAATTTGATTTTTCCGGCTTATGGCAGGCTGATTGTCGGTTTGGAGGAATTGATACTCAATAATTTACTTAACACTACAGCATGGTTTCTTGAACATTTTGGTAAAATAACAGCTTCACATAATGCAGATACCCTGTACTTTAATGACATGTACAGTTTACAGATTACTCAGAACTGTCTAGGGATAAAACTGATGTATATTTATGCAATGCTCATCATTGCATATCCCGGCAGCAGGAATGTTAACAAATTATGGTATATAGCCATGGGAATAGCCATCCTGCATTTACTCAATATCAGCAGAATGATTGTTTTATCGTTTGTGATTGTAAATTCCGGTAATTTTGAATTCGTTCATGGATTCATTTTCAAACTGCTGTTTTATGGAACTACATTTGTATTATGGTACATCTGGATCAGGAAATATGTTGATCAGAATAAATTCGAAAACGATCAAATTGATGAAGAAAATATCAATAATTAATATTATTCAATAACTGTCTCCTTATGAAGAAAATACTTTTGATTATCCCGTTGCTTTTAAGTTTATTTTTCTCAAAGGCACAGATCAATACATCCGATATTACAACCAAGGATATTCTTCAACACCTGCAATACCTTGCTTCTGATGCTATGAAAGGCAGATACCCTGGTACAAAAGAAAGTAAAGAGGTGAGTGATTATCTCAAACAGCATTATCAGAATGCAGGTTTGAAGCTAATGTGCGATAGCGGTTTTCAGTATTTTGATATAACGTCAGGTATGATTCCCGGAAAGAATAATACAATGAAATTTGAAAACAAAAATTTCACGTATGGTAAAGATTTTCTGACTTATTCTTTTTCATCGAATGATACCCTGGATACTGCAGTTGTATTTGCCGGCTATGGATTCGATATTAAAAAAGATACATTGCTATGGCAGGATTATGCTGGAATAAACATCAAAAATAAATGGGTGATGATTTTGACTGGAGATCCTGGATCTGATTCTACAAGAAATCCCTGGCGACGATATTCTTTCGACCGGAATAAGGCTATAACGGCTCACGACCTTGGAGCAGCAGGTGTTATATTTGTAATTTCTGAAAAAAATTATCCCGCTGATAACCTTGAAGGCAATATGGTTGACCTGGGTTATTATAATGTTGATATCCCTGTATTACAAATTACAAGAAAAATGGCCAATAAGCTGCTAAAATCAAAAAATACAAATATTTCATCACTTGAAAATGAACTAAGACAAAACAAGAAACCACATTCTTTCATTTTGGATGTAAGTATTAAAGCAACAACCGATCTTCTCAGAACAAAATTGTCAACCCGGAATGTTGTTGCAATAATACCAGGAACGGATAGCTTGCTTAAAAATGAATATATTGTTGTAGGTGCACATTATGATCATCTGGGGATGCTTGGTGATGTAAATAATTCTCAAGGCTCATCAAAAAAGGAAGTATACAATGGAGCCGACGATAACGCTTCAGGTACTGTTGGTCTTATTGAACTATCCAGGGTATTGGCTGCAAATAAAAACAGCCTCAAAAGAAGTATTATATTTATTTCTTTTGATGCAGAAGAAGAAGGTTTGTTGGGATCAAAATATTTCATGGCACATTTGCCCGTGGATAAGAAAAAAATAAAGCTCATGATTAACTTCGATATGATTGGCCGGATGAATTCGGATCAGAAATTACTGACGATCAACGGAACAGGATCTTTCAAACAATCTGATTCAATATTAAACCTTTACAGTAATAGCTCATCAGGTATGAAAGTCAGGTTTTCTCCCGGAAATTTTAGTGGATCAGACCAGTTCTCTTTTTATACTGAAAAAATTCCGATATTGTTCTTTTTTACAGGCATTCATGAAGATTATCATAAACCTACAGACGATATTGAAAAAATAAACCTTGAGGGTGAAAAAATGGTGCTTGATTATGCTGCAAATGTGATTCAGAATTTTGCCAATACAAACACCACACTAACTTTTAGGGAAGACCGGTCGGAACAATCCAACTCGCCTAGAAGATATAAGGTTACCCTGGGAGTTATACCAGATTTTACCAATACTGAACAGAATGGATTTAAGATAGATGGTACCAGAAAAGACAGCCCTGCCGATAAAGCAGGTATGTTAAAAGGAGATATTATTCAATCGATTGATGGTAAAATGGTAAATAATATTCAGGATTATATGCTAAGGATGGAGAATGTCGAACCCGGACAAACAATTGTAATTGAATTCCTTAGAAATAATGTAAAACAAAAAGTGAGTGTAACTTTTGAGATTAAAAAACCCTGATATTATTTCCCCGAAAAAACAGCACCTTTTTCTTCAAGGTATTTCATAATCATTTTTGTCATTTTATAAACGCCCTTATCATCAAATTGCTTTTGGATATTAGCTTGCACTTCCAGAACATCCAATATGGTCTTGCCTTTTGAATTCGGACGGTTTATATCTGCTCCTTTTTCAACCAGGTATTTTACAAGATCGAATTTAACCTGTATAGCTGCCTGCATCAATGCTGAATAACCATTTGCATCCTGATCGTTCACATCTGCACCTTTATCAATCAGGTACCGGGCAATATCAAATTTATTAAGTATTATAGCAAGCATGAGAGCAGAATACCCTGAATTTGTTTTAATATTTATATTTGCTCCTGTATCGACCAGAAGTTTAACTATATTAAATTTACTACCTATGACTGCATGAATCAAAGGAGTTCCATAAAGATCCAGGTTTCTATAATCAGCTGTTTTGGTATCGTTCTTTAGGTTCAGATCAGCTCCTTTATCAATAAGATACCTGACAACTGTGATATTTCCACCAACTACGGCTGCAATAAGTGAATAGTTGCCTTCATCGGTCCGTGAGTTTACATTAATTTTTAAATCTTCAATCAGAAATTTCAAAACTGCATTGTGTGAACGATTAGAAGCAATTATTAATAATTCTGCACCATCTTTCCTTGCATCTGCACCTTTTGAGACAAGGTATTTAGTAAGATCGAGATTACCCCTGGCAACAACATATAACAGAGCTGAGTGATTAGATTCAGAAAACGTATTTATCAAAGCCCCACGATCAACCAGTGCTTTTACAATTGAACTGAAATTACCTCTGCAAGCCAACATAAGAGCAGTTTCTCCATCGGTATAGGCTGTGTTGGGATTTGCACCTTCATTAAGTAATTCAACAACTTTTAAAGAATCTCCTTTTTCGGATGCCTGAAGTAACTCAAGTTCTTTTTGACAATATGAGTTAAAAGCGATAACCCAGAAAATGAAAACAAATAATAAGCTTCTAAAACCCTTTTTCATCATTCCTCAAAATAATTAAAAACAGCTCCAAACCTACAATGATTTAAGCGAATCCTAAAAAAAAGTTTTCAAGAATTGAGATTTATTGATCTTAGTTTTGGAATTATAGTGAGAAAATACTGAAATTTGCTTCTTCTACTAAACCTACTAAAATCCTGACAACATGAAAAATTGGATCATCTGGGTACTGGCTACAATCATTACTCTTAGTGCAGCATATTATCAGCGAACAACCGGACCAACCTATCCGAAAAGAGCAAAAATAGATGTAAATGGTAAATCCTATAAGATCAAATTAACCAGATCGCATGGGGGAGACGATAATGCTACCATTAAATTTGAAATACCAGATACGTCGGTAAAAGCAAATCTTATTTTTCATCGGTTCAATATAAATGAACCCTATGATACAGTTAAGTTTGAGAGAAAAGGTGCATTATTGGTTGCTACCTTGCCACATCAACCTCCGGCCGGTAAATTGCAATATTTTACCGAATTCAAATCTAAAGGCAAGAGCCTTACAATTTTTAAAGATAACCCGGTAGTAATTCGATTTAAAGGTGAAGTTCCCGGTTTTATATTATTACCTCATATCTTTTTTATGTTTTTTGCCATGTTTTTATCAAATATTGCCGGAATTATGGCTCTTGCTAAAAAGGACCGTTTTAGATTATACACAAACCTTACTTTTTGTTTTTTGATTATCGGTGGCATGATTTTAGGCCCTTTTGTACAATTCTTTGCATTTGGCGAATTCTGGACAGGTGTTCCTTACGGATGGGATCTTACCGATAATAAAACACTTATTGCATTTATCTTCTGGCTAATAGCATTTGTTGGGAACCTGAAAGGCAAAAGGCCATACCTTACTATTTTAGCCTCGGTAATGTTACTCCTGATTTATTCAATTCCTCACAGTATGTTCGGTTCAGAACTTAATTATACTACAGGGTCGATTGGAACTGGAAAATAAATTGCACAGATTAATAAGTTGCTTGTTAAAATTTTATGCAATTTTGCAAACCGAATAATAATTAATTAGTTAGTAACATTTCGAAACTATTATTCGTCTAAATACTTTCTTATTTTATATTTAATTTTAATTTAACTTTATGAAACGAACACTAAAATTTTCATTCCTGATATTGCTGTTTGGGCTTTATATTGTCCCCGCATTATCACAAGGGCTCGATCTTGGTCAAAATGTAAAATTACCGCTCGACTCGCATGTAGTAGTTGGAAAACTGGACAATGGCATAACCTATTACATCCGCAAGAACGACAATCCTAAAAACAGGATAGAATTGAAACTTGCCGTTAATGCAGGTTCAGTTTGCGAAGATGATGACCAGCAGGGACTGGCTCACTTTTGTGAGCATATGGCATTTAATGGAACTCAAAAATTTCAAAAACAAGGCATTGTAAACTTTCTGGAATCGATTGGTATGAAATTCGGCGCAGAAGTTAATGCATATACCAGTTTCGACGAAACAGTTTATAGAATTACTGTTCCGACAAATCCCGTTCAGGATATTGATACCGGTTTGCTGATCCTTTCACAGTGGGCGTATTACCAGGCCATGGATAATACCGAAATAGACAAGGAAAGAGGTGTTATTCATGAAGAATGGCGTTTGCATCAGGGTGCTGATGAAAGAATGAGACAGGTATACTGGCCTGTAATGTTTAAAGATTCAAAATATGCTTACCGAAACCCAATCGGCCTGATGAAAATAGTCGACAGTTGCAAGTACGATGTTTTAAAGAGATTTTACAAGGACTGGTACAGGCCGGATTTGATTGCTGTTATTGCTGTTGGGGATTTTGATGTTAAACAACTTGAAGAAAAGATTAAGGCTGACTTTTCACAAATTCCAAAACCAGTAAATCCCAGACCCAGAGTATTAGCCCCGGTTCCGGGGAATGTTGAACCTTTGGTTTCGATTGTCAAAGATAAAGAAGCACAATATATAGTTACTCAGATTCACTACAAACATGAGACTAAAACTGATGTAACAATTGGAGATTACAAGACAAATATCATGAAAGACCTGTACAATATGATGCTAAGCGAAAGATTAGATGAGTTGTTGCAGGAAGAAAATCCTCCTTTCCTTTATGCCCGTGCCGGTTATGATAACTTTGTACGTTCAATTGATGCTTATTCATCCATTTCTGTCGCGCCCAATAATGAACTCGACAGATCTATCAGGGTGATGTGCGAAGAAAATGAAAGGGTGAAAAAATTCGGATTTGTCCAAACAGAACTTGACAGATCCAAAAAAGAAATACTTAGAAATGTAGAAGAAATATTCAATGAGCGTTACAAAGAAAAATCAGAAAATTATGCTTCTGAATACGTTCGCAACTTTCTTAAAGAAGAACCTTTCCCTGGAATTGTTATAGAATATGAATTTTATAAAAGATTACTTCCTGGTATCACCCTCAATGATGTCAACCAATTAGCCAAAGATTGGGTGACTGACAATAACCAGGTAGTAATAGTTACAGGTCCCGATAAACCTGAAGTATCCTATCCTTCTGAAGAGAAATTACTAAAGATCATGAAATCCGTTAAAACAGAAGATCTCAAACCTTGGATAGACAAAGCCTCTGACAAA
>Ga0182027_10011458_pt1 | contig 12530 bp, 4 predicted proteins | sample 712E1DmetaG_FD_121300 | JGI IMG/M metagenome (GOLD analysis project Ga0182027, IMG submission 121300) | Permafrost microbial communities from Stordalen Mire, Sweden - 712E1D metaG (Illumina Assembly) | ecosystem: Environmental > Terrestrial > Soil > Wetlands > Permafrost | place: Sweden...
CCCGCGATCCGCCCTGGATCCATTAACCTGGCGCAGGTGGTTGAATCTACTGGAAAGCGGCTATAACCGCCGGCGGTGGATAGGCCACCAAAGTTCGAAACGTGTCCACGACGGGGAGCCAAACTCCAAATACGTCAATAACTTATACCCTGGGGTTGACGGCGTCCCGGCCCTTCTCCCCAACTCGAAATCGACGAGAATGCCACTGTTTCCCAGCCACTTCGCGCTCCCGTTACTCTCGGCGCCATTCTCAGGTTCAGAAACGGCGTCTCTGGGGACCAGGCGCAACCCTCAGGGTTTCGGCCGCACCCCGCGTTTTCTCCCTCCGGATTCTCACATTCTCAGGTGAACAGGGGCGGTTGGTTAACACCGGGTGTGGGTTGGGTCAGGCGAGCGTCGGCGATTTCCCGTTTGCAGTCGCGGGCGGTTCGATGAGCACTGTGCTGCCAAGCGAATCTGCCAACGAATGAACTTTGCGAAAGACCCCGTCGATTTCGCTGATGGCGCTCTCTTGGACCGTGAGATTTGATACTCTCGTTCTGGATGACAAATGCAACCCTCGCCCTCGGTGCAGGTGGAGGATCGACCTAACTCCAACGCACTTCCCGAGTTGCCGTGGAAACAGATCTTCCTGCTTGAGGACAACGCCGCTCGCGCAACGCGTCGGCCGCTGTCCGGTGTCAGCCGGAGGAATTCCAGGGACATCGTGGTCCGACTTCACAAGATCACTGCGGAAGGCGTGCAGCTGATCGGCGAGGAGAGGTACGCCCCAGGCACGTTGAGCGAGGTTCATCCTCAGGGTGGCAGGGTTGCGCTTGCGCTGCAATTGCTGGATTCGGCCCGCGCGATCCCCAAAGGCTCGATAGTCGTAGCCGGCCCGCGCTACGGCTCCAACCCAGCGTTTCTGGGCGGCGTCCTAAAGCGGGACCTCGAGGTAGTCGTGGAACTGCAAAGGGGAGTGTCGCTGCCCGCGGCCGATGAAGACGGCGCCGGCAAGGGGGCCGGCAGCATCTCAGAGCGGCTTAGCAAGGTCTGCTGGACGAAATGCCAAGTCACGCCGCCCGCCGCCCGCCAGCCGATCACGTACGCTGTTGGAGACGTAACGCGCTTCAACCTGTCCGGCCGGCGGGTGCGGGTGTTTGCAGCGCAGATCGGCGGCATACGCGGCATTCATAAGGGCACGATCATCGGACTCTCCTCCGTTGAAGACGCTGCACTGAGGGATCTCGCGGCAGCGGTCAGTTGGACGCGGTGGATTCGCGTAGTCGTGCGCAGAATCGAACGACCAGCGGCGCAGATGCGTTCACCGTCAAGCGAGCGTAGCCCTGAGCCCCGCGTACGTGCCCGTTCGAACATCACAACAGCCAGGCGGCAGGACGAAAACCGAGAGTGGGGCGGTCAAAACCGATCACAAGCAGAGCCCTTCGGCGGGCTACTGGCACCAGAATTCCCGGTGCTCAACGTCGTTGAGCTCTTCGCCGGAGCCGGCGGCCTGGGTCTGGGGTTTCTGTTGGCGCGGCAACAACGGGCGCACTATCGACTCATCTTCTCCGGCGAAGTCAATCCAATCTACACGGAAACGCTGCGCCGCAGCTTCGCGGCCCTATCCTCCAGAAAGGGAGGACAGTTGCCGGAGTTAGTGGAGCCGGTCGATCTCAGATCGCGCAAGACGGCGGAAAAGGTTCAGTCGATAGTTGAATCCTGTGGAGGAGTTCACGTCTTGATCGGTGGGCCGCCCTGCCAGGGGTTCTCAAGCGCCAACAGGAACTCCTGGCACAGCACAAACCCGCACAACGACCTGGTTACGGTGTTCGTGCGGTATGTGGAGAAGCTCCAGCCGCTTGTGTTCCTTATGGAGAACGTCCAAGGCATACTCTGGACGCCGGCCAAGGGTAGCGGCGAGTCACGTCCAACGGTGGTCAAGACGGTCGCGCGCCGAATGGAGCTGGCGGGGTATCTCGTTTTTCCAAAGCTTTTGGACGCCGTGTGGTACGGAGTCCCCCAATATAGAAGCAGGTTCTTTCTCCTGGGCATCCACCGCGATCTGGGCTACCAGGCGTCGGACTTCGGCGACTGGGGGCCATTCCCCCTTCCGACCAACGGTCCAAACACCGGTCTGCCGTATGTTACGGTCCGAGATGCGATTTCTGATCTGCCGAAGATATCCAACGGCCAGCAACCGGTAGAGGTCGAATACGACGAGCCGGGCTGTGAGAAGCTTCGGGCGAACCCCTTCCTCCAAGCAATGCGGAGCCATGCCGCCAAGGGTGCCGTCCTCGATCATGTTACGTCCAGGCACGCCGACTATGTGATCGAGCGCTACCGACAGATTCCGCCCGGGGGAAATTGGCGGGACATCGAAGCGGAGCTCACGAACTACTCCGACGTCGAACGAACTCACAGCAACATCTACCGACGCCTCACCTGGGATGAGCCGTCGATCACCATCGGGCACTATCGCAAGAGCATGCTCGTGCATCCTTCCCAAGATCGCGGGCTTTCGCTTCGAGAGGCTTCACGCTTGCAGTCGTTTCCGGACTGGTTCAGGTTCGCCGGCTCCCCGGCCAATGGGAGCGGCGGACTGATGCACAAGCAGCAGCAACTGGCGAATGCCGTCTGTCCGCTTGTTGCAAGAGCAATCGCCGGCCGCATACTGGAGATCTGAACAAGATGGACCCAACGCCAGATCGATCACCCTCGCTGGTTCGCACGGCGCTGGTCTACGGGATCGGTCTAGGGCTTGCGGCCCTTGGCGTCTGGAAATTGCTCCGACGAGGCGGAAGGTCGAACCGCCCTGGATCTGCCGAGACGCCGAAGACGCCCCCAAGAACTGAGTTCGAGGCAGCACCGCGTTTAGAGGGAGCACCGGGTCCTTCAGCCGCCGAGAGCAGGGACGGCCCTGGGGTCACTGCCGGGCCGGAAAGTGAGCCCATCAGCAAAACGATGGAAGCCGGGGGCGTCATCTCCGGCGAAGCATCCGAAGGCCCGGCGGCTGAAATCCCGGAGCGCCTGGTTGTTGAAGGAGCGTCCGGGGCTCCTGCGTCGGGATCGAAAGAGCCACCGCACGAGTCCCCGCCTCACCCGGCTGATGAGGACGACCTATCGGGGGTCTTGTCGGCACACGCCGAACCGCAACCCGCCGGAGCGATGGACGGCGACAGCGGCGATTTTAGCAGCAAGGGGGCAGACAACGCCCGAATCCCGCCGCAAGGTGATCCTGAAGATGAGGCCATAGACGCTGCAGAAGTCGTAACTGACCAGACCGCCAAGGAAGAGGCTTCCGCGGATCTTGAGCCCGCCGAGGCTGAGCAACCGGCAGAAGACCTGCCGCACGAGCAGGAGGCGCAACCTGTGAAAAGGGGCGGGTCAGCGGAGGGCGCGACGGCACCCGCCCACCTGGATCCCGCCCTGGCACCGCCGCCCGCCGGTGTCAGCGGACTGCAGAATTTGGAGTCGTCTCCTAACGGCGCCGAGAGTGAGTTCCTCGAAGACAGCGACGATGAGGCCGACGCCAGCACGGAAGATCTTGGCCCGAGGACGACGATCCCGCGTCCTAAGAGGGCGGAGGACTGGAACGAGTATCGCGCAGTGTCCTTTACTACGGACCTCCTTCCCACCGATTATTTGACTTGGAATCGTGTGATCACCCGTCACTTCCTGCTTGCATCCATCGGGCATCGCGAGGTTTACCTGTCTGTGACGCCGCGGATCCTTGCAGCCGCGATGGCAGAGATTGAGGGCAGGCTCTTTACACCGGACGCCGCCGAAGCAGACTTCGCTGCGAGCGTAGGCGGAGTCTATTCGAGGCAGGTCCTCTCAAACTCGGGGAGGCTGCGCATCCTCCGGGCATTTGCAGCGGATGGTCTGCCCGTTTGTACGGCTCTGCTTGCTCTCTCAGTACTCGCCGCCTACAGAATGCAGACGGACGAAGACGTGTCCGGAAACGCATACTACATCCGACTGACGGAGTTGCTGGGCTGCGACCGAGTCGGAGTGTATCCCCGCGGGTTCGATCCCCGCGTGTTCGAGTCGTTGTGGCGGTTCACCGCCGAGTGGCTCTCCCGCGAAATCGGAAGTCGGCTGGCGATGCCGCGCGAAGACGTCGGAGTCAGGCGGTTTATAGCCCTTCCGCTTTCGCATGTGCCCCTTCGCCGCCTCGACATTGAGCGGCTTCCTCTGTTCTTTTCCTGGGCCGACTATCGGCCGGCATCGCGGGTGGATCGGCGCCGTCTCGCATCCGACCTTCTGCGGTGGGTGGCGGCCCGCAACGCGCTGACTCCAGCCGGGGTTTCGGCGGTGAGCGACGACCGGCGCGACGCGGTTCTTGCGCAGGTCGCCGGCGAGCTCGAAGCCTGGGACGGCTCGATGCCGGAATCGGGCGGGAGAAGATCAGCAAATGTAGAAGTGGCCCTGGACGTCATTAGGAGCAGGCCCGAATTCACCTACCTGCCCAGACGCCCCGCGGGGTTCCCGCCGACGTTTGACGACGGAAGCCGCATCATACAAGCCGGCGAAGAGGGCTTCTACGACTCTCTGCCGCTGCCGCCGGAGTCCGGCATCGAACTGTCGGAAGGATTCTCATGGGAAGCAAGACTCAAAGGCACCACGCTCTCGCTGTGCAGAAAAGGAATGGTCGCCATCCCGTTGGGTCCAAGCACGGAATACTCCGGCTTTTTGTCTACGTATGGACTGTCCAAAGGCGCGCCCTGTGCGGTGCTGTGCCAGGAGTCGCATTCACGCATAGCAGCCCAGTTCCTCTCAGCCGCGGCGGAGAAGTCCTGCACGCCCATCGAACATCCGGACATCCCGCGAGGATGGCGGCTCTTCCCCGGCGTCAGGGTGCAATGTTCGCTTGCACCGCCGACCGGCTTGGAAGTGCTCGACATCAAGTCCGAAGCGGAGCTGATCTTCTCCGGCGGGCTGCGGCTTGGACGCCGCCTCGCGTGGATTGAGGACGCTCCGCCGAGGGTGCTGGTTTCAGGCATCGGCGCCGACGAGCAATTCACGATAGACGGGCAGCACATTGAAATCGACGAAGACGGCACGGCTGAGGTCTCGCGTGAACTCTCCGCCCCAGGCGTTCACGTCGTCGCTGTTGGACAGACCCGAAGGATCATCGAGACCGTAAGACCAAACATCAACACGTCCATCCTCACCGGCCGGCAGACAGATGGGCTTACAGCGGCGGCAATTCCGCAAGGTGCTTGGACGGTACTGGGCGCGCTTCCCGGCCAGGTGGCTTCTAGCGGCGCCGGCGGCGCCGCCACGATCTGGCACGGACTCTTTGAGCCGGTCTGGGCTGTTCATGTGAACGCCGGGCCGGGCGCTGCGGTATTGGCCCTTCAGAACAGGCCTGCACTGCCGGTCATCGGACCGCCGCCCCAAGGCAAGGCCCCGATTCGCCGATGTGAATTATGGGCTTCGGTCATCTACGACGCCCACGTCCGCCGCCCCAGCCTGCGCGCGCCGGTGGGTTTAGACACAACATGGGCCGCAAGTGCGTGGAGGGCTTATGTGGAGGTTGCTCGGACGATAAAACGCAACCGCCGGGGACGAAGACGGTGAATTGGGACGCGCTGATCTACTGGATGTCGCAAATCGGCGAAGGCTCGTGGGCGGCCTTCCGCCGCGCAGTCACTGAGTTGGCGGGAGGCGACGCCGATGCTGCCGAGCTTTCACGCGCCTTACGCGTGTTCCTGTCAGATTTGGGGTACGCGGACTTTTTCATTGATGCCAGCCAGACGTGGCGCATGCTTAGCCCCGCGCTTGCTGGGGCGGCATCGCAGGCAGGCACAGCGTTCTTGATCGGCGCCCGCTCCCCAGATCTGACGCAGCGCCTGCAAGACTCCGCTCAGCAGCACGGGGCGCGGGTTGAGGTTGTCCACACTGACGAGCGCCCATGCCGGACCTTTGTTGTCGCCGCGCCTGATGTGATGAACTCCATCGCGGCAGATGCGGGCCTCCCGTATACGCAGCACTATTCGGCATCGCGAATAGATGCGCTCCACCTCATTAGAAGCCTCCTGGAGAACGCCGTGGAGGAGCCCGAGGCACCCATCAACTGGGATGTATCTTCATTTGACCTCAAACGTCTGAAGTGGGTCGAGGGGTTACTGCCCCGCTCAGCGTGTGAGTACAAGTCGCATTACGAGGCACGGCGCTTTTTCCTGCATAAACGGAGTGGCCACCTCCTCCAAATGTCCAAGCGTGAGGCGGTCTATGCTGCGGCCGTCCTTCAATCAGTCGAGCTCGCTTCGTACGACCAAGGTGCGTGCACGCTTTCAACGCCGATCGAGGCCCCCCTTCCCGAAGCCCTCACGCGCACCGCCTGCCTGTGCTCCGGGGATCCCGCACGCGTCGAAGGGCACCAGCTTGTGTACTGCGGCGTACCGCCGTCAGTTGGGTCCGCGCTCCTCGTGGCAGCAGGCCAACCCCACCCGTTGATTCAACGCGAACCCATTCCGTGGAGTCTTAGCCGTGGATAATCCGTTTGAGATCTTCAACGACATAAGAAACGCTTTCCTCAGATACCTGGACAGTCCATTTCGGCTGCGGTACGAGGCGTTGCTCGCGGAGCGGAGCGCCCTCCTCGATCAAGACCGGCAACTCTATCGAGAGCCGTATTTCGAACCGGTTGCGCCGTACCGCCTCTCCGGATTGACGGTCGATCAAGCATGCCGCCGATTGGGCGTGCGCCCAGATGCGGCGCAGTTCATCGCGTGCGGGCTCTTCCCCCGAGACCGAGAGCTGTATCTGCACCAGTTCGAGGCGTGGGAGTGCTCTCGCCAAGGCCAGGCGGTGGTGGTCACCTCCGGCACGGGGTCGGGCAAGACCGAGGCCTATCTGTTGCCGATCTTTGCATATCTGCTTGAGGAGTCTACGCGAGGGTGGGGCGCCCCGTCGGCCTTGACGCCGGGACGCTACTGGTGGCGTACCCGGGGCGCAGGCCGGGTGCTTCAGCGCTCGCATGAGCCTCAGAACCGCCGCAGCGCTGTCCGCGCGTTGCTGCTCTATCCTCTGAACGCTCTGATCGAGGATCAGCTCGGGCGCATCCGCCGCGCCTGCGACGGCCCCGCCGCCCGAGCTTGGTTGGACTCTAATCGAGCCGGCAACAGGTTTTGGTTCGGCCGGTATACAAGCAACACGCCTGTCTCCGGCTTGGAAGCGAATCCTCAGAAGCGAAGCCAGTTGCGCCGACGGCTGCGCCTGATGGATGCGGATTGGGACGCTGCAGTACTGTCCGCGCGGCAGAGAAACGACCGTAGGATCCTAGACTACTTCCAGGACCCGGCCGGCGCCGAGATGTGGTCGCGGTGGGATATGCAGGACTCCCCGCCGGACATCCTCATCACCAACTACAGCATGCTCAACATCATGTTGATGAGAAACTCCGAAAACGGCGTCTTCGCGCAGACTGCCAGATGGCTGGAGGAGGACCGGGAGCGCAACATCTTCCATCTTGTGATCGACGAGCTGCATACGTATCGAGGCACTCCGGGGACCGAAGTCGGCTACCTGCTGCGCGCATTCCTCAACCGCATCGGCCTGAACCCAGACTCACCCCAGCTGCGCATCATCGCGACGAGCGCTTCAATTGAAAACGACTCGGCAAGCCGGACATATCTGGAGCAGTTCCTCGGCCGGGGTCGGAATTCCTTCTCGGTCATCAGCGGCGACAGGCGGACGTTCTCTATGGCTCCGGGAGGAGCTCTCACATGTGTTGATGAGCTTGCAGCGCTAGACCGGAACTTGGACCAGACAGGCGCAGACGCGGCAACTCAGACCTTTGCAGCGGATGTGGGTCTGCCCAGCAGCCAGGCTGCCCCTCAATTGCTCGCCGAGGCGTTGGAGACAGTGAGGGCGGTTGAAGCAGTGCGCGAGGCTGGCGCGGCGGCTCCGTTCACTTTGCAGGATCTCGCAGACCGGCTGTTTGGAGCGGGCCGGCCGAACGGCACACAAGCTGCGAAGGGCCTGCTGCGCGGCCTGATCCTTGCGCGGGATGCGACCGGCGCTCCGCCTCTGCCGCTCAGGGTCCACTACTTCTTCCACAACTCCGGGCGCATTTGGGCCTGCATCAACCCAGCCTGCTCCGGAAGGACGGGGGCAACGCCCCCCGGAGCGCCTCCGCCTCCCGTCGGCCGCCTTTACACAGAGGCGCGTCCGCGGTGCGAGTCGTGCGATTCGCGGGTTCTCGAACTGCTCTACTGCCAGCCGTGCGGCGACGTCTTCCTCGGCGGCTACAAGAAGGAGGACGCCAACTCCCCCAACGCGTGGTACCTCTCACCCGACTACCCAAACCTTGAGCACGTGCCCGACCGCTCCGCGTCCCTGGCGCGCACCTTCGGCGAGTTTCTGGTGTTTTGGCCCGCAAACGGACGCCCGCTTGCAAAGCAGAACCAGGCCGGACCCAAATGGCATTGGCAGCACAACAACCTTCGCAATGAATGGGCGCCGGCAAACCTCGATCAAATCCTGGGCCGGCTGACGTTTCCGAGGCGGGCGGGCCAGCCCCAGCCGAACATCAGCACGGGGTTTGCATTTCGCGCCGCAGTCGACGACGTCAACGCCTTTGCAACGAAGTGCCCGCACTGCGGAGCAGACTGGGGGATGCGGCGGATCGAATCCCCGATCAGGGACCTCGGCTCCGGCTTCCAGCGCATCATGCAGCTTCTTTCGGACGCCCTCATGCGCGACATGCCGCAGGGTCCGGAGCGCAAACTCGTGCTGTTCTCCGACAGCCGCCAAGACGCAGCAAAACTGTCGACTGGCATCAAACTCGCCCATTACCGCGACACAGTCCGTCAGGTCGCCTTTGGCGAAATGTACCGTGCCGCGGCGACGCACCTGACAGCCTACAACGCCGCCGCGGTGCTCTCCGGGGATGCTGCTGAGTTCGTCCGGCTGGAAAGGAAGCGGGATGCAGAGGGCCTTACAGACGATGAGAGGAGGCGCCGCCAAGAACTCCTCGGCATCATACCGAATAGCGTGGCGGGCGAGCTGGTAGCCTACGCCGCCGTCGGTGGAGCCGCGCCACGGGCTTTGGCGCCGCCGCCAATTCCCGGCCGCTTCGTGTCTGTCGATTTCGGAGCGCTTCTGGACGCCGCCCGGCAGCGGCTCCTGTCAATCGGCATGAACCCAGGCGGGCCGAAGCCCTCTGTGCAGAAATACCGCCCGGCTCGCGGGGGCGACGTCTTTTGGACTGAGATCATCGACTGGCAGGCGGCTCCGCGGGCATACGTCGCCAACCTGCAGCCTGTGCCCGGACAGCTCCGCGACTTGATTGAGTACTCCCTCCGAAGCTCGATTCTCCGCGACGTACTCTTCGCTGACGGAAGCCGCGACTTCGAATCCCTCGGCCTCGGCATCCTCTGGTTCGGTCAGACTCCGCCCTCGTCCTTCGAGGAGACCGCCGCTGCTTCGGTGGTCCGCATCCTTGCTCGAAAAGCTCGGTGGGACCGCGCCGATGCACAAGGGCAACCGCAGCCGCCGGAGGAGGTCGATTTGTACTTGACCGCTGCCGCCGGCCAGGCGGGCCTCACCGTCGTGGACCTCACAGACCGCGTCTTAAACGTCCTTACGGGCGTCATGACCCAATGGCTGGTTTTCCCTGAGCGAATGCGGGTCTTCAGCCCGACGCCGTCGCCGTCGGGCGACATCGAGGTGTACGAATGCAACCGCTGCGCCAGAAGCCACCTGCATTCCTCAGCGGGAGTCTGCATCAGTTGCCGCGCGCCTCTGGGTGCAGTGCCGTCCCAACATTCGGTTGCGGTCGGTGCCCAGGACTACTACGAGTTCTTGGCTAGATGCGAAGAGCCCGCCTTCCGGCTCAACTGCGAAGAGCTGACCGGTCAGACTAACAAGGAGGACAGGATCCTGCGGCAACGCAGGTTCCAAGAAGTGTTTCTGAACACCGAGACGGCCCCAGCCTGTGGAGTTGACCTGCTGAGCGTCACCACAACAATGGAGGCGGGTGTGGACATCGGCACCCTCCAGGCCATCGGCCTCGCCAACATGCCGCCTGTGAGGTTCAACTACCAGCAGCGCGTCGGACGCGCCGGACGCCGACAGGCTGGGATGTCCGCAGCCCTCACTCTGTGCCGAGGCAGAAGCCACGACGACTATTACTTCGAGCGGCCGGGGCTCATCACAGCGGAGCCGCCGCCAAGGCCTTACGTTGATGTAACGCGTCCGGAAATCGCGAAACGTGTGGTGTCGAAGGAGGTGCTAAGGCGTGCCTTCGCGAATATTCAGGTTCCGTACACCGGCGACAACGTACACGGCGAGTTCGGCACGGTGTCCGACTGGCAGCTTCACAGGCCTGCGGTCGATGCATGGATACAGCAGAACAACCAAACCATCCGCCGCTTGTGCGCCGCGGTTCTTCGCCGCACCGCTTTTGACACACAGGCGGGCACAGCCGCCATGATCGTCTACGTGGAGCAGGAGCTTCTCGCTGCCGTTGACAACGTGGCCGCCCATCGGGACAGCCTCCCCCATCTCGCCCTGAGCGAGCGTCTTGCCTCCTTGGGGGTGCTTCCCATGTTCGGTTTCCCGACTCGGGTGCGCTATCTGTTCCATGAACGGCCGGGCAATGGTCCATGGCCTCCTGAGCGGGGGGTGATCGACAGGGAGTTGGACATCGCCATCAGCCAATTCGCCCCCGGAGCGCAGTCCGTGAAGGACGACGAGCTGCACACGGCCGTCGGCGTCCTCGACGTGCGGCCTGCCGCCGGCGGCGGGGTCACCTATGCCCCCGATCCACTCCAGCGCGTTGTGGAAGTGGGCATCTGCCGCCGCTGCCAGGCCCTAGTGGAGGCGCCTGCTCAGACTGGAGGATGCCCCTTCTGCACCGGACCGCGTTCAGCCGACGGATACCGCACGGTCAACCTGAATGAGCCCCCAGGGTTCTGCACATGGTGGAGCATCAACGCCGAGTTCAGCGGCGGTTTTGAATTCACACCCCGCGCTCTGCGCGCACGCCTCGGAGCAGGCACAGCGCAGCCTGTGCAAAGGCGCAACTTCAACGTTGCCTGTGGCCCGGCGCGGGTGTATCGAATAAATGACAACGACGGCAGAGACTTCGTATTCCAGAAAGTGAACGGCCAGCATGCCTGGTATTCAGACGGAGCATTTCAACAGGCTCTCCGCGATCTCCCGCAACGGGAGCGTGCGAGAGTCTTGCCGCCTGCGCCGGACCCTGCCGAGCCGGCTCTCACTAGGGCTTTCGCCTCAATTTGCTTTACGGACGTGCTGGCGACGGGAATAAGCGGAATTCCCGTGGGATTATCCCTCAATCCCGCCGTTCCGGAGGCCCGAGCAGCCTGGTATTCCTTCGGCTTTATGCTCCGCCGGGCCGCGGCGGTCCGTTTGGACGTCAGCGAATCCGAGCTTGATCTGGGAATCCAACCCATTCTGGACCTGAGCAGCCCCTTTTCACCGCCCTCTGCGAAGGTGTTCATCTCGGACACCCTGGAAAACGGCGCGGGCTACAGCACACACCTTGGAGAGCCCAGCCGCCTCGAAGAGCTTTTGGAGTTCATCGTCGGCCAAGGAAACACCTCCTTCCACGACCCTCTCGTGAGCCAGCGCCACGAAGCGGCGTGTGTAAGTTCGTGCCACCGCTGCCTGCGCGAGTTCGGCAACATGGCCTACCACCCAATTTTGGACTGGCGCCTCGGACTCGACATGGCGCACCTGGCCCTGGACAGCAACGCGGACGTGAGCCTACAGCAGCCATACTGGAACTCGCTCGTGCAGCGCATCGCTGCAGCCTACTTTTCGGGCCTCGGGAGAACTCCAGTCTCCTTTGCCGGCCTCTCTGCGGGAATCGAGACTTTGACCAACAAGGCATTCATCCTAACACACCCACTTTGGGACACCGACCTGATGAACCTCGACCCCAGACTCGCAGCAGCCTTTGCTGCGGCCGAGCGCCAAGGGTTTGAGCCGGTTCCGTTATCGGTCTTCCGAGCGGTGAGGTTCCCATACGAGTAGTGATATGCAGACGCCGAGCCCGCCCCAGTTCAGGCCCCTTGAGCACATCTCGCCTAGCCTGTATGCCAGCGCCCGATCCTGCGCCGCTCGGGCAGGGTGGGCCGCCTTTGGCGGCAGGGGAGACTTTCCAGAGGCTCCCGCAGCACTTTTGGGTCGCGCCTTCCATACCACTGTGGGCCGGGCAGCAGTTGAGGGACTGCATGGGGGCTTAATGCAAATACATGCAGCGCGCAGCGTATTCGACGCCGCTGTGAACGATCTCCATGCCGCCGCCCATCCCCTCCTGCTAGCGAAATTTCTGCGGCCTGAACTGCTTCCCTACTACTACCTTGTCAGGGAGCGGGCGGCTCTCGCAGCCTTGGAGGCGGCAGACGTTCACGTCCACAGCACATACGGCGGGAGTGCGGCTCCGGGAGGGCAGACCAGACGCGCCGTAGAGAAGCGGCTTCGATCCCCCGACGGCCTGCTGGTCGGGAAACCCGACCTGGTCGATGTACGACGGCGCGAAGTCGTCGATTACAAGACGAATCTCGGCC
>Ga0182027_10011460_pt1 | contig 12530 bp, 18 predicted proteins | sample 712E1DmetaG_FD_121300 | JGI IMG/M metagenome (GOLD analysis project Ga0182027, IMG submission 121300) | Permafrost microbial communities from Stordalen Mire, Sweden - 712E1D metaG (Illumina Assembly) | ecosystem: Environmental > Terrestrial > Soil > Wetlands > Permafrost | place: Sweden...
ACTCTATGTATATACACCGCTGCGGAGTTCCTGTCCAAGTTCAAGAACTTTAACCCGGAAAAATATATTGAATTCGCGCAGACGAGGCTTGGGAAGTTTTTATAATCGGTGGCTGTAATTACAATCATGGATCCGAAACTCATCCGGGCTTCGTTCGAATCAGCACTTGTAATGTTATTTGCCGGCATTTTGGTGTACTGGGTCGTGAGCTTTCTGCCGGATGATTCATGTTGTTCCGGTACCATCACCACGAACCTAATCTTTCGAACAATCCTGCTGTTGCTATACTTTCCTTTGATGGGTTTTCTTGGGGGATGTATCTACCGGAGGACCGGCACCGATATGTCTTTGTCGAAGCATCTTGAATCGACAGTCCTCTCATCTGTATTCTTTTGGCTTTTCATCTATATGCTGTCTTTTGGTTGGTCTATGTTAACGCAAACAGGACCGTATGAACAAGCCAGTGATTTGTTAGGGTTGTTAGTGTTTTACCCGATATTGGTTGTATTCTTGGTTGCTGGATTATTCCCTGGTGCATTCATTGCATTTGTACTTTTCCTGGATGGACGGGAAAGGAAACAGCGTTTCAAATCAAAAAAGTTTTTTGTTGGTTCTATTTTGACTATACTGGCGGCTCTTTCTGTTTTCTTCTTGGTTATATGGCTGAGCGGCTATTTTAACGTGGGGCAATGTGAATGCGTACAAACAGGATTTGTTAAGATGCAGCCTCTGACTCCCAGTATCGCGTACAGGAATACGAATTTCATCGCGACCTTCACGAATGCTCTGGGCACGACAGTAACGCTGAACAACGTAACAGTGAATGAGACTATTACCGGAGAGGAATGCAACGTTGGTATAACAGATGTCGACCCCAACATAGGCAAACCGGTTAAAGCAGGCGGAACATTCACAATAAATGCTAATGACTGTCCCCCCAAGTCTGATGGTGATTCGTACGATATTGTTGTATCCTTTCAATATGCTACTACCATGGGCGGAATAAAGACGAATCACACAGACACCGGTCACATAAAAGGGCAGGGCGAAGCGTATTGAAATTTGCTATTTTCCAACTTTCTCGCTAACTGGTTCCAGTATCTCTGACAGCTTCTGCGCATCCGTGTTCTTCAGATCCACGTCTTTCCTAAATAAGTAGCCTCTAGTTCGCTGTAAGACGTAAACGTCACATCCCCTCCGAACTTCTCAGGCCTTTTCACGTCTACGCTTCCCAGTTTCGGGAAAATGATATATCCGTACATCTGCTGCGCCGGGTTTCCTTTTTCGTCTACTCTGATCATCGTCTCAGGCTTGGAGGAAGACATCCTGCATTTCCTTTGATTATATTAAATGAAGGCATGAGGCAGCTAAGAGTTTAAATATTCGCAATTTAAATAGTACTCTGAATGGTTTCAAAAGGCTCATCTGGGGTTGATGATAAAGAGCGCCCGCCAACAAGGTATGAGGCACTAATACTCGTATCTCTTCTCTTGATAGTTCTATCCATCCTCTTCATGTATTCGGCCTTTTTTACATCTCCCTGTTCTCTCATCTTTTTTATCTTTCCATTACTCCTCCTTGTCTTTTTAATCATTGCTTTCTTAAGGAGGGATAGACGACAGGTCATAATTTTTAGCATCGCCTTTATCCTTCTTTTTGGAATATCAAATTTGCTCTGGTCTCTATCCACGTTTGATTGTCCAAATCCAGGCAATCTTGTTACGACCGGCTTTGTCAATATTAATCCCCTTTCTCCAAGCATTTGTTACCGAGGCACCAATTTTACTGCGTCTTTTAGAAATCTATATGGCACACCTATCCAAATTAATCGCATTACATTGAATGAGACAATTGCAGGATCAAACTGCACATCCTTAGAGCAGGATCCGAGCGGTACTACTATTATGCAGGCGGACATTTTTACAGTAAAGGCATTGGGCTGCCCTGAAAGGAAGATAGACGGCTTTATTGATTATGATATGGTGGTGAAAATAGAATATAACACAACGAGGGGTGGCATTACTGTAACTAGCAACGAGACAGGGCACATAAAAGGCCAGGTAGAATTTATTTAATCACTTACCGACCTTCTCTCTCACCGGTTCCAGTATCTCCGACAGCTTTTGCGCAGCAGTGTTCTTCAGATCCATCGCATGCAGCGTCTTTCCTAAATAAGCAGTCTCGAGTTCAGCGTAAGAAGTAAACGACACGTCCCCTCCAAACTTCTCGGGCCTTTTGACGTCGACGCTGCCGATTTTCGGGAATATAATGTATTCGTACATCTGCAGCACCGGGTTTCCTTCCTTTTCCAGCGGGCAGTATGCCTTGTTGATCTTGTTTTTGATGTCTTCAGGCTTTTCGTCGACTTTGATCATCGTCTCCGGCTTGGAGGACGACATCTTGCATCCCGGGCCCTGCAGCGATACGAGCAGCGGTGTGTGCATGCAGACTGGTTTCTTGTAGCCGATCTCCGGCAACAGTTCGCGTCCGAGCATGTGTATCTTCCTCTGTTCCATTCCTCCATGGGCGATGTCGACGTTGAGCGCTTTTATGTCTGCTATCTGCATCAATGGATAGATCATCTGTGATACGTGGGCGTTCTCAAGGTCGCGGGCGACTTCCTGCATACTTCTCATTGCCCTGTTGACTGTCGTAAGCAATCCCAATTGCAAAATGTCGTGCATGTACTCTTTGTCGTATTCGAAGTCTGTTCCGCGGACGTATTCTGCGTTCTTGAGGCCTAATCCTTCAAAACAATTGCGCCAGTAGACGACCATTTCGTCGATCCAGTCTTCTGTTCCTTTCTTGTTTAAGAGCGTGTGAAGGTCCGCGAATAATACTTTTACCTTGAGGCCGGCTTTAGCATAGTCTATCTGTTTCATCACCGCGACCATTGTTCCGATGTGTACCGGCCCGCTTGTTTCGTAGCCGCAGTATGTGGTAAGTGTTCTCTTTTCTTTTAGGAGGGCGTCTAGTTCTTCAACAGTCACTATCTCGGCAGCATTCCTTTTGACAAGCGCTTCGTCTATCATCTTTTGAGACTCTATAATCTTTTCAATGCTTCCAGGTCGCTTATTATGTCCCATAGCTGGGTTTTTGCGTGCATGGGTATGTTGATATCTCCTGAGACCTCTTCTATTCCATATATGGCGGTGGTTATGCGCATGGACATATCCTGGTCTTTCTTTTTCAGATCCTCTCCCACTTTCTTCAGAAGGGCTTTAACCCTCCTGGGCATAGAATAATCCTGAGAAGTCTCATCTATCTTCCCTAAAACAGCGTCTAATTCCATTTTTCTCTTCTGCTTCTCCTTTAGAAGTAGATAAATTCGAGATTATTAATATATAACTCCATCAATAAAAATTCTATTCTATCATGGAACTATTGGCCAAGGGAGCGGAAGCAAACATCTATCTGGAGAACGGCCGGCTTGTAAAGGAGAGAATATCCAAGAAGTACCGGGTGCCTGAGCTGGATACGCGCCTCCGGAAGATTCGCACCCAGAGGGAGGCTAAACTCCTGGAGAATGCTCTGAAGGCGGGAATGTCGGTTCCTAAAGTCTATAAAATCGATATGCGGAATTACAAGATCTATATGGAATATATCAAAGGAATACCCTTGAAAGCCGTTCTGGACGCGGCCGATGAGGAACAATTAAAAGAGATATGCGCGAAAATAGGTACAGGCCTTTCTGTTATGCACAACGCTAACCTCATACATAATGACCTCACAACATCCAACATGCTTTATGCGGACGGTATGGTCTATTACATTGATTTTGGCCTGGGGGCGACGACTACGCGGATAGAAGACAAGGCGATGGACCTGGTCGTCTTCAAACGGTCTTTGCAGGTGGCCCACAGCCATAAGTTCAAGACGATATGGGCCTCATTATTGGCTTCTTACAACGGGACAAAAGATCTTTCCCAGATAATGAGCCGCGTCGATGTGATCGAGCGCAGGGCGCGTTATATGGAATCATCCTAAGAGTTTGAGCAGGTCCAGCAGGAAAACAACAACTGCTACTGCTATTCCTGCCAGTATCATCTTTGCGCCGCTTTTTACCCGGTCTTCTTTTGCTACGTGGCCTACGAGAGCGCCTAAAAGGAAGAGTATGATGACTACTATTGCTATTGAGTAATAGAATGCGCTTTCAGCTCCAATTAATCCTAATTGTGATGCTATAAAGGGCGATATTATTAATAACGTTGCGAGCATTGGAGACAAGCCGTCGACAAGCGCTACAAGGATTGTAGTAGAGTTTACTTTTTTCTCCACCTCTGTTTCTTCCAGGTCCGCCATCAGATGCCTTTCCAGTTCTTTTAATACCCTGAGGCGTTCGGCTCTTTCAATTGAGTATGCGCCCCATATGCCTGAGATGGCCATGGCGACCGCAGCTCCGAGAGAAGAGATTATTATGAGGCCTGATTCATGTTTTCCTGAGACGTAAACCGCTATTACGATGCCTAGTATCGTCAGCGCGCCGTCGAAGGAATTCATAATGAAGTATCTTCTTGCTATCTCTTCATTCTTTAATTCCTTCAAGGCCTTCAGGAGATTCATATCTAAAGTATGGTTAGAATCTAGTATTTACCGATTTCCGATGGCATTGATGTTTCGCTGAATGTTTTCTTGCCTAGGACCACCTTATCCATGGAGTGTATCACGCCACCCTGGTCTTCCAGAATGTCCTTTATCCTGTCGAAGTCGATGTCCTTGCCCTCAAGGACTATCTTCAGGGATTCGGTCTTTTCGTCTACGGCATATACTGAGATAGTAGCCGCTTCTATGCTTTTCTCCGTGCATATCCTCTTCCCGAAATCCAGTATATTGGGTTTGTGAGGCTTTAGGACGTCTAGTACGAGTATCTTTACAGGTACTCTTGTTTGTTTGCCGGTCATTTCATCCATAACGTTTTTATAGTCCTCCATTCTTAAATAATATTAGTAAGACATGTTTTTATATCTTTGGTATAATAACTTGATAGAAAAAATAAGTAATTGATATCATGTTTGTATATTTAAAATGGAAAACACAGAGGTAAAATCAGACAGGTGCCAGACTGGGATACCCGGCCTAGACGAGATTCTTGACGGCGGATTCCCTCGGGGCAGGACCGTTCTACTGAAAGGGGAATGCGGTACGGGAAAAAGCATATTCGCCGCGCAGTTCCTGCATAACGGGATCGTCAAATACAACGAGCCCGGAGTACTGGTCCTGCTGGAACAGAACATAAACTACTTCAAGAAAGACGTTGCAGCATTCAATTTCCAGATAGACGAACTGGAAGAAGCAGGTAAACTGGTCATAATCGATGCCAGCCTTTCCAGGTTCAACCTGACTGAGACTACGCCAAGGAACACTAAGAGCTTTTCCCTGACCTCAAGAGATCTAATCGGGACAAAGGAGGTAGTAGACATCATAATCGACGCCGCAAAAGAGCTAAAAGCCGAACGCGTAGTGATTGACAGCCTGCCAGCGCTTGACAACCTTGTCCGAAGCAAAGAGAACGTAAGAGACGTCATACTCTACATGAACTACCGGCTGCAGTCCAAAGGCCTCACGTCCATTCTTGTATCCGACATACTGGAACACAGATCCAGTGACATAGAAGGATACGTATCGGACGGGGTCATACTCCTAAAATACCAACCCTCGGGTCCGGATGCCGGAAGAACCCTCACAATCCAAAAGATGAGAGGGACAAAGCACTCCGGGAACATACACCCGTTCGGCTTCAAGGAAGGCCTGGGCGTGGAAGTTATGGATGCGGAAGAATAATTCCCTCTTTTTTTCTCTTTTTCTATTATTCTACTTGTGAAAAAAGCTTTGTCTATCGCCGGCTCAGATTCGGGAGGAGGCGCAGGAATACAGCAGGACTTGAAGGTTTTTTCTTCGATCGGCGTGCATGGAACCACTGTTATAACATCTGTTACTGCTCAAAACACAGTAGGCGTACAAGATTATACAGTTCTCCCTCCAGAAATAATTTCCGCTCAGATAGATTCGATTTTCTCTGACATACGTCCCGATGCAATAAAGACCGGCATGCTGGCGAATAATGAAGTGATATCTGTCGTTCGCAAAAAGTTGAAGAAATATGAGGCGCCCAACCTTGTAATAGATCCTGTGATGGTCTCAACATCCGGCCATCGGCTGCTGGAAGAAGACGCTATCGAATCCCTGCGCAAGCTTTTTCCACTGGCTGCTCTTGTCACGCCGAATATTCCAGAGGCCGAGATACTTTCTGGAATAACTATCAAGAGCCGCAGCGACATGAAGAAAGCAGCGGAAGAGATCGGTGACTGCGTGGTTAAAGGAGGGCACCTTGACGCTGTGGACGTACTGTACTATAAGGGAAAATATTCACTGTTCGGGGGGAGCAGCCGTATAGACGAAAAAATACACGGCGCAGGATGCGCTTTCTCTGCGGCGATCGCCGCATATTTGGCTAAAGAGTACTCAGTTCCCGATGCTGTGAAAAATGCAAAGGAATACGTGAATCAAGCGATCAACCGGAACATGGCGGTGGGCCGCGGCGCAAGGATACTGGACACCGGGAACATCAAGCTAGGCAGGACTTATGCAGAAAAAAAGAAAGCAGCAGTCATAGAAAATCTAGAAGAAGCGGTTGCTAGGTTTGTGTCAGACGAAAACGCATATAAACTCATCCCTCAGGTAGGCGCAAACATCGTAATGGGTCTTGATGATGCAAAGAGCGTATCAGAGATCGCCGGTCTTACTGGGAGGCTCATAAAAGACCGTAATCACGTAATCCCTGTGGGTTGGATAGACTACGACGCGTCTACTACTACTGGCCGTGTTCTTTTGACCGCCCGCAGGCATGACACAAAGATACGGGCTGCGATGGTTCTGCGCTTCGGAGAGGATGTGATCGCAGCGTGTCTGAAAGCTAAACTCTCAGCCGTCGAATTCGATAGAGACGCCCAAAAACCAGATGGAGAAACAGTGGAATATGGCACTGACTATGCCATAAAACTATGCAAGAAGGTGCCTGATATCGTATATGATCGCGGCGGCATGAAAAAAGAAGCTATCGTGCGCGTATTTGGGACCGACGCAATAAATGTAGTAGAAAAAGCGCTTAGAATAAGCAGAAATATATAGAGAACGAGGAATTATTCCTCGGTTCTTAGTCCTTTACTACGACTACTTTGCTGACTGCGTTTACTGCGTCGTAGGGTATTATCAGGTTCCCGTCTTTGTCTTTTGGGTATGATACACGGGGTATCTCATCTGACAGGGGCTCAACGATCATTGATATGAATTTTCCTGTCGATTCGTCGATCAGTATGTCGTCTATTCGTCCCAGTTCTTCTCCGCCCGCTGTTATTACAGGTTTCCCGCCTAGCTGTCTTGCAATAATGTATTTTACCATTTTTTCACCTTTATTACTATTTCTCTAAGCTTATATATTTGATATGTTATACTTTATTAAAGTTTATCCTTAAAAATCAAAGAAAAATTAATAAATAGGGGTATTAAGTCTTGGAAATGATAAATACAGACCTTCGGGGTGTCCTGGAAAAGCAGAAGTACCGTCTGGTCGGGCGGCACAGTGCAATAAAGCTCTGTACCTGGACTAAAAAGAGCATCAGGGATCAGGGTGTCTGCTATAAGCAGCAGTTCTACGGGATAGAATGCCATCGCTGTCTGCAGATGACGCCTGCCGTTTCCTGGTGTACGCATAAATGCCTTTTCTGCTGGAGGAACGTTGAGCAGACCCTTGGAACTGAGCTACCTGGTTTCGATGAGCCTTCATACATAATAGACGAAGCGATAAAGCTGCAGCGCAAGTTGATGGAGGGATACGCCGGAGTTCCCGAGAAGGTGAACCAGAAAAAGTACAAAGAAGCGCAGGACCCGAATCAGGCGGCAATTTCTCTAGCAGGCGAGCCTACTATTTATCCAAAGATAGGGGAACTGATAACTGAATTCAAAAGGAGGCATTTCGGAACTTTTCTCGTGACAAACGGCACGCTACCAAAGCGGCTGGAACAGCTGGAAACCCTGCCTACTCAGCTTTATCTATCTATGGTCGCTCCGGACCCTGTAATATACAAGCATTTGTGCAATCCCTCGCATCCAGGGAACTGGGACAAAATAAAAGAGACTATTGCCCTTTTTCCTTCTCTTGATACGAGGAAAGCGGTGCGCATAACTCTGGTAAAAGGAATCAATATGGTTTCGCCGGAAGGCTACGCAAAACAGCTATCCCTCGCGCAGCCAGATTATATCGAAGTCAAAGCTTACATGTATGTGGGGGGCTCCAGGATGCGCCTTACGATCGATAATATGCCATCTTTTGCGGAAGTGCAGGGATTCGCAACCGACCTATCAGCGGCTACCGGCTACCGGATAAAAGACTACAAAAGGGACAGCAGGGTTGTCCTGCTTTCGCGCAGTTAACTAATCTGAAAGTTTATATAGGCGTTGCGCCTAATTATTCTTTATATATCTCACGGTGTTTAATGGAACCAAAGATGCTCGATTCTTACGGCGATGTGCGTATCGTGGAAAGCCCGGAAAGTCCGATTCCCCTATACGTCGTTGTTCCGACTGAATTCACAGAAGAAGAAATAGAACTCCTCAAAGACCCAAGAAAAGTTCTCCCCAATTACAAAGACATTATGGATAAGATAGAGGACTTCAGAACCTCTGTCGAAAAAGAAGACTTCCTAAGACAATACTTGGAAGTGCAACTTGAAAAAGAAGGCATCGTCACCGAAAACCTGGAACAGTTGATTAACACCATAATGGATGACGTCTTCCTGGGATACGGAAGGATCGGTCCTCTTTTGCGTGACGATGACTTAGAGGAGATAATGATAAACGGCGTAGAGCTGCCGGTCTTCGTCTTCCACAGAAAGCACGGCATGTGCGCGACCAACATAGAATTCAATACGCATTCATCTCTTTCCGAATTGATAGACTGGATATCAAGATACGCCGGAAGAAAGATCAACCGGGAAGTACCTCTCCTGGACGCGCACCTGCCGGACGGAAGCAGAGCTAACGTAGTAGTCGCTCCTGCGGCTCCTTACGGCCCATCAGTAACTATTAGAAAATTCAAGAAGATCCCCTACAACGTGATAGATTTGGTCGTGATCAAATCGATGCCTATAGACCTTGCTGCTTTTCTGTGGGTGTGCATAGAGGGTCTTAGCATGCACCCATGTGACATACTGATAGCGGGCGGTTCAGGAAGCGGTAAAACGACTCTGATGAATGCTTTAGCCATGTTCATTCCCCGAAGAGAGCGTGTGATATCCGTTGAGGACACCTTAGAATTGAACTTCGACTTTTTGGAAAACTGGGTGCCGATGGAGGCGTTCCCATCCGTCATGGAGAGGAGCGCAACAAAGCTTAACATGGCGACCCTGGTCGAGAATGCGCTTAGAATGAGGCCTGACAGGATACTTGTCGGAGAAGTCAGAGGCGTGGAAGCAGAGACTTTGTTCGTTGCCATGAACGTCGGTTTGAACGGTTCAATGGGCACTATACACGCAAACAACGCCAGGGATACGACCATCAGATTAATGGAAGAGCCAATGAACCTCCCAGTGAGAATGTTCCGGCTGCTAGACCTCATAATCTGCGCTAACAGGTTCTATTCCAAGAGCAAAGGAGTTATCAGGCGGATCACCCAGGTTTCAGAGCTTGCGGGAATAGAGAAAGGAATAGTGCAGCTTGGGGACATATTCCTTTACGACCAGGACAAGGACCTAACCTCGCGGACAGAATACCCAATACTCCTCATAGAAAAGATCTCAGACCGGACCGGCATGACCAAAAAGCAGGTGCAGTCTGAGATGTATATCCGTCAGAAGGTACTGGAAGCATTGGTAAAAAATAACATAAGGGACAATAAGCAGGTCTGCGACGTATTCCAGGAATACCATAATAATCCCAAAACAGTTATCTCCCGCTTCAACCTGCAAAAAGAGATAGAAGCGGAAATAAAGAGGGCGTCCAGGGCTTAATTTTTCTCTGACACCTTTTTCCCGCATATCTCTATCTTCTTATTTTTGTATCTGCGGAAAAAGCAGGAGCGGTAGCCCTCATGGCAGGCTGCGCCGGTCTGTTCTATTTTGTAAAGTATTGCGTCTGCGTCGCAGTCGATGTATATCTCTTTTATCTTCTGAAAATGGCCTGAGGTTTCGCCTTTAAGCCACAGTTTCTTCCTGCTCGTGGAATAGTAGTGCACTTTTCCAGTTTCAAGAGACTTCTCTATTCCTTCTTTGTTAGTGAATGCAGCCATAAGGACTTCATTCGTATCGGCGTCCTGCGCTATGGCAAGGACTAGTCCGTCTATTCCGTCAATGTTCCTGTATTTGATCAAATCATAGGGGAATTCCATTTTTTTACCTTCAAGCGCTAATACTTAAGATATACTGAATTAAAAATGTATAATAAACCTAAAAGAAAACCGCCCGTTGAGGAAGGAGTACTCCTTGAGGAAGGGGAAGCACCTCCGGTAGGCGCAGAAGAAGGAGCGTATACCCGCGTCAGGACTCCCAGACGTGGACAGATCCTTGGCGAAGTAGAGCAGCTCCTGGGAGATCGAAGGATGCTTATCAAATGCACGGACGGGAATACGCGCCTGTGCAGGATACCTGGAAAGATACGCAAGAGGATATGGATAAAAGAAGGGAATATCGTGCTTGTCGAGCCTTGGACTGTTCAGACAAACGAACGAGGCGACGTCCTGTGGCGTTATACTAACCAGCAGGCGGACTGGCTGGAGAAGCGCGGATACCTGAAAGGGCTGGAAGCATAATTATTTCCCCCTCCCAAAATAATCTGTTATGTCAAACGCGGAAGATAGGAATATAACTCCTTACGAGGACAAGAAGATCTCAGGAGGTGTATTCGACAAGGCGAGCCTTACTGCTTTGCATACCCTGGCTAGGAAAGGATTGTTCGATGAACTAACAGGGATCATTTCAACTGGAAAAGAGGCAAACGTCTACCATGGCACCCGGGGGGAAAGGGAAATTGTGGCCAAGATATATCTCATCGAGACCTCCGACTTTCGCAACATGGACCTTTATATCAAAGGTGACCGCAGATTCTCCGGTTGGAGAAATAAAAGACAGTTGGTATATAATTGGGCCCAGAAAGAATTCTGCAATCTGCACCGGGTATACGGGAAAATAAAGTGCCCTGAACCCCTTGGAATAGAAAAGAACGTTCTTATCATTGAATTCATAGGAAAAGACGGCGTAGGCGCCCCGAAACTGAAAGACGCCATCCCAGAGGATCCTGAAAAATTCCTGGACACCGTCATGAATTACGTAAAAGAGATGTACTGGTGCGACATAATCCACGGAGACCTCTCAGAATACAATATACTCAACTGGGACGAAGAGCCATACATAATCGATATGTCCATGGGCGTGATGCCTGATCATCCTCTTGCCGAGAGGCTTCTGGAAAGAGACGTCCGGAACACCCTTAATTTCTTCAGAAAAATGGGCATACCGAATTACAAGGGGAAAATAGAGCCTGAAATCATCGAGTGGGTCAAGACCCCTTACAAGAAGGAAAGCAAAAAAGAGAAAAAAACAGAATAGGTATTTATTTTCTGAAAAATCATATCAAAAAAATAATCTAAATTTTATTCAAAATGAACACATTTGGCAGAAGCTTCCGGCTGGTAAAAGAGAGTTATTCAATACTGAAAAAAGACAAAGAGTTAATGTTGTTCCCTATAATTTCCGGCGTTGCTGGAATCCTGCTATTGATACCCTTCCTACTGCTGATGTTTTCCGCAAGCCTTTTCGGTGATGCAGGGAATATGATGAGTTATGTCATAACCTTCATCTATTATCTCTTAACTTACTTCATAATCCTCTTCTTTAACACTGGACTGATAGCATGCGCCAACATCAGACTGAACGGGGGCGACCCCAAGTTCAAGGATGGCATAGACATCGCCTTAAAGAACATAGGCAAGATATTCGCATGGGCGCTTATTTTAGCAACGATTGGAGTTATTTTGAGGTGGTTATCCGAGAAGTCTGGTTTCATAGGGCGAATAATAATCGGCTTGATCGGCATGGCCTGGGGCCTTCTAACATTCTTTGTTCTGCCGGTAATGATATTCGAAAAGGCGTCTATTACCGATTCCATAAAAAAATCAGGTGCTCTCTTTAAAAAGACCTGGGGCGAGAATGTGGTGGGACATTTCTCCATGGGCTTTGTATTCCTCCTGTTCGCCCTGTTTGGCATCATCCCCCTGGCTATTGCAGTGTTGTCTGCTATGTCAGGTTCGTTGCCGATAATGGTAGTTTTCATAGGGATAACGTTCCTGTATTGGATGATCCTGGGCATCCTGAATGCAAGCCTGAGTGGCATATTCATGACTGCGTTATATAACTACGCGAGCAAGGGAACTGTGCTGGGCGGGTTCTCTGAAGAATCGATAAAAGGCGCATACGTACCTAAACGGGCGTGAAATGCTCAGGGAGACAATACGCGCGACGGGCCATCCCAACGTAACCGCA
>Ga0182027_10011461_pt1 | contig 12529 bp, 10 predicted proteins | sample 712E1DmetaG_FD_121300 | JGI IMG/M metagenome (GOLD analysis project Ga0182027, IMG submission 121300) | Permafrost microbial communities from Stordalen Mire, Sweden - 712E1D metaG (Illumina Assembly) | ecosystem: Environmental > Terrestrial > Soil > Wetlands > Permafrost | place: Sweden...
AGAATTACACCTTTTGGCTTTTCGAGATCGATAATGTCCATAACACATTCGAACGAAAGCTCGTCAAAATATAGCCTGTCGCACATATCATAATCTGTACTGACTGTTTCGGGGTTATAGTTGATCATGATTGAACGATAATTGTGTTTATGGGCTGTAAGTACAGCGTTTACAGAACACCAGTCAAATTCAACAGAACTTCCTATGCGATAAGCGCCAGAGCCCAAAACTATTACAGATTTCTGATCTTCATAAAAATCTATATCATGTTCGTTGCCACTATAAGTTACATAAAGATAATTTGTCTGTGCCGGATATTCTGCCGCCAGTGTATCTATTTGTTTTATATAAGGCACAATACCTTTTGACTTACGGTGTTCCCTCACATCGAGCATTGATTGTTCCATAATTAAATTCCCATTCTTCAATACACTGCGGGCAACCTGGAAATCAGAAAAACCTTGTTTTTTTGATTCGAGCAACAGGCTATCTGGAAGGTTCTCAAGTTTATCGAACTTCTCAAGTTCATTTTTAAGGTCGAAGATGTTCTTAAGCTTATAAAGGAACCATTTGTCAATTCTCGTCAGTTCATAAATTTTATCTACAGAGTATCCTTTGTCGAAAGCTTTTTCAATGACAAAAATTCGCATATCGGTAGGTTCTGAAAGCTCTTTGTCGACATCTTCGAATTCAAGGTCGCGGTTACCAACGAAACCGTGCATTCCCTGACCAATCATGCGCAAGCCTTTCTGAATTGCTTCCTCGAAAGTGCGGCCGATCGACATTACTTCCCCCACACTTTTCATTGATGAACCTATTTGCTTTGAAACTCCTATAAATTTATTTAGGTCCCAGCGCGGAATTTTACAAACAATATAATCGAGCGCAGGTTCGAAAAATGCCGATGTTGTTTTTGTGACTGAATTTTTTAATTCGTGAAGTCCATAACCCAAAGCAAGTTTGGCCGCAACAAATGCCAGAGGATAACCTGTTGCTTTCGAAGCCAACGCTGAAGAACGTGATAATCGGGCATTGACTTCAATTACACGATAATCTTCGGAATAAGGATCGAGAGCATATTGAATATTACATTCGCCTACAATCCCAATATGGCGGATTGTCCGGATAGATATTTCGCGCAATTTATGATATTCACTGTTTGATAAAGTTTGAGAAGGTGCAACGACTATGCTTTCACCAGTATGAATACCGAGTGGATCAAAATTCTCCATATTACAAACTGTGATGCAATTGTCGTATGTATCACGCACTACTTCGTATTCCACTTCCTTCCATCCTTTCAGTGATTCCTCCACAAGTATCTGGTTTGAAAATGAAAAAGCTTTTGCAGCCATTTTTCTAAGTTCATCAACATTGTTACTGAAACCACTTCCCTGGCCCCCCAATGTATATGCTGCTCTTATAATTACAGGGAATCCTAATCTTTGAGCGGCTTTCACTGCGTCATCAATATTGGTAACAGCTTCACTGCGACAGGATTTAACATTGATTTCATTTAACCTGTTTACAAAAAATTCCCGGTCTTCTGTGTCCATAATAGCACGAACTGGTGTGCCCAGCACACGCACATTATTTTGTTCCAAAATGCCATTTTTAAATAATTCAGTACCGCAGTTCAAAGCTGTTTGTCCACCAAACGACAGCAAAATGCCATCAGGTTTTTCTTTTTTAATTACCTTTTCGACGAAGTAAGGTGTTACAGGCAGGAAATATATTTTATCGGCAATACCTTCCGAAGTTTGACTGTTGCAATATTTGGATTGATAAGGATTGTAAAAATTCCTTCTTCTTTCAATGCTTTTAAAGCTTGTGACCCGGAATAATCGAATTCACCTGCTTCTCCTATTTTTAAAGCTCCTGAACCGAGCAATACAACTTTTTTAATGGAATTATCCATGAATTTTATATTTTATTTTTTTATAAATTCTATATCAATAAACCAATACATGTTAAAAAAAATCCCCTAAAAAGGGGATTCATAAATTTTTATATTTTAAATTTCCAAATAATATTGACATTTCTTTTGCAAATATTAAATTAAAAATCGCAATTGTTTTTTAAAAAAGACGCTAAAAATAAAAACTAATTCTTGCGTTTTAACTGTGCAAAAATACAAATTTATTTCAAAAATGTACCTGACAAAAAATATTTGTATAAATTTGCAATTGAAATGTATATATATTCAATATGAGTAATAAAACAAAAAGACTTCTTGCAATCAGAAAAATAATCAGCTCCATGAAGATAGGGACACAGGAGGAGTTACTGAACATTTTGTCTGATAAAGGTTTTGACCTTACACAGGCCACTTTGTCAAGGGACTTGAAATTTCTGAAAGTAGGGAAAATAGCCAATCCTAAGAAAGGCTATGTATATTTCCTTCCCGAGAGTACCAGCAAATCGCAACCTAATATATCATCAGGTAAAGATAATTTCCCAGTCAATGGTTTTATATCAATAAAATTTTCTAACAACCTTGGAGTAATCCGCACCAAAGCAGGGTATGCAAGTGGAATAGCCTCATTAATTGATGCAAACACCCCTTACGAAGTACTTGGCACTATTGCCGGTGACGATACAATATTGCTAATTCCGGTTGAAAGTGTTTCTCAGGAAGATGTTAAAAATGCAATTATCATGATAATGCCTGAACTGGAAGGGAAAATATAAATTTACAAACATTGATAACCGAATATTAAATAACGATATTCAAAGATTTAATAATTTTACAGTCTGTATTTAGAGCAATTTTACAATTGGTTTAAAATTTAAAATAATGCAAAAAGACAAAAAAATTGCAATTCTTGGAGGTGGAAATATTGGCCTATCTATAGCCAAAGGATTCATTAAAGCAAAGATTTTTAAAGCTGAAAATATAATTGTTACAAGAATCCCATCACAGCCACTTGATGATATCTTAGCATTGGATATGAATGCGACACACAACAATGAAGAAGCATTGAGCGATGCAGATTTTGTTGTATTCGCTGTTCAACCACGTCAGGTAAATAATTTGTTGAAAAATATCAAGTCCGCTTTGAATCCTGACAAGCATTTAATAATTTCTGTTGTTTCAGCTATGTCGGTTGAGGACATCGAAAAAATTATCGGCGAAGGATTTCGAATTGTTCGAATAATGCCAAATACAGCAATTGCTATTTGTGAATCAATGACATGTATAGCAGCCAAAGACATCACTTCGGATTATATTTTAGAAATTAAAGAAATTTTCGATAAAGTTGGATCATCACTGATAATTGAGGAAAAACTTATGGCTTCTGCCACAGTATTGGCTTCGTGCGGTACGGCATTTTTCCTGAGATTTATACGGGCAGCTTCTCAAGGCGGGATACAGGTTGGATTTCATGCTGAAGAAGCACAGTTGATTGCTTCGCAGGTTGCAAAAGGTGCTGCTGCATTATTGTTGGTTAACGGTTTACACCCTGAACAGGAAATAGATAAGGTGACTACACCGATGGGCTTAACCATTAAAGGATTGAACGAAATGGAACATAATGGGCTAAGTTCTTCAATTATTAAGGGCATTGTACATTCATTCAACGAAATGGATAAGATTAAGTAGGAGAATGAAAACCGGAAACAGGAGAACGGGAAATAGAAAATATATTGCAAGATAGGGTTCCGTTATCCGGATTCCAGTTTCCATTCTCCAAAATTTATAAAAATAATAAAATGAAGTTGTGGGATAAAGGCTTTGAAGTAAACAGATTGGTAGAACAGTTTACTGTTGGGAAAGACCGTGAACTGGATATTTTTTTGGCAGAGGTTGACATTTTGGGAACACTCGCGCATATTCGAATGTTAGAATCAATAGGGCTGCTTGGGAAGAATGAACTTAAACTTCTTTCTATCGAATTGATTGAAATTTATAAACAAATCGGGAAGTCAGGTTTTGTAATTGAAGAAGGAATTGAAGACGTACATTCACAGGTTGAATTACTTCTTACACAAAAATTAGGGGATATTGGTAAAAAAGTTCACAGTGGCCGTTCACGCAATGATCAGATTTTGGTTGACCTTAAATTGTTTTCACGGTTTCAGATTTCTGAGATCGTCGGCTTGATAAAATTGCTTTTCGATACATTACAAAATCAAAGCGAAAAACATAAAAATGTTTTAATGCCAGGTTACACACATATGCAGTTGGCAATGCCTTCTTCATTCGGGTTGTGGTTTGGTGCATATGCCGAAAGCCTGGTCGATGATTTAATTTTGTTTGAAGCTGCCTACAAAATAACCAATCAGAACCCTTTGGGTTCAGCAGCCGGTTATGGTTCGTCATTTCCACTGAACCGGATGATGACAACTGAATTGCTTGGATTTGACACGCTGAATTATAATGTTGTTTATGCCCAGATGGGGCGAGGAAAGACTGAAAAAACAATTGCATTTGCACTCTCTTCCTTAGGTGCAACTCTTGCTAAGATGGCTATGGACATTTGTTTATTCATGAACCAGAACTTTGGGTTTGTTGGTTTTCCTGACGAATTGACTACCGGTTCGAGTATTATGCCGCATAAAAAAAATCCGGATGTATTCGAGTTAATCCGAGGTAAATGCAACAAGCTTCAGGCATTACCTAATGAAATAGCAATAATGACGACCAATTTAACTTCAGGTTATCATCGGGATTTTCAGTTATTAAAAGAATGTTTATTTCCGGCATTCGATGATATAAAAGCCTGTATCGTACTTGCAAATATGATGCTCCAAAAAATTAAGGTAAATGATCATATACTTGATGACGACAAATATCTTTTTCTATTTAGTGTAGAAGAAGTTAACAATGAAGTTTTTGAAGGAATGCCTTTCCGTGATGCTTACAAAAAGGTCGCGGAAGATATCAAATCAGGAAAATTTAAACCAGATAAAAAAGTAAATCACACACATGAAGGAAGTATAGGGAATCTTTGCAATGCTGAAATCGCAGAAAAAATGAATAAAATTCTGAGTTCATTTCATTTTGGTAAAACTGAAAAAGCAATTGAAGATTTACTAAAACTAAATTACTAAAAAGTAATGTATTAAATACTTTTTAAAAAGAAGGAAAACAAGGAAATATGGAAGACAGGATCAAACTTCGAGATAAGAATAAAATTGTTGTCAAAATAGGTACTTCATCACTTACATATCCGAATGGCAGTATAAATTTTGAAAGGATAGAAAAACTAACCATGGTGTTGTCTGAGCTGCGAAAAAAAGGCCGACAGATTATTTTGGTTACATCTGGCGCAATTGCAGTTGGAGCAGCAAAAATCGGACTTCTTGAGAGACCGTCTAAGCTGGCTGAAAAACAGGCATTGGCTGCAATAGGGCAAGCAGAACTAATTAAGATTTACGATAATTCATTTTCAAAATACAACCAGATTTCAGCTCAGGTGCTGCTTACCAAAGATGGGGTTATGAACCCAATCCGGCGTTATAATGCTAAGAATACGCTGAATACACTAATGAATATGCAAATCATTCCGATCATAAATGAAAATGACACAGTATCAACTGATGAAATAGAATTTGGAGATAACGATACGCTATCGGCGCACGTAGCATCAATTACAGATGCAGAATTGCTGATAATCCTTTCGGACATCGATGGCTTTTATGATGGCGATCCCCGTAAAGATTCCTCTGCCAGGATTATTTCAAAAGTAAATGAAATTACGGATGAAATTGAAGAAGCTGCCGGAACTACTGGTTCTAATTTTGCTAAAGGCGGAATGGCCACAAAGGTTTCCGCTGCTAGGCTTTGCAATAACTCCGGAATTGATATGATGATTGCACTTGGAGAAGACCCAACTATACTTTTCGATATCCTTGATGGAAAAGATGTTGGAACATTATTTGTTGCCAAAAAAGAATATGATTTAAGGAATATTGCTAATATTCCACCACATTTGTTTAAAGAAAAGCTAGGATAAGTATTGTTTTAAAAGAATGAACCACTGCTAAAATGAAATGAAAAAATATATTCTCAATAACAAAATCTGGATTTTTATAAGTATTATTTTTATTTTAAATATTATACTTAAAATCATTTTCTTAAAAGACAATGACCTTGCAGGAGATGAACCCTTTACTGTATTCAATTCACAAGGTTCATTGCATGATATTTCATCCATGTTAAAAGATGAAAACAATCCACCATTGCACTTTTTTTTAATTCATTTCTGGATTAAAATTTTTGGTATATCGACATTCGCGGTAAGGTTTCCTTCCCTCATATTTTCTTCATTTACTGTTATTTACTTATTCATATTTGGAAATAAATATTATAATTTTAAAACCGGGGTTCTTGCAGCAATTTTATTTACTTTGTCATCATTTCAGTTTTATTTCTCTCACGAAGCAAGAGTGTATTCATTAATGGGATTTTTGATTATTGCTTCTCTTTATTACTTTATTTCTTTATTAATTGATCATAACTTCAAAAGAAATCTCATTTTACTTACTATTGTAAATATCCTCTTGATATATTCACACTATTTTGGTATTTTTTTAATTATAATTGAATTTTTATCAGTACTTTTTTTTCACGAGTACCGAAAAAAAATTAAACCCTATTTGTTAAGTTTGGCCGTTTGTATTATAGCTTTTGCTCCAATTTTAATAATATTTTATTATCGTTTAGGAACATCAATAAATAATGGAACTTGGGTAAGTAAACCACATTTTAATGATTCATACTTTAAATTTAAAGGATTTGTCAATTCCCCGGTTAATGCCGTGGCTACCATTTCAATCTTAATAGTTTCACTGATCTTGTGGACAATTAAGGATAAAAAGGTAAATTCTGCGACCAAACCAGTATTGCTGGTATTTCCTGGCCTGTTTATTGCAATGTTTTTTGTATCTTATTGGATACCAATGTTTATTGACAGATATTTAATTTCATGTTCAATCGGGTTAATCTTAATTATTGCCATATCAATCGGAATTCTTACCGAAAACAAAAAACTAAAATTTATCATACCAGTCATGGCTTTGGGTTTATATTTGCCCGGATTCTCTTTGAATCCTAAAAACAATGAAGATATTGATAAAGCTGCTGAATATATTAAATCTGTCAAGGATTCCAAAACTGTTGTAATTATTTGTCCTCCCTGGTCAAAGAATGGATTTACTTACTACTATAACAGGTCCTTTTTTCAAGCATATAAAAACATGGACAAAATGCTTGAGAATGATAATATTTTACCTGTTTATAATTATAATAATATTGACACCAATTTGATAAATAATGCAAACAAGGTTTTATTTTTCGATAATTGGGCAGATATAGTTGATCCTGATAAAACAATATTCAATGGAATTTCAAAAAAAATGAATTTAGCAGATACCAAAAGTTTCTATAAAATTCTTAAAGTTTATGTATTTATTAAAAATTAGAAAAACCGTGACTAAAAAACTAATTGATATAGCTTGTGAAGCGAAGAATGCTTCATATAATTTAGCGGCTTTAAGCACTGAAATAAAGAATAAAGCATTGGCTGACATAGCAGATGCGATTAAAAAATATATTTCTCAAATAATCGAAGCAAATAAGCTCGATTTGGAAGTTGCTAAAAATAACAATTTGGCATCTCCGTTATTAAACCGGTTAAAATTTGATGAGAGCAAGATTTTAGGGGTTATTGAAGGTATTGATAGCCTGATAAAGCTTACTGATCCTGTTGGTGAGACACTTTCAGGAACTGAGTTGGACAAAGGTCTTGAGTTATATAGGGTAAGTTGTCCGATTGGTGTAATTGGTATTATTTTTGAATCACGCCCTGATGCACTTGTTCAAATTTCGACCCTTTGTTTAAAGAGTGGAAATGCAGTTTTATTAAAGGGTGGAAGTGAAGCCATCAATACCAACCATATATTAGCTTCGGTTATTGCAGAAGCTACTGAAAAATCAGGCATCCCAAAAGGTTGGATACAATTACTCGAATCACGCTCCGATGTAAACGAAATGCTTAAGATGGACGAATATATTGATTTGATTATTCCCCGTGGTTCAAACGAATTTGTCAAATATATTATGGAAAATTCAAATATTCCTGTTTTGGGACATGCCGATGGAATTTGCCATGTTTATGTTGATAAAGATGCAGAATTGGAAATGGCTGTCAATGTTACAACCGATTCAAAAATTCAGTATGTTGCTGTTTGTAATGCAACAGAAACACTGATTGTCCATGAAAAAATTGCGCAGATATTTTTACCAAGGCTAAAAGATAATTTAGATAAAAATAAAGTAGAAATCAGGGGTTGTACCAAAACCCAAGAAATAATTCGGGTTAATCCTGCAACTGATAAAGATTGGGCTACAGAATATCTTGATTATATTATTTCTGTTAAAATTGTCGAAAATATTGATGAAGCAATTGAACATATAAACCATTATGGCTCAGGACATACTGACAGTATCATAACCAATAACAAGGATGCTGCAAAAAAATTCCTGGATTTGGTCGACAGTGGAAATGTTTTCTGGAATGCCAGTACTCGTTTTAGCGATGGCTACCGCTATGGCCTCGGTGCAGAAGTTGGTGTAAGCACAAATAAAATACATGCACGCGGGCCTGTTGGCCTGGAAGGTCTTGTAATATATAAATGGAAACTTATTGGAAATGGAAATATTGTCAACGATTATACCACTGGCAAAAGAAAATTTACGCATAAAAAACTTGATAATAAATTCCGGCTTTAAATTCAGATTTCCCCTGATTAAACTTTCTTTATTATCCACCTGTTAAACAATGTTAAATATCGTTAAGCAGTTTTAAACAGTATGCAAGTCCAAGTCCGATTTTGATATTTTTGACTGAAAAGAAATTTTAATGCAAAGACGCAATTCACTTTTTAAAATATTTTTGCTTAGCGGTTTTGTGCCTTTGCGTTTAAAGTCTTCTTTTTAGTAGCTTTGGTTTTTAAAATATTTAAACTCAAAATAAATTCTTAATTATGGATATTAAAATTGATAAATTAACTAAGAAGTATGGTTATACCAAGGCGGTCGACAATATCTCGTTCGAGGTAAAGACCGGTGAAATTATTGGGTTTCTTGGCCCAAACGGTGCCGGGAAAACCACTACTATGAAAATTATTACAAGCTACCTCAAAGGAGATGAAGGCGATGTGATTATCGGTGGAAAGTCAATTCGGGACAATGCCGATGAAATTAAAAAACATATCGGTTACCTTCCTGAAAGCAATCCGCTTTACCATGATATGCCGGTAATTGATTATCTCGAATTTTGTGCAAACCTACAGGGAGTTGAAAAAGCTAAAATTACCGAAAGGGTTCGGGAAATGGTCCGTGTTTGTGGTTTGAATGCCGAAAAACACAAAAAAATTGGCGAGCTTAGCAAAGGCTTCCGTCAAAGAGTTGGCCTGGCCCAGGCCATGATTCACAATCCGTCCATCTTAATTTTAGATGAGCCGACCACAGGACTTGATCCTAACCAAATAGTTGAAATCCGCCGATTGATCCGTGAACTTGGGCGTGAGAAAACTGTAATTCTCAGTACTCATATTTTGCCGGAAGTGGAAGCAACATGCGACAGGATATTGATAATTAACAATGGTAAAATTGTTGCAGATGGTACTGCAGAATCTTTACGCAAGCAGGCTCATGGCCAGGAAACTCTGTTGGTGAAAATTGAAGATGGCGATGCCAATGCAATTTTTAAAGCACTTCAGGGTTTGTCAACAGTGGCAATGGTCGATTTTGCCGATCGCAATAAAAACCGTTTCGAAATTCAAAGCCGTCCAGGCTGCACTTCTGCACGCGAAGTTTTCAATCTCTGTGTAAAACAAAACTGGGTAATAACGGAAATGGCCGTTTCAGAAGTCAAACTCGAAGATATTTTCAGGGAACTGACAGTGAATTAAAGATGCCCCCACCCTGCCTCCCCATAGGGGAGGAGAAAGAAATGGGAAAATAAAAATTAATGCTAATAATTTAAGAAATATAAACCAATGCCTTTCATTCTCCCTCCCCTTCGGGGAGGGACGGAGAGGGGCCTAAAATTGTAAATATGAAACCTATTTGGATAATAACAAAACGAGAACTGAATTCATTTTTCGACTCGCTGATTGCTTACATACTCCTGGCACTTTTCCTGGGGTTTAGCGGGTTTTTCACCTGGCTATATGGCAACGATGTATTTTTAATAAATCAGGTAACATTGGGGCCATTTTTTTCAATTGCTTACTGGACATTGTTCTTTTTTATACCTGCCCTGACCATGCGTTCACTGGCAGAAGAAATGAAAACCGGGACAATTGAATTGTTGCTTACAAAGGCTGTAACTGACAGACAAGTTATTTTAGGAAAATTCTTAGCAGCTTTGATTTTAATTTGCATTGCTCTGGCATTTACACTTCCTTATGTAATAACACTAGCTTCTATTGGGAATCTTGATATTGGTGAAGTTCTTTGTGGATATTTAGGCCTGGCACTTTTAAGTGCTGCTTATATAAGTATAGGGCTATATGCAAGTTCGCTGACAAGCAACCAGATCGTTGCCTTTCTTTCGGCGTTATTTATTGGATTATTTTTTCATTTAATCTTCGATGTGCTTGCAAACAGTTCATCAGGTTTTCTGGGTGAAACATTTAGCACGCTAAGCCTTTCAAACCATTTCGAAAGCATCCAGCGAGGCGTGGTTGATTCGAAGGATTTGATCTATTTCTTTTCAATTATATTTTTAGGATTGTTCCTTACTGAAACAAACCTTTCGAAAAGAAAAGTATCTGGTTAGAAACAAGAATCAAGAGTCAAGTAGCAAGAATCAAGTAGCAAGTGCCGCAATACAAACATAAATTAAATTAATCTGTAGAATAATTAAAAAACAATAGAAATAACATGAAAAACAAACTCTATATATCTATAATTCTGGTTGTAGCCATAATATTGGTTGCAAACCTGATTTCGCAGAGTTTCTTTTTAAGGTTGGATTTCAGCGATGACAAACAGTACACGCTGAACCAGGCTACCAAAGACCTTTTAAAGAACCTGCCGGAACCTGTAACAGTAAAGGCATATTTTTCTGAAGATTTGCCTCCCAGTGTAGCCCAGGGGAGAAAAGATTTTAAAGAATTGCTTATCGAATATCACAACCGTTCTAAAGGTATGCTGGTTTATGAGTTCATCAATCCGGGTGAAAAGGATGAAATTGAACGCGATGCCATGCAGAGTGGTGTGCAACCCATTATGATCGATGTGCGCGAAAAAGACCAGATGAAACAGCAAAAGGCTTATATGGGGGCTGTTATTTCTATGGGCGAAAGAAAAGAAGTAATTCCTTTGGTTCAACCGGGAGCAGCTTTGGAATATACGCTTTCGAAGGCTATAAAAAAACTTTCAATTAAGGATAAGCCCACTATCGGTTTATTACAGGGACATGGTGAACCTCCGATTCAGGAAATTATTCAGGTTTATAATGAATTGTCTGTGTTATACAATGTCGAAACACTAACATTGACTGATACAAACCCTATAGCCGACAGGTTTAAATGTATTTTAATTGTCAGGCCAAAAGATACAATTCCAGCTGGTCATCTTGCCCAGCTGGATAATTTTTTGGCACGCGGAGGGAAATTATTTGCTGCGATCAGCCATGTCAATGCTAACCTTCAAACTGCAAATGGTACTGTCAGAAATACTGGCATCGAAAACTGGTTAAAGGGAAAAGGAATTACTATTACAGATAATGTTGTTGTGGATGCTTCTTGTTCGGCCGTGCAGGTTGTTCAGCAGCAGGCTGGTTTCAAAATGGTCAGCAATATTCAATTCCCGTACATCCCGAATATTAGAAATTTTGCAAAACATCCAATTACCGGTGGTCTCGAAGGTGTAGTTATGCCATTTGCCAGCCCGATTGAATACACGGGTGGCGCTGACAAAAAATTTACCCCGGTTGCTTTCTCGTCCGATAAATCAGGCGCTGAAATGCTCCCGGTTTATTTTAATGTTCAAAGGCAATGGACACAAACTGATTTTCCGAAGAAAAACATTGTTTTGGCAGCAGTTTTGGAAGGTAAAATTTCAGGTAATACTGAATCGAAAATGGTAATCATTTCTTCTGCTGATTTTATTATTAATGGCCCTCAGCAACAATCACAACAACTCGGCGCAGATAATGTAAGCCTTATGGCAAACAGTATCGACTGGCTATCTGATGATACCGGACTTATTGGCTTACGAACAAAAGCTGTGACATCGAGGCCGATCAAAGACCTTACAGACGGGACCAAAGCAACATTAAAATGGCTGAATTTCCTGTTACCTATTTTCTTAGTCATTGGCTATGGATTTTTCAGGGCTCAAATGAAACGTAATGAAAGAATTAAAAGAATGGAGGAAAACTATGTCTAAAAAATTTGATAATAAAATATTGCTTTATATTCTTGGCGCGTTAATCATTGTATTTGGCGTTGTAAAGCTTTACCAGAAAAAATATACTGAAAATACCCTTAATCCAAAAATAGTGGATAT
>Ga0182027_10011462_pt1 | contig 12529 bp, 12 predicted proteins | sample 712E1DmetaG_FD_121300 | JGI IMG/M metagenome (GOLD analysis project Ga0182027, IMG submission 121300) | Permafrost microbial communities from Stordalen Mire, Sweden - 712E1D metaG (Illumina Assembly) | ecosystem: Environmental > Terrestrial > Soil > Wetlands > Permafrost | place: Sweden...
AACGACACGCCCCTCTGTGAGCTACTCGCGGAACGTGAGGGGATACAATTCAGCCGTTCGAGCGTTCGGCGGATTGGACCGAGCGTAGGGAGCTGGGGCCGGGGGTGGGGCCAGTTCCGGTGACGTGCTTCGTCCCGGCTGAGCGAGATGATTCTGCGAGCAGGTACGCCCGCGAACTCGAGACGGCTGGCGTTCGCCGGCGGACCAACGAACGTCACATCGGGATTAGCTCGATGAAGCTCGCGCGACGTCATTGGGTCAAGGTGATCGGGATGCCAGTGGGTGGAAATCACGACATCTGCCTTGGTCCGTGACGGGTCCGTCACTATTGGTGGATGCGCGGCAGTTGTTGAGCTTCGCGAAGGTAGTCGGACAAGTAAGGGTCGATCAGACAGAGCTCGCCGTTCGGAGCCAACACGGCGTATCCAGCTTGTCCGAGCCAAGTCAGTTCCACCACGCCTGACATGCCATTACTCCTCAGTTACTCAGTCCATCAACCCGAGGCGACACCCCGATGTGCCTCAAGACTCTCACGTGGCACCCCGAGCTCGACGCGACACTCGGCCAGATCCACCAGAATCCTGCCGCCTATGCTGGTCGCGCCGCCACTGCGTCTATCTCGATCAGAGCGCCTGGAGCAAGGCCAGCCTGAACGGTAGTCCGTGCGGGGTACGGTTCCGGGACGAGCGCAGCGTACTCCTCGTTCATGGCCTGAAAATCACGAAGGTCGGCAAGAAACACTGAGACCTTGACAACGTTGGAGAGGTCAAGGCCGCCGGATGCCAGAATCGCCGCGATATTCGACAACGCTTGGCGGGTCTGCTCTCGGATGCCCCCCTCGCTGATAAGCCCTGTCGTGGGGTCGGTGGCGGTCTGTCCCGCAACGAACGCGAGGCCGCCTGGGACGGACCACAAGAGGGAATAGGCACCAGCTGGTCTTGGCAGTGCAGGCTGGATCACATCTGGCCTCCTATGTTCAGACTTCGCTCGGCTGCATATCCAAGCTCATGCAGGTCGGTGTCTTGCGCTCTCGACGGCGGCCTGGAATGCGCCGGCCAGCCGCGTGATTCGCTCCATGTCTCCGGCGGCCACCGCCTTCGGCTCAACCAGATTCCCGCCGACGGCCACGGCTGTCGCGCCTGCCTGGATGAAGGCCGCCGCATTGTCGAGAGTCACGCCGCCAGTGGGCACGAGCCGAACATGGGGCATAGGAGCGAGGATGTCCCTCACATACGACGGGCCGAGTCCACCGGCGGGGAACACTTTGACAAGGTCAGCGCCTGACTCCCAGGCGGTTAGCACTTCCGTCGGACTGTATGCCCCGGGCATTGACACGACCCCGTAGCGCCGACACATTGCCACAACATCCTTCGAAAACGTCGGGCTCACGATGAAGCGGGCTCCCGCCAGGATGGCGGCGCGTGCTGTCTCGGTGTCCAAGACGGTGCCTGCACCCAGGACCACGTGGCCTCCGATGGTCGAGCAGGCCTCGGAGAGCGCATCGATCGCCCCGGGTGTCGTCATCGTGAATTCGATCGTGGTGATGCCACCTTTGGCGATCGCGTTGGCGGCATCGATCAGGCGAGCGGCAGAGTCGAGGCGAACGATCGCAATCACGCCTCCGTCGACGATCTGAGCTAGGTCACTCTGTGCTGTCATTCTTGAAGCTCCCGTTCGTGAGACTGTTCCCCAGGCGGTGCCCTATCGGGGTCGGGACTATCGAGCGATGCGGGTGGAGGCCGTCTTCATGACACCCTCCACTTCCTCCGCGGTTGCCCATGAGAAGTCGCTCCAGGACGACTGCTTGAGCGAACTCAGGGCATTGCCGTGCCGCACCCCGCTGACAACGCCATTGGTGAGAAACCCGAAGATGAAGCCGGCGGCGTAGGCATCGCCGCCACCCAGGCGATCCACGAGTTCGATGTCGTACGTTCGGTCGTCGAAGAACGCTCCGTCCGAATACGCAATCGCAGTCCATCCGTTGCGCAGGACTGAGCTGTCGGTGCGCAGAGTGATCGTGATCGCGCGAAATCCGTACCGATCTGCCAGTCGCTTGGCCACGTCGCGATAGTCGGAGCCCTCGATCCCGAACACTCGACGGGTGTCCTCCTCCGTCGTGATCAGGACGTCGACGTACTCCATGAGCGGCTCCTGGACGATCCGCGCCTGCTCTTCGGTCCAGAGACGAGCTCGGTAGTTGAGGTCATAGGTGATTGTGAGGCCTCGCCGATGGGCGGCCTCCATGGCCCGACGCACCTCGGCCGAGCAGCCGGTACCGAGCGCTGGTGTGATCCCAGTCGTGTGGAACAGACGTGCTGTGCGGAGGATCTCGTCCCAATCGAACTCTTCGCCGCCGAGGAGGCTCATGCAGGAGCCGGCTCGGTCGTAGAGAACGGCGCTCGCACGCGGAGACGATCCGTATTCCACGAAGTAGAGGCCCATTCGTCCGTCATCAGCCCAGCGGATCGAGTCGATGCCGACGCCATGCTCCCGCGCCTTGTTCCGGACCATTCTGCCCAGAGGGTTTCGCGGGAGACACGAGACCCAGGAGGACGTCATGCCCAGCCGGCTCACGCCCACCGCGACGTTGAGCTCCGCCCCGCCGACCGCCATCTCGAGCGTGGTCGCCTGTTCGATCCTCCGGAACGAGGGGGGCGACAAGCGAATCATCGCTTCACCGAAGGTCACGACATCAGGCATTCTTGGGACTCCCCTTTCGGAATACAGGATTTAGAAGAGTGGCCCACGGGCCGTCCGGAGCGTTACTTCTGGTCGAGGGCGCCTGTCGGCGTAGCGTTCCGGATGATCTCCGTTAGCCGCCGCGCGACGATTACCTCTTCGTCTGGCTTCAACGTTTCGGGGTTGAGGTAGATGCTCGACTCGTCTGCGACTGCGACACTGATAGGTGGGTCGCCGCCGAGGAGGTCGAGCCGAGCTGCCTCACCAGTCAACTGGACGGGTTCGTCGAATCTCACGCGGACGCGCGGCAAGGCCTGGCCAGCCTCGCTCGGGAACTCCCTGGTCGCGGATACGCCCGTCAGGCGGTTGAAGAGCGCGACCCAGTAAGAAGTTACCTTCTCGGCACGCGCACGCAATTCGGCCTGATCCAGGCCGATGTACCACTCAACCGCGGCCATGAGGCCGACCATCTCCTCCTTGCCCGCCTTCATTGGACGGGCGAGGCGCTGGTACGGAGAGGAGTGAAGAGCGCATGCGTCGATCAGCTGACGCCGGCCGAGAATCAGTCCAGAGGCCTGCGGCCCGCGCAGTCCTTTTCCACCGCTGAAGACCACGAGATCGGCGCCCTGCTGCGTGAAGTGCCAGAGGTTCTCGACCGGAGGGAGTTGGGCCGCGGCGTCGACGACGACCGGGACATGGGCTTCATGAGCGATCGCAATGACGGCCTCAAGGGGGAGTGCGCCGTGCGCTCGCGCTGGATTTCCGGCGAAGTAGAACACCGCTGCGGTGCGTCCGTTGATCGCCGCACGAAGCTCTGAGTCGAACGTCTGCCAGACGTTGCCAATCTGGTAGATCCGCGCCCCCGCCAGCCGGATCGCCGGGTCGTATGGATTCCGATGAGAGGCGTGCACTATCACCTCGTTGCGGGTGAGCGCGCCTGGGCCCTCACTTGTGAAGCGCTCCACCTCGTCGAGGTCAGTCCCAGTCATGCACGCAAGCGTGCTCAGGACCAGGCCCGCCGCCGCCCCGGAACAGACGAAGGCTGCCTCGTTGTGGGTGAGTTCAGCGATGCGGGCGGACACGGCGTGCTGGAGCTCGTGGATGTCAACGAAGGATCCGGCGGCCTCTCGCATGGCATCGAGCACGGGTTCTGGCATCAGCGAACCGCCGAGCACCGTCAGGGTCGCGTTGGCATTGATGATGGGCCGGAGCCCGAGCCTCTCGTAGACGCCCATGCCGCACCTCACTAGCTCTCAGAGACCTTGACAAGGTCGCGTCCGGGATCTGCTGGAGAAGCGTGACGGCGCAGGCTCCTCCGCTCCGATAGATTAGGCCACTTGCTCGCGGTCCGGGATGGAGCGAGCAGCCACGAGAGCAGCGATGGCACCTCGATCTGGAGAGGTGAGGGCAAGGCCGCGAGCGCCGGCGATGACGATGTCCATGACCGCCCAGGCGAGGGTGAGACAGCTCGTCTCGTCGGGGAACCGACCGATCACTTTGGTTCGCCGCCGCACCTCCTCCAGTGAGCGCTCCAATAGGTTCGTGGAGCGCAGCCGCTTACGTAGAGCGAGCGGATAGGCGAGATGAACGGTGAGGGCCGGCAGATCGTCGGCCAGACAAGCTGCGGCAGATGGGTAGTCCCGCTCGAGTTCGCCGACCAGGGTGCGCAGCCGGCTTTCGGCGTCCTGTGGACTCGTCGCCCCATCGAGCGCCGCCCAGTACGCTCGTCGCACCCGTTCGTGGAGCAGCGGCTTCTTGGGCAGCTTGGCCAGGACGTTGCGCAGGCGATGGACGGTGCAGCGCTGCCGATCGGCATCGGGCCAGAGTTGGGTTATGGCGGCGATGAGCCCAGGTGCCCCATCGGACACGACCAGGAGCGGGCTCGCGAGACCACGTGCGATGAGACCACGTCCGAGATCGAGCCAGTCCTCTGTTCGCTCTCGCTAGCCCAGACAGACGTCGAGCAGGATGCGCTCACCATCGAGGGTGTAACCCCAGGCGACCAGAACGCCCTCCTTGGGACCTTCCGGGCGCACGGGCAGGTAGATGGCATCGAGCATCAGGCTCAACAGGCGGACGCCAGCGAGGCTCTTGGCCCGGAAAGCTCGATAGCGGTCGCGCAACGTCGAGCAGATGCGCGAGACGGCAGTCCGGCTGATGTGGCCCAGACCGGCTTCTGCGGCAAGGCTCTCGATGTCGCGGTCGGACAGGCCGCGAACATAGGCGCCGATGACGAGCGCTTCGAGTAGTCTCGTCCGGACCACCGAGCGACAGTCCGGTATGACCGAACTGACGAAGCGAGTGAGGCTGTCGCGGACCTGGGGCACGGCGATCGTGAGCGGTCCCTCGGCGGTTGCGATCTGGCGCGGCCGATGGCCGTTGCGCGAGCCGCGGGCCGCGGGCGTGCGTTCGAAGCGGGCTCGCCCGAGGAACTGCTCGACCTCCTCCTCGATCGCTCGCTGGAACACGAGCTGGGCACCCAGGCGACCGAGCCTCGTCAGCCGGTCGAGGCCGTCAACACCGTCCCTGCCTTCGAGACCATCGAGCAACAGTTGTTCGATCTCGGCCTCGATCTGGACGCTCGGGGCTATCCTTGCTTGCACGGCGTAGTCCTCCTTTGCGAACTTCCAAAGGTCCGCTTCGGAGCCTACGCCGTCTTCTCTTTTACAGCAGTCTCAGGACGCCACCTGGGAATTGCCAGAATGGCGGCGCCCGCTCTCTGAGCGGTAGTGATCGGGTGGACCTCAAGGGTCACCGGACCAGATCGACCAGGCAACGCTCCTGGTTGCGACCATCCCTGGAACCGACCCGGTCCGAAGACTCCAAGCCGGCGGGCACTGGCAGAATCACCGAGCAGGTGACCTGACAGAATCGCTGAGGAGCGACAAGTGGCGTCCGCGATCGAGACGTCGCCACCGCCGGTCCCCTATGAGAGAAGGGACGGAGACTGGGCGGCAGCAGCAGGGCGTCCTAGTCGCACGGGCGGAACGTCTTGATGCCCATCATCGATCCTCGCACCCTGACGACCACGCGGCTGACCGCGAGCGACACAGCCTCCCAGAGGACGACGGGGGTCCCAAGGCGGTCTCGTCGACCTCCCACCTCCCTCAACACGCTAGCTGTTCAACCAGTTTGCCGCACCAACCGGTCCGGGGCGGCCAACGGGGGCACCTGCCGCCCGCCGGGGACCGACCGTCCGGCGTACGTGAAGCTCACCTGACGCGGTCAACTCCTGGCTAGGAGCCCGGACGTCACAACCGCCTCACGGACTAACCGAATTTGCGTCATCCGGTCCTCGTCTCGTGGCGCGGCGTCGATCATGGTCCCCCTGCTGAGCTGCCACCTCCGCGCGACCAACGTCGCGTCCTCGCCGCGCCAGACAGCCGCTGCCTGTGCCGCCGCACCAAGCGCCACCAATTCCTCGGCGGCGGGGACCAGAAGGGGCCGTCCCGATAGGCGCCCGACCGCATCACGCCAGGCTCGGCCACGTGACCCACCCCCAACCAGGATCAGCGGCGCTTGGAGCTCGATCCCACCGGCCTGCTTGGCGACTACCTCGAGAGCCTCAAGCAGGGAGGCGACCGCGCCATCATACGCAGCTCCAAGGATCTGCCGCGGAGTCGTTGTATGTCGCAGGCCCGTGATAGTCGCCGTAGCGGCGGGCAAGTTAGGCGTTCGTTCTCCATCGAAATAGGGAAGGATAACGACTTCCTCGGCAGGCTCAACGTCCTCCCGGTCCAATCCAAGCCAGCGGGCCACGCGGTCAACTGCAAGTGTGCAGTTGAGTGTGCAGGCAAGCGGCAGAAAGAGGCCTGTCGCGTCCGCGAAGCCCGCCACGACACCACTCGGATCCGCCGGACGGCGCTCGGATACCGCATATGCCGTCCCTGACGTGCCCAGGCTTATTACCGGCTGGCCGGCGCTCAGTGCCAGACTCAGAGCGGCGGCCATGTTGTCGCCTGTCCCGGGCCCCACGACGATTCCGGGCTCCAAGTCCAGCTCCGTGGCAGCTGCAGGTCGCACCTGACCGGCCGGTTCATGTGGCCCCAGAACGGTCGGTAGGCAGGCAGGGTCGAGGTCCACAGATGGTAGGGCCAACACCTGGTCTGCATAGAAACCTGTCTTGGTGGACCACCAGCCGGTTCCGGAGGCGTCGCCGCGATCGGTCACTCCCGAGCCCGTGAGGCGCTCCGTGATGAAGTCATGCGGCAGCCGAATGGCCGCTGTCGCAGCGGCCTTCTCGGGATCATTCCGTCGGAGCCACGCCCATTTCGCGACTGTGAACGCCGCGGTGAGGCGACTACCGACCAACTCTGCCCAATGTGCCTCGCCGAACGTATTGACCAACGCCTCGGCCGCCGGAGCCGATCGCGTGTCGTTCCACAGCATTGCTCGCCCAACAGGGTTGCCGCGGGCGTCCAATGTGACCAGGCCGTGCTGCTGCCCCGCGACCGACAGGGCACCGATCTGCCGCGCCAGCCCCGTATGCGCGAGTGCCACACGTAGTGCGACCCACCATTCGCTCGGGTCGGTCTCGCGAGCTCCATGATCGCCCGTCACAGAATGCAGCGCGCGACCCATCCCTCGAATCAGACCGGTCTCCGGATCGACAACAACAACCTTGGTCGCCTGCGTAGAGCAGTCGACCCCGGCGACGAGATGTCCCATGCGTGCAAACCCTCATCAACGACTTGAGGACCAAGGATAACCCACGCAATATTATCACGTCATTCGTGCACGCGAAGCACATATGTTCGGCTTGGTGCAGTAGCTTGGGGGTTTGCGCCGTCGTGCGATCTTCCCGACGGATCTTGGAAGTTACCCCGCTCGTCCAGCACGAACGTGAGCGCGTGCGCCACGAATATGAGTCCGAGATAGGAATGCGTGGGTTGATAAGTCCCAGGACGTGTGTAACAACACATCCTCGCGTCTGATCGTCTAGTGAACCGTGATGCCGCCGTGGAAGAAGCCGGTTACGTGCCCCATGTTGTCCCTCTCCCCGTTCCGAGTACGTCGGTTTCGCGACGGTGCGTCCCTCCCGGTTCTGCGGCTCAGCCGGCGAATGGCGTGGCTGCGAAGCCCGTGACCCCCGGCCGTGCGACGAAGAGGGCGCCGGCGAGTGGCTGGTCCGACTGCTGCGCCTCGGAAAGGCCATCGCTCGCGGTGGTGATATAGAGGTCGCCGAGATCCGAGCCCGCAAACGCGCAGCTCGTGACCCGAGCGACGGGAAGCTCGATCACCCGGTCGAGCTTGCCTGCCGGCGTGTACCGGCGCACCGCCCACCCATCGTAGAAAGCCACCCAGAGGCAACCCTTGACGTCGGCAGCCATGCCATCCGGAAGGCCGGCGTCGGCCGGGAACTCGACGAGAGTCCGGCGCCCGGTCACGCGGCCGGTCTCGAGGTCGTAGTCGAAGACGTCGAGGCGATGGGCGGCAGAGTCGATGTAATACATGCGCCGATCGTCAGCGCTCCAGTCGATCCCATTCGATATCGTCGTGTCGTCGACTACCTGCTCCACCGATCCGTCAGGGTCTACTCGATAGAGAGCTCCGGCGAGCGGTCGCGAGTCGTGAGCCATCGAACCTACCCAGAGCCGGCCTCGACGGTCGCATTTCGCGTCGTTCAGCCGGGTCAGAGAGTCGTCGGGCTCGATCGGCGCGATCCGTCGGGCCGGACCCGCGTCATCCTCCGTGACCCAAATGCCGTCCTCCATCGCTAGGGCGAGACCCCCGGTCGCTCTAGGCACGACGGCCCCGATCTGCTGGTCGAACAGGCGGGTAGTCGTCCGCCCGATCGAGGGGTCGTACCGTTGGACCAGACGCCCGATGATGTCGATCCACAGGAGCGTCCCGGTTTGGGCATCCCACGATGGTCCTTCGCCGATGACGTTGTGGGAGTCAACGACCAGCGACCATTCCGGCGTTACAGGCATCTTCAACTCCCAGCTGTGCGACCAATCATGACGATCCGACGCGGACGTCGACGTCGGGGCGACCTGGACCAGCCCGTTTCTGTCGTATTGTAGTAGACTCTCATACGTTGCCATGACCTGATTCTCGGGATGCCCGAGAGGGTTCGCCCAGGTGAGCTTGACGTCCACCGTGGCCCCGCCCTTGTCCTGCAACGCCCAGACGTAGTCCTCGACATAGCGCTCTATGCCGAGCTTGCCGATGACCAACCCGCCCACGATCGCCACCAACGGTCCCGAGGCCATGCAGACGAGGGCAATGCCGGGTCCGAACAGGCCCCACAGCAGGACCAGGGCAACCTCGTTGACCATCGGCGAGCTGATCAGGAACGCGAAGGTGACTCCCGGCGGAATTCCGGCCTCGACGAAGCCGATGAACAGCGGGATGGCGGAGCAGAGCAGAACGGGGTCACGATCCCGAACGAGGCCGCCGTCACGGTCCCGGCCAGGACGCCTCGCCCGGCGAGCGCCGCCCGAACCTTCTCGGGTGGGAAGAAGCCGCGGATGAGCGTCACCGCCGTGATGATGCCGAGCAGAAGCAGCAGGACCTTGGGCACGTCGCATCACCCAGCATCGTGCGGTAGCGGTCGGACCCGGGTCCAGCGGGCAAAGTCGACGAGCACGGGATAGCGCAGGGGCCGGACGATCTCCGGGCCTTGCGGGCCGATCCGGTGCACCCGCAGATCGGGCTCCACCTCAACTGCCTCAGCGTAGGCGATGTGCTCGATCCCAAGCTCCTCGGCGACCTGCGGAGGAACCTGGGCGGTGTCGCCATCCACGGACTGCATCCCGGTGACGATCACGTAGTCACGGCTGCCGCCGAGGATCTCCCGCTCGATCCTCCGGATCGCGCACGCCAGTGAGTAGGCCGTGGCCACGGTGTCTGCCCCGGCAAAGGCCCGGTCGGTGAGGAGGATCGCTTCGCCGGGCACGCGGGACAGGCAGTCGATCAGCGTCGCTCTGGCCTGCGGCGGACCCATCGAGAGGTAGATCGTCCGGGAATCCGGCCAAGCCTCCGTGATGCGTCGGGCGAAGGTCAGGGCTTGGAGATCCAGGGGATTGAGGATACTGTCGAGCATCCCCCGACGCAGCGTCCCCTTCTCCCGGTCCCAGGCGTCCTCGGGGATGTTCGAAACGTCCGGTACCTGCTTGACCAGGACGATGCAGTCGAGGGATCGCCCTGCTCGGGCAAGCTGCAGATCGCGGGGCGGATACTCACGGCCTGTGTTAGCGCTCACGAGCGGGATCTACCCGGTCGACCCCACCGCCGCTTGCCGACGAACGCGCGCATGGTCCAACCTCGGTCGAGAATCATCGCCCCCTCCAGGGTCAGGACAGTCGAACCCACCATCAAAACCATTGTATGGCGCGTTCGCACAAGAGCAGTAAGCGGTCCGACACCCTTCAGTGTCCCAACCCGACGGCTGCGGAGGCCTGCCAGTCCGACGGCATCCACCTTACTCAGGGGGCGATCTCCGGGTGGTCGGAGCGAACCTGCGCCAACTGGCGGGTGTGGAGTGGCGCCAACGATGCGCTGCGAGGCTCAGTCGACGAGCTGGAAGCCTTTCTCGGTGAAGACGGCCCCCAGGCTGGCTAAGCCCGGTACCACCTGACCGGGCTCGGCCAACCACTAACAAGCCATCGGGAATGAGAACTTCCATTCGCAAGTCCTCAGACCTTCGGCACGGTAGCGAGGGCCTCGCTCACCCGGCCGGCCGGGTACTCGTAGTCCTCGAGCTCGCCCGCCAGGTACCGGGCGAACGACGACATGTCGAAGTGGCCGTGGCCGGAGAGGTTGAAGAGGATGACCCGCGCCGTCCCCTCCTCTTTCGCCTGCCGCGCCTCGTTGATCGCCGCGAGGATCGCGTGCGCGGACTCGGGCGCCGGGATGATGCCCTCCGCGCGGGCGAACATCACGGCCGCCTCGAAGACGGGGAGCTGGTGGACGGCGACGGCCTCGATCAGCCCCTGGTTCTTCAGGAGGCTCACGAGCGGGGACATGCCGTGGTAGCGGAGGCCTCCGGCGTGGATCGGCGCGGGGATGAAGTCGTGGCCGAGCGTGTACATCTTCACGATCGGAGCCATGCGCGCGGTGTCGCCATAGTCGTACTCGTAGACCCCGCGGGTGAGGCTCGGCGCGGCCAGCGGCTCCACGGCGAGGATGCGGGGCTTCGGCCCGCCGCGCAGGGCCCGCCCCAGGTAGGGGAACGTAAGCCCGGCGAAGTTCGACCCTCCGCCCGTGCAGGCGATGATGACGTCGGGATACTCCCCGGCCATCTCCATCTGCTCGAGCGACTCCTGCCCGATCACCGTCTGGTGGAGCATCACGTGGTTGAGGACCGAGCCGAGGCTGTACTTGGTGTCGTCCCGCGAGACCGCATCCTCCACGGCCTCGCTGATCGCGATGCCGAGGGAGCCCGGGCTGTCGGGATGCTCGGCCAGGACCTTGCGGCCGTAGTTGGTCGTATCACTCGGGCTGGGCACGACTGAGGCTCCGTACGCCTCCATCATGTAGCGCCGGTACGGCTTCTGGTCGTAGCTAGCGCGCACCATGTAGACCTTGACCTCGAGGCCGAAGATCGCGCCCGCCAGGGCCAGGGCGGATCCCCACTGGCCGGCGCCGGTTTCGGTCGCGAGCCGCTTCACGCCCTCCTGCTTGTTGTAGAAGGCCTGGGCGATCGCCGTGTTCGGCTTATGGCTGCCGGCCGGGCTGACGCCCTCGTTCTTGTAGTAGATGTGGGCCGGCGTATCGAGGGCCTTCTCCAGGCGACGCGCCCGGTACAGAGGCGACGGGCGGTAGAGCCGGTACGCGTCACGGACGGGCTCGGGGATCTCGATCTCGCGCTCCGTACTGACCTCCTGGAGGATGAGGCCCATGGGGAAGAGCGGGGCGAGATCGTCCGGCGTGAGGGGCTTGCCGGTGACCGGGTTGAGGCCCGGTGGCGGTTGTACCGTCAGGTCCGCAGCGATGTTGTACCAGCTCCGCGGGATCCGGCTCTCGTCGAGGACGAACTTCGTCGTCTGATCGGACATCGGGTTGCACCTCCCGAGGCGGGGCGGTCTCCGGTTCCCCCGGGGTCCGTCCCTAAGAACAGTTCGACCCCGTCCCTTGGAGGGACGAGGTCGGTGCCTCGTGGTGCCACCCTCTCTTCCGGTCGCTCCTCGCGGAGCGGCCGCTCGTTGTTCGGTCCGCGGCCCGGGGTCCCTGGCGACGGTCCTGCCCTCTGGTAACGGTGGGCCTCCGGCCTCGCTACTGCGCGATCACGCCCCGTTCGTTCGGCCCCGGTTTACCCGGCTCCGGCCGCTCGGCCGCGTCCTCGCGGTTCGCCCGGCATCTCGCGGGTCCATTCCTCGTCCAGCCCTCGGCGCCGGCTCTCACCAACCCGGCTCTCTGTCGCCCGCTTCCGACGAGTACTCGTCCCGGTCATCGACACGTACGAGTATGGCTGCCCGAGTGGCGTCGCGCAACCGCGGGCCTCTCGTCCGGTAAGCAGCAGAACGTCTGTGCAGCGGCAGGGGCCCATCCCTACGCTGGTGCTGTCCAGTCAGCGGCCCAGGGAGGGCCTCACGATGGAATCTACCGTCCCGTACCGTTCGCCTGAGAAGCGACCACGCCGACCTAACCGCCCTCGAGCGCGCCGTGTTGGCGCCCTCGTGGAGGTCGGGCCGGCCCATCCGCGAGAATCGTAAACAGCTCCAACACGCCCGCTCCGAGTGAACACTATCGGGCGATGGTGACGGCTGATGGCACTCGGTGGAGCCCTGCTGGTTCACGCTCGGCTAGACGTGGCCTCACGCGGCAATCGTCCCGCGACAGCCTCGCGTGCCACGGCGAACCGAAGGCTGCCGTATGCGACGAGATCGACGGCGAGGCCGCCCAG